>Ga0209317_1000331_pt1 | contig 58645 bp, 54 predicted proteins | sample RifGroB2_FD_183994 | JGI IMG/M metagenome (GOLD analysis project Ga0209317, IMG submission 183994) | Soil microbial communities from Rifle, Colorado, USA - Groundwater B2 (SPAdes) (version 2) | ecosystem: Environmental > Terrestrial > Soil > Unclassified | place: Rifle, Colorado | collected...
AACTTCTGGGCACCCTCGACTTCAGCTACGGCGGCGAGCCGATCAGCTTCCAGCGCCCCTGGCAGCGTTTCACCGTCAAGGAGGCGATCCTGCATTACGGCGAGATCGACGCCAAGTCGCTGGAAGACCGCGATCTCGCTTACGCCTACTCCCAGAAGATCGGCCTGCAGCTTACCGAGGATATCGGCTACGGCAGACTGATCACGGAGATCTTCGAGGAGGTCGCGGAGTCCAAACTGATCCAGCCTACCTTCATCACCAATTACCCGACCGAGGTTTCGCCGCTTTCCAGAAAGAGCGACCTGGATCCCGACTACGTGGACCGCTTCGAGTTCTTCTGCGCCGGCCGCGAGATGGCAAACGCCTTCTCCGAGCTGAACGATCCGCGCGACCAGAAGGAGCGCTTCCTGGCCCAGGTTGCCGCCAAGGACAAAGGTGACGAGGAGGCGCATTACATGGACGAGGATTACATCCGCGCCCTGGAATACGGCCTGCCGCCGACCGCGGGAGAGGGGATCGGCATCGACCGTCTGGTCATGCTGCTCACCGATTCACCTTCGATTCGCGACGTCATCCTCTTCCCGCAGCTACGCAAAGAGGCTAAGTAATGTCCTTTGAGCTCTTTATAGGGCTGCGCTACCTGAAGGCGAAGCGCAAATCTACCTTCATCTCCCTGATCACCCTGATCTCGGTCGCCGGAGTGGCTTTGGGCGTCATGGCGCTCATCATCGTCCTCGCGGTGATGACCGGTTTCGAGGAGGATCTCAAGGAAAAAATTCTCGGCACCAACGCGCACGTGGTTGTTTTGAACGGCACCGGCGCCATCGAGGATTACCAGAAGCTATTGAAAAAGGTGAAGGGAATCGACGGCGTAGTGGCCGCCACCCCGTTCATCTACAACCAGGTGATGCTCTCCTCCGGCAGGAACGTCTCGGGTGTGGTGCTGCGCGGCATCGACGTGCAAAGCGATGCCCAGGTCACCAACCTGCATAAGTCCATGGTCGAGGGAAGCCTGGAAAAGATCGACAACGTCGGGAAAGTTCCGGGGCTCGTGATCGGCAAGGAGCTTGCCAAAAACCTCGGCCTTTTCCTGGGAGAGACGGTGGAAGTGATCTCGCCCATGGGGAACATCACGCCGTTTGGCATGATGCCCAAGATGCGGCGCTTCCAGGTTGCCGGTATCTTCAACACCGGGATGTTCGAGTACGACTCCACGCTTGCCTACGTCTCGCTCGCCGAGGCGCAAGAGTTTCTCGGCATGGGCGACGTGGTGACCGGCATCCAACTCCGGGTGCGCGACGTCTACAAGACCGACCAGCTGACCCAGGTGATTAACAGGGAACTCGGTCCCCCGTATCACGCGCGTGACTGGATGCAGATGAACAAGAACATCCTGTTCGCCCTGAAGACCGAGAAGAGCGTCATGTTCATCATCTTGACCCTGATCGTGCTGGTGGCTGCCTTCGGCATCGCCTCCACCCTCTTTATGGTGGTCATGGAGAAAACCCGCGACATCGCCATCCTCAAATCGATGGGGGCAACCAGCCGCTCCATCATGCAGATCTTTATTCTGGAAGGGGTGATCATCGGTATCTTCGGTACCGCCATCGGCGTCCTGAGCGGGCTCCTGGTGGCGCTGAACCTGGAGCCGATCGTCTCCCTGGTGCAGAAGGTGACCGGATTCGAGCTGTTCAGCAAGGATATCTACTATCTGGACCACTTCCCCTCCCAGGTGATACCGTCCGACGTGATCCTGATCAGCATCACTGCCGTGATCATCTCCTTCGCCGCGACCCTCTATCCTTCCTGGGCCGCCTCGCGGATGGCCCCTGCGGAGGCGCTGCGCTATGAGTAGCCTCCTCGAGGTCAGGAACCTCTACAAATCCTACGGTAGCGGAGCGGCAAAGGTCGAGGTGCTGAAGGGCATCGATCTTACCGTCGAGGCTGGCGACACCATCGCGCTCGTGGGGCCTTCCGGCGCCGGCAAGAGTACTCTGCTGCATGTCATGGGGACCATCGACCGCCCCACCTCGGGGAGCGTGCTCTTCGACGGGGAGGAGATCTTCGCTCTCTCGGACCAGCCGCTGGCAGCCTTTCGCAACCGCTCTATCGGGTTCGTGTTCCAATTTCACCACCTGTTGCCTGAGTTTTCCGCTCTGGAGAACGTCATGATGCCGCTTTTGATCGGCGGAGCGAAAAAATCCCAGGCGGCTGAAAAGGCGCGGGGACTTTTGAACGACGTGGGGCTGTCACATCGGGTGACCCACAGGCCGGGCGAGCTGTCGGGGGGCGAGCAGCAGCGGGTAGCTATTGCGCGCGCGCTGGTGGGTTCGCCGCGGCTGCTTCTTGCCGACGAGCCGACCGGGAATCTGGACATGAAAACCAGCGAAGAGGTGCATGCGCTGCTCTACTCTATCCAGCGCAGCACCGGAATTTCGCTGGTCATCGTGACACACAACGAGCAGCTAGCCGCTGGCATGGGGCGCACCATACGCTTCGTCGACGGCAGGATCGTGGAATCAGTTTAAGAATTGCCCGCGTCTAATCGGGTTTTGGCTGCAATAGATTGCCATTGTTATTTTTGGGGGACTTTTGCCGCGTAAATTAATATCAACCATGCTCGCCGTACAGTTACTGGTCTGTTCCTCTACTTCTTATGCTGAGGCGGACAAGAGTGCTTCCGGTTCGATAGCGGCCGATAAAGGCGCTTTCGACCTGGATGCAGTTAACAAAGTAGCTGCCGACCAGGTAGCAGCCGATAAGGCAGCAGCCGATAAGGCAGCAGCCGATAAGGCAGCAGCCGATAAGGCAGCAGCCGATAAGGCAGCAGCCGATAAGGCAGCGGCCGATCCGGCCGGCGCAGTCAACGTCGCTGCCGACGCCATCGCCGCGGTTCGCGTGAAAGGGAACCGGCGCATCGAAGCCGCGGCCATCATGCAGGTGGTGCGGGTCAAAGCCGGCGAGAAGCTGGACCGCGACCAGGTGGACGCCGACCTTCGCGCCATCTACAAGCTCGGGCACTTCAGCGATGTGAAGGCTCAGATAGACACGGTCGAGGGGGGCACCGTTCTCGAGTACCTGGTGCAGGAGAAGCCGGTCGTCAGGGAAGTCCGGATCGACGGTGCCAAAGAGATCAGCTCCGATAAGGTGCGCGAAGCGGTGGAGGTAAAGCCGAACTCCATCTTCTCGGCCAAGGAACTGCAAAAGAGCATCAAGAAGGTGAAGAAGCTCTACGCCGACGAGGGGTATTATCTGGCAGAGGTGGATGCCAGCACCAGCAAGCGCTCGGAAACCGAAGTGAATGTTAACTTCAGGGTCAAGGAAGGGGAGAAAGTCCTGATCCGGACCATCGGCTTCGAAGGGAACAAGGCTTTCACCGACAAAAAATTGAGAAAGGCGATGGAGACCTCGGAGAAGTGGATGTTTTCCTGGCTGACCGGCGCCGGTACCTACAAAGAAGAGGTGCTGAAGAACGATGTCGCGCTCATCACCGATATGTACATGAATAACGGCTACATCAACGTGAAGGTCGGGGAACCCAAGGTGGAACTGCTCCCCGACAAAAGCGGGCTCAACGTGAGCATCGGCGTCAGCGAGGGGGAACAGTACCGCGTGGGCAGCCTGAGCTTTAAGGGGGACCTGCTGGAGGCGCCCGAACTGCTTGCCACCAAACTCAAGGAAAAAAGCGGCGAAATCTTCAGCCGGACCAACCTGAGGACCGACGTCTTCACCTTGACAGACTTCTATGCCGATAAAGGATTCGCCTTCGCCAATGCCGCCCCTATGACCAAGCTGAACCCCGAGACCCGCACCCTCGATATCACCTTCGAGATGGAGAAGGGAGAGCTGGTCCACATAGACAGGATTAACATCACGGGCAATCCGAAGACCCGCGATAAGGTTGTGCGCCGCGAGCTGAGACTCGACGAGGGAGACCTTTTCAACTCCACCGCGTTGAAGCGGAGCAAGCAGAACCTGATGAACACAGGCTTTTTCGAGGAAGCCAACCTGGTTACGGCCAAGGGAAGCGCGCCCGACAAGCTCGACCTGAACATCGAGGTGAAGGAAAAGCCGACCGGTACCTTCAGCGTCGGCGCAGGTTACAGCTCGCTCGACGGCGTCATCGGACAGGGCTCGGTGCAGCAGGCGAACTTCCTGGGATTGGGGCTCAAGGTAACTGCCGCAGCCTCTTTCGGCAGCAAGTCGCAAACCTACAACCTGGGGCTCACTGATCCCTATTTTCTAGACAGCAAATGGACCGTCGGCGGCGATCTCTACCGCAACGAGCGGGATTATCTGGACTACACGCGCCGCGCTACCGGCGGCGATATCAAGGCCGGCTACCCGATCTCCGACACGCTGAGCACCTTCTGGCTCTACAAGTACGAGCAGAAAGAGATCTACGACCTGACCGAGGACCTGCTGCAGAGCATCAGCGTCGGCGAGATCCTGGCTCCGGAGACCACCTCGACCACCAGCGCAATCCAGGCCAGCCTGAGCCGCAATACCACGGACTACCGGCTCGATCCCACTACCGGGATGATGAATATGCTTTCGATCGAGTTCGCCGGTCTGGGCGGCACCAACCGCTATCTGCGCTATCTGACCGAACACACCATCTTCACTCCGGTCCCTTGGGGTGGCGTCGCTTCGGCGCGCGGTACCTTGGGCTACATTCAGGAGCTTGGTAAGGAGATCCCGATAGACGAGAAGTTCTATCTCGGCGGCATCAGTTCGCTGCGCGGCTACTCGGCCAGGACTGTTTCCCCTTTCAGGGAAAGCACCCTGACCATTGGCGATATCACTGGTACCGGCACCGCGAGCGATAACCGGGTCTATCTGGGAGGGGAGATGCAGGCGGTGCTGAACCTCGAGTACACCTTCCCGCTCTTGAAGGACGCAGGGCTTAAGGGCGTGGTTTTTTTTGACGCAGGCAACGCGGACAATACCTGGAAGGACACCTTCTCCAACGTTCTCACAAGCTACGGCGCCGGTATCCGTTGGTTTTCACCGATCGGCCCCCTGCGGCTGGAGTACGGCATCCCGATCAACCCGCGTTCGGGAATTGACAAATCAGCAGGCAAACTGGAATTTTCCATCGGCAGCATTTTCTAAATTTCACGTGTACGGTAAGGAGCAAGTCATGAAAGGTTTTATCGTCGCTTTATTTCTGATTCTCGCACTCCCTTTTTCCGCATTGGCCGTGGACGGCGCCAAGGTCGGCTCGGTCGACATCCAGAAGGTTCTCCTGACCTCAGAGGCCGGTAAGGAAGCTAAAGACCAGCTGAGCCAGCGGGCGAGCAAGTACGAGAGCGAGAAGAACAGCAAGGAAGGCGAGCTCAAGAAGCTCAAGGGCGAGTTGGAGAGCCAGAGTGCAGTGCTGAACGAGGCCGCGCGCGGCGCCAAGGAGCGGGATTACCAGCAGCGCCTCAAGGAGTACCAGCGTTTCCTGAAGGACGCTCAGGAGGACCTGCAGGCGAAAAACGACGAGTTCACCGGTCGTATCGTGGACGAGATCGTCAAAGTGGCTCAGGAGTACGGCCGCAAGAACGGCTACACCGCGATCTTCGTCAAGAGCGAGACCATGATCTACCTGGATCCCGCCGCTGACGTGACCGACGAAGTGCTGAAGGCGTTCAACGCTGCCAAGAAGAAGCCGTAACTGCCAACGCCCGAAAGGCCGCAACTGCGAAAGGCCGTTCAACGTTCTACGTTCTACGTTGAAAGTCGAACCTTCCGGCTCCCCCCTTTGTAAAAGGGGGGTGGGGGGGGATTTGACCCAACTGGCCACAGCGTTTAAATCCCCCTAAATCCCCCTTTTTCAAAGGGGGACTTTTCTGTAGAACGGCTTCTAACGTAGAACGTAGAACGGCTTCTAACGTAGAACGGATTCTAAGGGAGTGGTGTATATGAAGAAGACGCTTCAAGAGATAGCCGAATACCTGGGCGGCAGCGTGTCCGGAGACGGGGAGATCGCCATCAGCGGCCTCGCTACGCTGGACGACGCAGGGGAGGGGCAACTCACCTTCCTGGCCAATCCCAAGTACGCCGCAAAGGTTGCCACGACCAAGGCCTCCGCTGTGCTGCTGCCGCAAGGAGCCAACGCGCAGGGGCATAATGCGATCTACCACGCCAACCCGTACCTCGCCTTCGCCAAGCTGCTGACGCTCTTTTACACGGCGCCGGCTGCGCCGCTTGGTGTAATGCCCGGCGCGTTCGTGGCCGAAGGGGTTACCCTGGGCGCTGATGTTTCGGTCTATCCGGGTGTCAGCATCGGCTCGGGAGCGGTCCTGGGAGATCGGGTCACCCTGCATCCCGGCGTGGTCCTCTACCCCGGTGTTGTGCTGGGCGACGACGTGACGCTGCATGCCAACGTGAGCGTCAGGGATAGATGCCGCATCGGCAATCGCGTCACCATCCACGACGGCACTGTGATCGGCAGCGACGGCTTCGGCTACGCTCCGGACGGCAAGTCCTGGTACAAGATCCCGCAGATCGGCATTGTGGTTATCGAAGACGACGTCGAGATCGGCTCGAACAGCGTAATCGACCGGGCGGCACTGGAAGTGACCTGGATCGGGCGCGGTACCAAGCTCGACAACCTGGTGCAGGTCGCCCACAACTGCATCATCGGGGAAGACTGCATGATCGTCTCCCAGGTCGGCATCTCAGGTAGCACCCAACTCGGCAACCATGTTATCATGGGCGGTCAGGTGGGGGTCGCGGGACACCTTAAGATTGGCGACAACGTGATGGTTGCTGCCAAATCGGGCGTGCCCGGCAATCTGGCTCCCAATCAGATGGTGGGGGGCATACCGGCCATCCCGCATCGGGAATGGCTCAAGTCGGCCACCCTGGTCCCGAAGCTTCCCGAGTTGAAGAAGACGGTGAGCACCCTGGAAAAAAGGGTTGCGGAGCTGGAAAAGCTCCTTGCCGACCGGTAACTGTAACTGAACGCTGTACATTGAAAACTGCGATTTTTATAGGAGTCCTGGCATGTTGGATATAGTCCAAATTATGGAGTTGCTGCCGCACCGATACCCCTTTTTGCTGGTCGATAAAGTAATCGAAGTAGATCAGGGCAAGCGCATCGTGGCCATCAAGAATGTGACCATTAATGAGCCCTTTTTCCAGGGGCACTTCCCTAACTTTCCGGTCATGCCGGGTGTTTTGATCGTCGAGGCGATGGCGCAGGTAGCCGCAATCATGGCCTATCTGGTATCTGGCAAAGACGCCGGGGACAAGGTGAGCTATTTCATGGCGATAGACAAGTGTCGCTTCCGCAAACCGGTGAAGCCTGGCGATACCCTGAGAATCGAGATCGACACGATCTTCCACAAACGCGGCATCTGGAGCGTTTCCGGCAAGGCCTATGTCGACGATACTCTGGTCACCGAAGCTGAGCTGAAGGCGACGCTCGCTGACAAGTAGAGGCCAAGGCATCTCCCTCTTGCCAGAAGGGATTCTTGGGGAGTTCAATCCGGCTGCCGCGGCAGTCCCCCGGCCCCCTTTTTAAAAAAGGGAGCGTCTGCTGTCCTGCTGCAATAGCGGGTGGCAAATCAGCAATTTTGGAGAACACCATGATCCACAGCACCGCAATAATACATCCCGGCGCCAAGATCGCGGATGGGGCCGAAATCGGACCTTACGTCGTGATCGGAGAAAATGTCCGGATCGGCAAGGGGACCAAAGTCGGGCCGCATACGGTGATCGATGGTTGGACTGAAATCGGCGAAGATAACAATATTTTCCATATGGCTTCGGTCGGCGCCATACCCCAGGACCTGAAGTACCACGGGGAAAAGACCTGGCTTAGGATCGGTAACGGCAATACCATCAGGGAGTTCGCCAGCCTGCATCTTGGCACGGTAACCGGCGATGGCGAGACCACGGTAGGCGATAACAACCTCCTGATGGCTTACACCCACGTGGCGCATGACTGCCATATCGGCAGCAACGTGGTGATGGCAAACGCGGCGACGCTGGCCGGCCACGTAACCATCGAGGATCACGCCATCCTGGGCGGGCTCTGCGCGGTGCTGCAATTCACCCGGATCGGCGCCCACGTCATGGTGGGAGGGACCACTACGGTACTGCTGGATGTCCCCCCTTACACCATCATTACCGGCGACCGCAGGGAAACCAGACTGCGCGGTCTCAACATGGTCGGCCTCAAGAGGCGCGGCTTTTCCGAGGAGACCCTGGCGGGATTGAAGAAGGCCTACAAGATCCTGTCCCTTTCCGGACTGAGGCTCCCCGAGGCAGTCGAGCGGATGAAGGCCGAGATCCCCAGCTCCCCCGAGGTCGAACATTTCATCTCCTTCATCGAATCCGCCAAGAGAGGGGTGTGCCGGTAAATCAGATTAAGATTAAGATTAAGATTAAGATTAAGGGTTGGGTCAAGGCGGTGTAGGCTTGGCCCAGCCCTGATCTTCTCTCAATCCGCTCTGCTTTTCCTTAATCTTAATCTCAATCTTAATCTGCTTTCCTCTCCCCCGATTACTTCCCCCGATGCCGAGTTGATGAGGTTTCCGTTGCAAATAAGAAATGAAGCAGTGATGATCGTCGCCGGTGAGGCGTCCGGCGATATGTACGGCGCAACGCTCACCGCCGAAATGCGCGCTCTTGCCCCGGCAACCACTTTTTTCGGCATGGGCGGGGACTGCATGCGTAAGGCCGGGGTCGAGACCCTGGTGGACGCCAACGAAATGGCGGTGATGGGTATCGTCGAGGTTGTGGGCCACCTCCCGGTCATCCTGAAAAACTTCAACATCCTGAAAAAGAGGCTCCTAGCCGATCCTCCCAGCCTTTTGATCCTGATCGATTACCCGGATTTCAACCTGAGACTCGCCAAGGTCGCCAAACGGGCCGGTATCAAGGTGCTCTACTTCATCTCGCCGCAGGTCTGGGCCTGGAGAAGCGGCCGGGTCAAGGGGATCGGTCAGGTCATCGACATGATGGCGGTGCTGTTTCCCTTCGAACTCCCCTTCTACCAGAAGGCAGGCATCCCGGTCTCCTTCGTAGGGCACCCGCTGCTCGACATCGTGCGCCCGACCATGTCGAAAGCGGCAGCCGCGCAATCGCTCGGCCTGGAGCCGGGGCGCAGAACCGTGGGGCTTTTCCCGGGAAGCCGCAAGAGCGAGATCAGCAAACTGCTTCCCGACATCCTGGAGGCGGCCAAGCTTTTGAAAGCGCGTCTGCCGGAATTGCAGTTCGTGCTGCCGCTTGCCTCATCGCTGCGCCTGGCGGACATCGAGCCTCAGGTGAAGGAGTCGGGGCTTAAGATCAGCATCGTCTCCGGAAGAAACCACGACATCATGGTCGCCTGCGACGCTGCCATTTCGGTATCCGGAACCGTCACCATGGAACTCGCGCTGGTCGGCACCCCCATGGTCATCGTGTACCGCTGTTCCGGGCTCACCTACCAGATCGGCAAAAGGGTGGTCAAGGTGCCGCACATCGGCATCTGCAACATCGTAGCGGGAAAAGGGGTGGTCAAGGAGCTGATTCAGCATGAGGTCACCGCCCAGGCCATGGCCCGGGAGATCGGCGCCATCCTTGAGGATCCAGCCTACGCCGGGCAAATGCGCGCAGGTTTTGCCGAGGTGAGAGTGAAACTTGGCAGCGGCGGGGCGCTGGGGAGATTGGCACGGGTCGCCTCGGACATGATGGCGACAGACAAGGAATCGAAATGAACAACTTTAAGCGACTTTTGGGCTATTGCCGCCCCTACTGGTGGCGCATAGCCATTGCTGCTACGGCGTCTCTCGCCGTAGGAGGCATAGACGGATCCATCGCCTACCTGGTGGAGCCCGTCCTGAAGAAGATCTTTGCCGAAAAGGATTTGCTGATCTTTACCCTGCTGCCGCTTGGTATCATCATCCTTTTTGCCATAAAAGGGATCTGCCGCTACTCCAACGAATACTACATGCGCACCGCCGCCCAGCTCATGGTGCAGGACGTGCGCAACGAGATCTACACGCACAACATGCGCCTGGGGCTGGGATTTTTTAACCGCCACCCGACCGGTACGCTGATGTCCAGGGTTACCAACGACGTGACCATCATGCAGGAAGGTGTGGGAAGCATGGTTTCCGGCATCTTTCGCGACAGCTTTTCCGCGTTGTTTCTGCTCGGCGTGGTTTTTTACCGCAACTGGGAACTGGCGCTGATCACCTTCGTAGTGATTCCGGCGACCGCCTGGCCCGCGCAAAAGCTCGGACGCAGGATCAAGGCGATCTCCAAGCAGGGGCAGGGGAAAATGGGATTTCTGAACAGCATCCTGCAGGAAACCTTCTCCGGCATCAAGGTGATCAAGGCGTTCGGTCTCGAAGAGCGGGAGACCCAGAGGTTCCTGCGCACCAACGCCGACCTTTACCTGACCCTGCGCAAAAGCATCAAATACGACGGTCTCTCCGCGCCGATCATGGAGTTCATCGTTTCCTTCGGCGTCGCCGCCATCGTCTGGGTGGGGGGCACCAGCGTCATGCAGGGGGAGATGAGCGCCTCCGAATTCTTCTCCTTTATTGCGGCGACCATCCTGGTCTTTACCCCGATCAAGAGGATGATTGCCTCCTATAACCTGGTGCAACGCTCCCTGGGGGCGGCCGAGCGGGTCTTCGAGATCATCGACGAAAAGCCGGAGATCATGGATGCACCGGGTGCCGTGGAGATTGGTCGCGTCAAGGGGGAGGTCGAATTCAAGTCGGTCTCCTTCCGCTACGAAGACGACTACGTCCTGAATAACGTGTCGCTGCAGGCCCACAGGGGCGAGGTAATCGCCCTGGTGGGGCCTTCCGGTGGCGGCAAGACCACGCTGGTTTCCCTGATTACCCGCTTCTACGATCCGACCGCGGGCTCCGTACTGATCGACGGACACGACATCCGCAATCTGACGCTGAAAAGCCTGATGCAGCAGATCGCGCTGGTGGATCAGGAAACCATCCTTTTCAACGACACCATCGCCAATAACATCAGGTACGGCAGGCCGGAAGCGAGCGACGCCGAGGTGGAGCGGGCCGCGCTGGCAGCCTACGCCCACCAGTTCATCGAGGAACTCCCGGAGGGGTATCAGACCAACATCGGCGACCGGGGGCTGCGGCTTTCCGGAGGGCAGCGGCAGCGCATCTGCATCGCCCGCGCGATTTTGAAGGACGCGCCTATCCTGATCCTGGACGAGGCGACCAGCGCGCTCGATACCGAGAGCGAGCAGATGGTTCAGGCGGCACTCAACAACCTGATGGCCAACCGGACCACCTTCGTCATTGCGCACCGCCTGTCCACCATCACTCACGCCGACCGCATCGTCGTGCTGGAGAAGGGCGGCGTCGCTGAGGTCGGGGGGCATGACATGCTGCTCGCCCAGGGCGGGCTCTACAGCAGGCTGCACGGCATGCAGTTCAGGGATTAGCGGGGTGGAACAGAGGTGATGAAACAGATTCGTTGGTATCTTGAGACCGCGCTATTCCTGGTGGTCTCCTTTGCCGTGGCGTGGCTCCCGGTGTGGCTTGCCACCCCGGCCGGTCGCGGGCTCGGGCGCTTGTGCTTTCACCTGCTGAAAAGGCGCAGGACGGTCGCCATCGAGAACATCGAGGCATCGCTCCCCTTTCTGGAGCGGCAGCCGGGTTGGGTGCCGCGTGACGCCAGATCCATCACCCTTGGGACCTTCGAGAACCTGGGGCGATCCCTGGTCGAGGACTGCAGGATCTACCACGGGCGCGGGCGCCACCTGATCGATGCGGTAGAGTTCCGCGGGCTGGAGCATTACTGGGCGGCTCTGGCCAAAGGGAAAGGTATCGCATGCATGACCGCGCATTGCGGCAACTGGGATCTGCTGGCCCTCTCCTTTGGGGACCGTATCCAGCCGGTCACGGTTGTGGCCAGGCGCCAGGACAACCCGCATCTCAATGCTGTGTTGGAACGGATTCGCAGGGGATACGGTAACGAGATCTTTTACAAGAACACCGCGCTGCGCGCCATGCTGGCCGCCTTCAAGCGGGGAGGTGTGGTCGGCATGCTGATCGACCAGGCGGCAGGCCGCACGGACGGCATACTGATTAACTTCCTGGGGCGCCCCGCCTGGACCACCAGGCTGCCGGCTTACATCTCGAGAAAGAGCGCCACCCCGATGCTCCCGGCCTTCATCCACCGCGAAGGGGAGAAGCATGTCCTGACCTTTTACCCCGAATACCCGCTTTCCAAGTCGCCGGACCCGGAGGTCGCGGCCGCCGAGGACGTGGCAGGGCTTACCGGCTACATCGAGCGCTACGTGGTCGAGCACCCGACCGAGTGGTACTGGATACACAGAAGGTGGAAAGGGGTGCCGGCCACCTGCGCCGGGGCAGACCCCGGGGCTGCAGAGAGCGCTGCCTTTTCCCGCAAGGAGCCTGCCGCCTCATGATCCGCCTGATCTATAACCTGCTCCTGCTGCTGTCGCTTCCGGTCATCCTCTGCTACCACTACTTCCGCTCCAAAAGCCGCGGCAGGCGCAGCGCCTTCCGGGAGCGTTTCGGGCTGATTCCGGCGCCGGACCTGGCCCTGATCGAGGGGAGGCGCGTCATCTGGGTGCACGCCGTCTCGGTAGGTGAGACCATCGCCTCCTTCCCGCTCTTGAAGGGGTTCCGTGCGCGTTACCCGGAGCACAAGCTGGTCCTTTCCAACGTCACCGAGACCGGGCGCAGCGTCGCTCTGAAGAGCGGCCTTGCCGACCTCTGCATCTATCTCCCCTTCGATTACGGTTTCGCGGTCAAGGCTGCGCTGAAAAAGGTGCGACCCGAACTGATCGTGCTCATGGAGACCGAGCTCTGGCCTAATTTCATCGCGGCCGCTGCCGGAATGCGCATCCCGCTGCTGCTAGCAAACGGCCGTATCTCGGACCGCTCCTTCGGCAGGTACCTCCGCTTCAGCTGGTTTTTTCGCCCCATCCTGCAACAGCTCTCCGCCCTTTGCATGCAAAGCCGCGAGGACGCCGTGCGCATCGAGGCGATCGGCGCGGCCGGGGCATCGGTCCGGGTCACCGGCAACCTCAAATACGACGTCCCCCTGGTCAGTGCCACTCCCGAAATGGTGGCGTCGCTGCGTGGGAAATACGGCATCCCGGCCGGCGCGCTGGTCTTCACCGCGGCAAGCACCCACGACGGGGAGGACGAGGCGGTGATCGCCGCCTATCAGCGGCTGATCTCCGAGGGGAGCGAGCGCTTCCTGATCCTGGCTCCGCGCCACCCCGAGCGTGCCCCGGCGGTTGCCGAGTTGCTCGCCAGGCGCGGTATCTCCTTTATCCTGCGCTCAAAACTTTCCGAGGCGGCCCGCCCGCTGCAACCCGGCGAGGCGCTCTTGCTCGATACGGTGGGCGAGCTTGCCACCCTCTACGCGGCCAGCGATCTGGTTTTCGTCGGCGGCAGCCTGGTGCCGACCGGCGGGCATAACCCGCTGGAACCCGCCTCCTGCGGGGTTCCGGTACTGTTCGGGCCGCACATGGAGAACTTCCGTGAGGTAGCGGCGCTCTTTCTCGGCTCGGGCGCAGGCGCGCAGGTGGCTGACGCGGCGGCACTGGCCGCAGCGCTTGCCGAGCTGGCCGCTAACCCCGCCAGCCGGCTCGACATGGGGCAGCACGGCGTCAAGCTGCTGCAGGAGTGCTCCGGCGCCACCACCCGTCATCTGGATATTGCGGCGGCACTTCTTGCCGGGGAGCCGGTTCCTGTCGGCGCTCTTGCCGGATCATCCCCTCGGGCCCCAGGTGCCCCGTGACCGATCGCTCCCTTTATTTTCAAAAGCTCGTTTCGGGCCAGGCAAAGCGTAGGCGGGACCGCCTGCTGCTCTCCCTGCTCAGGCTGCTTTCCCATCCTTACGCCCTGATCCTGCGCCTGCGCGCCGAGGCCTACCGCCTCGGTCTGTTGCGTTCCTACCAGCTCCCCTGCCCGGTCATTTCGGTGGGGAACATCACCTTGGGGGGGACCGGCAAGACACCGATGGTGGCCTGGATCGCCGGCTACCTGATGCAGCGGGGCCTGCGGGTCGCGGTGCTGTCGCGCGGCTATGGCGGGTCAGCCCACGGTGCGGTCCACATCGTCTCGGACGGGAGCCGGGTGCTGCTCAGCCCCGAGCAGGCAGGTGACGAGCCGTGCCAGCTAGCCGGCATGCTGCCGGGACTGCTGGTGGCGATCGGCGCCGACCGCTACCGGGCCGGCTTGAAGGCTCTGGAAGAACTTAAGCCTGACATCTGCATCCTGGACGACGGCTTCCAGCACTTGAGGCTCAGGCGGGACCTGAACATCTTGCTGCTCGATGCCACGCACCCATTTGCCAGCGGGTTCACGCTCCCCGGCGGGTTGCTGCGCGAGTCGGTAGCCGCAGCCGGGAGGGCCGATCTGGTGGTCTACACCCGCTCCCAGGAGGGGCAGACGGGGCCGGAGCTCTTCCCGGACAAGCCTTCCTGCTGGACTAAACATCGCTTTTCTGGCATAGTGCCGCTGGCGGGGAACGAGCCGCGCGACCTTGCTACAGCTGGTAATTGCCGGGTGCTCGCCTTCTCGGGGATCGCCGACCCGGAGGCTTTTTTCCGCGGTTTGGAACAGGCTGGGGTGCAGCCGGTCACCACCTTATCCTTTCCGGATCACACGCCCTATGGCGAGGCGGAGATTGCCGCCATCTTGCGGCTCAAGGTTGCTTCCCGCTCGACGCTCCTGCTCACCACGCAAAAGGATGCCGTGAAACTGATCCCTTATGCGGATCGTCTTGCCGACTGCTTTGCCGTGGTGCTGGAGCTTGCTACCGATAATGCGCATCCCCTGGAAGCCGCTTTGGAAAAGGTGCTCCAGGCAAAAGGCGCTTTTCCCCGGAACCCCGGGAGCCGCTAAAGAGGAGCCGCCGATGCCGCTTGCACCAGAACTGCTGGCGCTACTTGCCTGTCCCCGCTGCGGGGGAGCGCTTGAAGCAGCCGGTGACTCTTTGATCTGTGCGCCGTGCCGTCTAAAATACCCGATCCGGGAGGGAATACCCGTGATGCTCCTCGGTGAGGCGCAAGAGTTGGAGTAGAGCGCAATGTCTGCTGAGAAAAAACGCATATCTGCCTTTGTCATAACCAAGAACGAGGCTGCCAAGATTGACGACTGCCTCGCCTCCCTCTCCTGGGTCGACGAGATCGTCGTGGTCGACGATTTCAGCTCCGACGCCACGCCGGAGATCTGCAGGTCGCACGGGGTATCGTTTTACCAGAACAAGTTCACCGGTTTCAAGGATCAGAAAAGCTACGCCATGTCCCTCACCTCCAACGACTGGATACTGGAACTCGATGCCGATGAGCGCGTCTCGGCCGAGATGAAGGAGGCCATCCTGCAGGTGAGCCCGGAGGAGTATGCCGGTTATTCCTGTTTCGCCTTCAAAAGGAAGACCAGGTTCTGGGGCAAGTGGATCCGGCGCGCCTCCCTCTATCCCGATTACAAACCGCGCTTTTACCGCAAATCGGACGGCGTTTGGAGCAGCGGCAACATCCACGAGCGCTTCATCGTCAACGGTCCCACCAAGAAGCTCGCGGGCGATATCATGCACGAGCAGGACCTGGATCTCTACACCTATTTTCTCCGGACCGCCCGCTATGCCGACCTCTCCGCAGCTGACTACTTCGCGCGCGGCAGAAGGGCCAAATGGCATCACGTCACGGTACGCCCGGTAACCACCTTCCTGTACCGCTACCTGATCAGGCTCGGCGTGCTGGAAGGGGTGCACGGCTTTGTCATCTCCGCCATGGGGGCGCTCAGCACTTTCATGAAATACATGAAACTCTACGAGATCCAGAAAAGAGCTGCCGGAGGTCTGGACGCTTGACCCCGCAGTCGTTTGAAGCTACTGGAGGGCAACCTCTCCCCATCAGACCAGCGCGCATCGGAAACGGCGAAAGCCAAGCGGTAACGCCCAGCCGGCACCCGAAAAACGCCCCCCTCGATCCGTCGTGGTCCCGGTTGGAACTAACACCGACCCTGGACTGCGCCTCTAAAGCAGAAAGCTATCCATGCGTGTACTAATAGTTAAGGCAAGCGCCCTAGGCGACATCATCCATGCCCTGCCGGTTCTCGATTACCTGCACCAGGCCGTGCCGGGAATCGAGATCGACTGGGTTGTAGAGGAGCCGTTCCGGCAGATTCTGGCGGGGAATCCGCTCCTGAGCGAGATCCACGTGGTGCGGACCAAGGTCTGGCGCAAGCAGCCTTTTGCCGCAGCCACCTGGCGGGAGATCGGTGCACTGCAGCAGGCTTTGCGCGAGCGTGAATACGATCTGGTGCTCGACATCCAGGGGAATCTGAAGAGCGGCGTGATCAGCTGGCTCACCGGATGCCAGGACCGCATCGGTTTTGAGCGTGCGGATCTGCAGGAGTCGGTGAACGCGCTCTTCACCACGCGCCGCATCCCTTTGAGAAGGGAGGACTACCACATCACCGACAAGTACCTGCGGCTGGTGAGCGTGCCCTTCGCCAGGAATTTTCGGGAGATGCAGCTCGCCTCGACCATTCAGACCTCGCCCGAGGACGACGCCAACGCCGAGGTGCTGCTCGCCACGCTTTCCGACGGCCTGGTCTTCCTGTTCCAGTACGGTACCACCTGGCAGACCAAGTACTGGAGCGAGCAGGGATGGATTGCACTAGGGAAGGCCGTGCTGGACCGCTATAGCGACGCCACCATCCTGTTTCCCTGGGGCAACGAGTCGGAGCGCTTGGCAGCGAGCAGGATCTCAGCCGGGATCGGCCAGGGGAGCCGGGTACTGGAGCGCTATACGCTCAAGGGGCTGACGGCAATCCTGAAAAAGGTCGACCTGGTAGTAGGTGGGGATACCGGACCGGTCCAGTTGGCGGCGGCGGTGGGGACTCCAACCGTCTCGTTTTACCGGGCCAGCGACGGCAAGAGGAGCGGTCCGCGCGGCGAGAGGCACGTGGTCGTACAGTCCCCGATGCACTGCACCCGTTGCTTCAGGACCCGGTGCGATAAGGACGACCAGTGCCGCGACACCATAAAAGTCGAGATGCTGCTGGCCGGCATCGAGAAGCTGCTGTCTAATCCAGTGATCAAATGAGCTGGTAAGCTGGCGGGGATTACCTTGCAGAACCCTAATAGCTGATCTGCCACTAGTCCCCTCCCCCGGAGGGGGAGGGTTAGGGAGGGGGAACCTTGTCAGTTCTTCGCCAGAAGCCGCACTCTTCCCCCCTCCCAACCTCCCCCCGCTGGGGGGAGGAGAGATGGTAAAGGCTGATGGATGTTGTTTTTCGCTTAAACAAAACGCGCCGCAGGCGGGGTTGGTTGCTAATTAAATTACCAAAAAGTATCCCCTGCCGGTCGGGTCGGGCCTGCCCACGCAGCCGGTCGGAAGGGGCGGCAGCCATTTTCGCTGCTGCCCGCGCACGGGCGCGGAAAGGAACGGTGAATCGTGAAAAATAAAAATCATAAAAAAATACTGGTCCTGCGCTACCGTTTCATCGGCGACACCATCCTGACGGTGCCGTTTCTCCGCAATCTGCGCCTAGCTGAGCCCGATGCCTATATCGTCTGGGTGGTGGCTCCCGGTTCCTCGGACGTCGTCAAGGGGATCACCTATGTGGATGAGCTGATCTACTGGGACCCGGTCACCATTCATGCTGACAGTCGCGGTGCGCACCGGACCTTCTCTCAGAAGCTCGCCTTTATCAAGGATCTCCGCTCCAGGCGCTTCGACAAGGCCTATGTCCTGAAACGCTCCTTTTCCAGCGCCCTCATGGCCTGGTTTTCCGGCGCCAAGCAGAGGATCGGTTTCAACACGGAAGGGCGCCGTTTTCTCCTCACCAAAGGGGTGCCCTATCGCCATGACCGTCACGAGGTGCAGAACTTTCTCGAGGTCCTGAAGGCTGATGGTATAGCTATCGTGGATGATGCCTTGGAACTCTGGAGCACCCCCGAGGAAGAGAAGGCTGCAGCGGCGCTTTTGGCCGACGCGGGTATCAAGCCGGGGGATAAGCTCGTTGCTTTCCATCCCTTCGCCTCCGTGCCGCAAAGACGCTGGAATCTCGAGGAGTTCGCGGCGCTGGCCCGACTTTTCAAGGCGCAAAACACCACTGTCTTGCTGCTTGGCGCTCCCTCTGACCGGGAAACCTTGGACGCGGTCCCGGAACTCTCCCGGGAGAATGTCGATCTGGTCGGCAAATGCTCGCTCAGGGTCACCATGGCGCTTCTGAGGCGTTGTTCCCTGTTCGTCGGTAACGATAGCGGCATCATGCACATCGCTGCTGCGACCCGTATCCCGCTGGTGACACTGTTCGGACCGCTGCCGCCGATCAAATTCGGCCCCTGGAGCGATCGGGCCACCGTGATCTACAAGAACTTCCCATGTTCTCCCTGCCGGCTCAAATTCTTCACCGAGTGCGAACCGTCTCCGCGCATGAAGCCTGCCTGTATTGAAGCGATCACCGTGCAAGAGGTTTTCGAAGCAGGTATGCGGCTCTTGAAGTAGACGGGAGCATAAGCGTCGAAAGCCAGGTTACCTCTGACGCAATCTGTCATTTAAGTAGCGATGAAGACCATTCGCAGCACCCGGGGGGGGCTCCAAAGGCAAACACCGGATTGCCAATCGTCCCATTACAGGAAAAGGGGGCAGTCGGCTAGCTCCACCTGACCTACAACCCATCACGCAAACCTCCTGTCAGATGCGGTGAGGAATGAACCGCATCGGCGAAAGGGAGTCATGATGCGGTTCACTTCGTTCACCGGCATCCTACCCCGGCTCCCTTGAATGGGAGCCGGGCTGGGAGGTAGCGCCGTAGTTAAATCGCCAGGTGAAGCTAACCGACTACCCTCCTACAGGAAAAGTATGATCGATTGTTCAGGAATCAGCGTAGTCATCCCCAATTACAACGGCGAGCAGTTGCTGCTGGCCAACCTGCCGTCGATTGTTGCCGCTCTGGAACATTGGAGCGGGTCCTCTGAGCTCATCGTCGTTGACGATTGCAGCAGTGACGGCAGTTGCACCCTCCTTGCGGAGCAATTTCCGCAAGTCAAAGTAATCGTGAATGCGCGCAATTCCGGTTTCTCCAAAACCTGCAATGTCGGCATGGCGGCCGTCAAATACCCTGTGGCTCTTTGCATAAACAGTGATGTGAAGGTGAGCGTAGATTTCATTGCCCCCTTGTTGCAGCACTTCGCAGACGACGCAGTTTTTGCCGTTACCCCCATTATTCTGGCAGAGCGCGAGGGGCGCAATCAGGGGGTGGTGGTAGGTCTGTATGGCAAAGGGTTTCTCAAGGGAGGCTTCGCTCCCATAGGGGAAAGCCACCAGCTCAGGGAAAATTTCTACGCCGTCGGCGCCTGCGTAGCCTACGATATGGCGAAGTACCGCGCCCTGGGCGGATATGCCGAAATCTACAGCCCCTATCTCTTTGAAGATGTGGACCTCTCCTACCGGGCCTGGAAAAGGGGATGGAAAAGCCTCTTTGAACCGGAAACCACCGTCTGGCACTATTCCAGCGCGACCCTCGCGAAGACCAAGAAGAAAGTGAAGCGGACCATATATTTCCGTAATCGGTTTCTCTTTCATTGGATCAACCTGACCGATCCCGGCCTGATAATACGAAACGTCCTGCATACCATGCTGCGGCTGATGGTATCTTTCCTCTGGCTCGATTTCACCTACTATGCAGCTTTTTACGGTGCTTTAGGTCGGCTGGCCGAGGCGAGAATCCTGCGCAAAAGCGTGACCGACAACCTGAGGTTAAGCGACGCCGAGATCTTGCTCCGTACCGGAAGAGCCGGTTCATGAGTTGCCCGCGGCTAACCGTCTGCATACCGGTCTATAACTCTGCCGGTTTTCTGGCGGCGGCCATCGAGTCGGTGCTGGAGCAAAGTTTTACCGACTTTGAACTCCTGATCCTGGACGACGGCTCAAGCGACGGGAGCCGGGATATAGTGGCCGGCTACGCGGCCCGGGATGCCCGGATCGTCACCCGTTTGCACCAGCAAAACCTCGGCATGGTGCCGAACTGGAACGCCTGTCTGGGAGAAGCGCGGGGAGAGTACATCAAGTATCTGTTCGGCGACGACCTGCTCGCTTCACGGGACGCTTTGGCGAAAATGGTGGCGCTGCTGGACGGCGACTCCACCATTGCACTAGTGGCCAGTGCCAGAAACATCATCGATCATGAGTCGAAACAGCTAAAGCTCACCTCTTGCTTCCCTGCCGACCTGGTGCTTTCGGGGGAGGAGGTAATTAACCGCTGTCTTTTTAGACAGAAAAACCTGATTGGAGAACCTTCCGCTGTCATGTTCCGAAAGAACCAGGCCCTGCGCGGTTACGACCTCAGGTACAGTCAACTGGTCGATCTGGAGATGTGGTTTCACCTGCTGGAACAGGGGAAGTTCTGCTACCTCGCCGAACCTCTCGCCTGTTTCAGGATTCATGATGATCAGCAGACCAAGAAGAATGTGCGCAACCTGGTGCATGTCGAGGAAATGATCACCCTGCTGGCGGAATATGGCAGCAGACCCTACCTGACCGTCGGCCCTCTGACCAGGAGGTTCCTGCTTTACAACCAATTGTTCCGTATCTGGAAGGCATACCGAAACAATTTGCTGGACCGGGATGCAGCGCTGGCTAGGATTACGCCTCACTGCCCACCCCGGAAATTTCTGGCACTTATTCCGTTGTATAAGGTTTTGTGTCCGATCTGGAAGCTATCCACTGCCTTGGTTGCAAAATGAATGGGCTGCACTGGGGATAGGTTCAGGAACAGATACGTTACCTATGGAGTTATCATGAGGAATTTGTTTAATGTGAGCAGCTACCTACTGATTGGCGCCTACTGTGCGCTGGCTCTTTGGTCCGCCCATGATGTTTTCATTGTCGGTGACCCGGCGCTCTATGCGGAAAATGGTTTTCTTGAGACCTTGCAGGCTGTCCTGCTCGGCATCGGCTGCCTGCTGTTTTTAGCACCTGTCGCGTCGCGCAAGGAACCCGGCAAGCTGATCTTCTTGTTTTGTTCTTTGCTCTGTTACAGTTTCGTGGTGCGAGAGTTGGATGTTGAACTTCTTAACGTCCCAGAAGTCGTGAAGTTCATCGGCTCAGGCATTGGTCGAAACGCCAGCCTGGCTCTCGCCTTCAGCGCTATCTTGATTTATGCCGTAGCTAATTTTTCTTATTACAAAAAAACCGGCCTTCAGTTCCTCAAGTCAAGAGCTGGAATTCTCCTGATGCTGGGAGGAGTCCTTTTGCAGGTCGGGGACCTCTTCGAAAAGAATCACGCCCTGCAGCATCATGTCTTTTTCGAAGAGTTTTCTGAGCTTTCCGGCTATGTGCTGATTTTGTTGTCGGCCTTGGCAGTCAACTCGGCTATAGCCCGCCGTAACGGTTGTTCCCCCACCGGTGGCCGCTGATCTCCCTGGCCGCCTGTTCTACAAGCTAGACTAAACTCACCTGCTCAGGTGCCGACACTTGTCCCCTTAGGAGTCGCCAGCGTCAACGTGACCATGCCGCGGGATACCGCCGTACCCGTCCCTGGCGCTCTTCATCGCGGCTATACCCCATTACAAGATTTAAATGCCGATCGGACGCTCGGAGTCACTAGGACCGGAGAGCCTTCACACGCCGCTTCCTGGCATGGTGATTATTTGCAAAAGTTAAAGATATTAAGTATAGTGCGACAGCCTCGGCCTGCTGGTGGCAGGCATGCCCGGCACCTTGCGGTTAGCTGCGGCGGCTAACATTGACCGGCCCAGCGCTAGAGTGAGGAGGACAATGAAGGTTAGCGTTTTAACTATCACCTACAATCATGAGCGCTTCATCGCCCAGGCTTTGGACAGCGCACTGATGCAACAGGTGTATTTTAATTATGAGATAGTGGTAGGGGACGATTGTTCCACCGACTCGACCCGCAAAATTCTCGCTGACTACCAGCGGAAATTCCCTGACAAGATACGGCTGCTGTTGCCGGAACAAAATCTCGGGATGATGGCAAATTTTGCTGCCACCCTGAAGGAGTGCTGCGGTCAATTCATCGCCCTGCTGGAAGGCGACGATTACTGGACCTCGCCTGACAAATTGCAGCGACAGGTCGATCTGCTGGAAGCTCACCCTGAATGCTGTGCCAGCTTCCATAATGTCCTGGTGGTACACGATGGCGCGCCGGAGCAGGACCGGCTTTTCCACCAACACCCTCTCGGTAAGCAGTTTTTCGACCTGAAGGATGTGGCGACAAACCACTTTATTCCGACCTGCTCTACACTGTTTCGCAATCGACAGCCGCAAGCTCTCCCTGACTGGTTCCTGGAACTGCCGATGGGTGACTGGCCGCTGCATATCCTGAACGCAGAACATGGTTCTTATGCCTATCTGGATCAAGTGATGGCAAACTATCGGGTCCATCAAGGCGGGGTTTGGTCCGGCAGCAGCCGCTTGACGGTGCTTGATAGGACCATCAAAGCCTGCCACCTGATAGATCTGAACACCCGCGGGCGTTACTCCAAGGAAATGACCCGGTGGACTTGTAATCTTGAGATCGAAGCGGCAGAAATTTTCAAAAAGCAATTTGAATTCGCCCAGGCCTTTAATCGGCTGAAAAATGCAATCCGTGCGTCTCCAACGTCCTTTTTTAAAACACTTAAGTCAGGTTGTCGCCTTGTGTTCGCCTGGCTGCGTAACTGACGGTTTGGCAGGAACGCGTGCTGGGCGGGATTGCTTTCCTGATTAACAACCCCGCGGACTGTGCGTGCCTCCTGGCTTTTCGTTGTCAAGCCGAGACCCGCAACTGGGCACCTTGGGGTGGCGCGGGGCGGCACTCCATTGAACGTTGAACATCGATGTGTCGGCGTGATATCATGGGCAGCTAGTGCCTCGTCTCCTCATTGGAGAGGGGACTGCAGAATTCTTACAGAGCGTTGCTAATAAGGCCCTCAATCGGGCGAAATTCGCGGTTACTTGCTCCCGGTGCATCTGGCGTTGGGGCGTCAATATTGTTTAAAAGGAGAGGTATATGTCGAAGATCCTGGTCACCGGCGCTGCCGGCTTTATCGGTTCACACCTGGGGAAAAAGCTGCTGGCAAAAGGTGTTGAGGTGGTAGGTCTGGACAATCTCAACGATTATTACGATGTCAACCTGAAGCTCGCCAGGCTGAAGCAACTCGAAGAGCGTCCCGGCTTCAAATTCGTCAAGATGGACCTTTCCGATCGCGAGGGGATCGCCGCCCTGTTCGCTGCCGAGAAATTCGACACCGTGGTGAACCTGGCCGCGCAGGCAGGGGTCCGCTATTCGCTGGAGAATCCGCACGCCTACATCGACAGCAATATCTCGGGATTCATGAACATCCTGGAAGGGTGCCGTCATAACGCGGTGAAACATCTGGTCTACGCCTCTTCCAGTTCGGTCTACGGTGCCAATACCGCAATGCCGTTCTCGGTGCACCATAACGTGGACCATCCTGTCTCGCTTTATGCTGCGACCAAAAAGGCCAATGAGCTTATGGCCCACACCTATTCAAGCCTTTACGGCATCCCGACCACCGGGCTGCGCTTTTTCACCGTGTATGGACCGTGGGGCAGGCCGGACATGGCGCTCTTCCTGTTCACCAAGGCGATCCTGGAAGGTCGTCCCATCGACGTGTTCAATTACGGCAAGATGCAGCGCGACTTTACCTTTATTGACGACATCGTGGAGGGGGTGATTCGGGTGAGCGAGAAAGTGCCCCAGGGAAATCAGGCATGGAGCGGTGCGAGTCCCGACCCCGGCACGAGCTATGCGCCGTACAAGATCTACAACATCGGGAACAACTCGCCGGTCGAATTGCTGCGCTTTATCGAAGTGCTGGAAGACGCGCTGGGCAAAAAGGCGCAAAAGAACATGCTTCCCATTCAGGCGGGAGATGTTCCCGCCACCTTTGCCGACGTGGACGACCTGATAGCAGACGTCGGGTTCAAACCGGCAACCTCGATTGAGGACGGCATCGGTCGCTTCGTGGCGTGGTACCGGGAGTTTTACAAGGTTTAAGGATGAAAAGCAATTCTGCCACGGAGACACGGAGCGCACGGAGGAGGCAAAACAACATGTTTTTCCAGATTTTCTCCGTGACCTCCGTGTCTCCGTGGCAAGATTTCTTGCTTTTGCTGTGAGCTTGCCTCTGGAGCTCTTGCCGTTTAGCAACTGGCTTATTTTACTGGAACAAAGGAACCGCAATGAAATACGTACCCCTAGACTTCTCCGGCGTCACCACCTACCCCATATCCACCCGCAAGAACAAGATGACCGTACAAGACGACTTCGCCCTGCCGGTGACCCGCGGCATGAGCGTCTCCGATCTTTTGGCAGCCTTTCCCAACCAGCTCGGCTCGCAGTCGCTGAACCGGGTGATCGACGCTGTGGTGGCGGCGAGAGAGAAGGGGAAGCCGGTCGTCATGGCCATGGGCGGGCACGTGATCAAGTGCGGGTTGCAACCGGTGCTGAAGGCGCTCATCGAGGCCGACATCGTCACCGCGGTGGCACTAAACGGCGCCGGATCCATCCACGACTTCGAGATCGCGCTGATAGGCGCCACCAGTGAAGATGTAGGGGCAGTGCTGCATGCCGGCACCTTCGGCATGGCCGAGGAGACCGGAGCTCAGATTAACGCCGCCCTGAAGAGCGGCGTTGCGGCGGGGCTTGGGCATGGCGAGTCGCTGGGGCGCATGATCCTGGAGCGGGAGCTTCCTTTTCGGGAGCAGAGCCTGATGGCCACCTGCGTCAAGAACGAGATCCCCGTCACCGTCCATGTCGCCATCGGGACCGACATCACCCATCAGCATCCCAGCGCCGACGGCGCCGTGCTTGGTGCCGCCAGCTACACCGACTTCAGGATCATCACCTCAGTAGTTTCCCAGTTGGGAGACGGCGGGGTTTATCTGAACATCGGGAGCGCCGTCTTGCTCCCCGAGGTGTTTTTAAAGGCACTCTCCATCGCGCAGAATCTTGGTCATCATGTTGACAGTTTCACCACCGCGAACTTCGACATGCAGCAGCACTACCGTCCGCTCACCAACGTAGTGAAGCGCCCCACCTCCGGCGAGGGGCGTGGTTACACGGTCACCGGTCACCACGAGATCATGATCCCGCTGCTCGCCGCAGGGATCATGGACAGAATCAAATAACTCGGGAGATTGGTCAGACCCCGTCGGGGCGAATAATCATTCGCCCGCTGCACCCGATGCAGGAGGATTTAGTGGAACGAAGAGAAGTAGAATCATTTTTCGAAAAGGCGGCCTCGGTGCGCGCCCTTGTTATTGGCGACCTGATGCTGGACGAATACCTCTGGGGCAGGGCTGAGCGCATCTCTCCTGAGGCTCCGGTACAGGTGGTCGAGGTGACCCGCGAGGACCTGCGCCTGGGGGGCGCCGGCAACGTGGTGAACAACCTCGCCGCCCTGGGCTGCAGCGTCTCCGTCTGCTCGGTTATCGGCGCCGACGAAAACGGCGGGCTGCTGCGCCGCGCTTTCGAAGCCAAGGGTGTGGACCTGGAAGGTCTCTTCGACGACCCTGAGCGCAGGACCAGCAAGAAAACCCGCGTCATCGCCGCCAACCAGCAGATCGTCAGGATCGACCGGGAGACCCGTGCGCCGATCGGGGCCGGTTGCGAACAGGGGATGCTCGGCTACCTCGCTGCCCGCTGCCGCGATTTCGACGTCATCATCGTTTCGGATTACCTCAAGGGTGTGCTCACCCCTGAGGTGCTCTCGGCCATCTGCCAAACGGGCAGAACCCTCGGCATCCCTGTGGTGGTTGACCCGAAAGGGAACGACTACGCCAAGTACCGCGGCGCTACTCTGCTTACTCCGAACCGCAAGGAGGCGGAGATCGCCTCGGGCATCGCCATCACCGACGTCGACTCCCTGGAACTGGCAGCCGACACGCTGCTGACGAAGCTAAACCTCGACGCGCTGCTCATTACGAGGAGCGAGGCCGGGATGTCGCTCTTTCCGGCACAAGGTGCCGCGGTGCATATACCGACTGTGGCACGCGAGGTATTCGACGTTACCGGTGCCGGGGATACCGTCATTTCGGTGCTCTCCCTCGGTCTTGCCTGCGGGCTTGATCTCTCCGACGCGGCCTGGGTCGCCAATGTGGCCGCCGGCATCGCCGTCGGCAAGCTCGGCACCTCAACGGTGTCGCCGCAGGAGATCGTGGCGGAGGTGGGTCACGGTCTGAAGGATTCCGACTCGAAGATCAAAAACCTGGACGTCCTCGCCCACCTCATCGCTCAGGAGCGCTCGCGCGGCAAACAGGTGGTCTTCACCAACGGCTGCTTCGATCTGCTTCATGTGGGGCATGTCAAGTACCTGCAAAAGGCGAGGGGGCTCGGCGACCTGCTGGTGGTGGGGCTCAACTCGGACGCCTCGGTCCGGCGGCTCAAAGGTGAGCACAGGCCGCTCATCGAGGAGTCGGAGCGGGCCCACATCCTGGCGGCACTGGATTGCATCGATTATGTGGTGCTCTTCGACGAGGACACCCCCTTGACGGTGATCGAGGCGCTGGTCCCGGCGGTGCTGGCCAAGGGCGCTGATTACAAAATCGAGGAAGTGGTCGGGCGCGAGGTGGTCGAGGCCGGTGGCGGCCGGGTGGAACTGGTCCAGTTCGTGGACGGCCGCTCCACCAGCCGCATTATCGACAAGATCCTGGCCTCTTATTAAGACAAAGGAAGGCGTGGCGCTTGCGCTCTCCGGCCGGCTCGGCTATTTTTATTCAAGCAAATTATCTGGAGGGGTCATGAAAAAAGCTTTTATTACGGGAATCACCGGCCAAGACGGCTCCTACCTCGCCGAACTCCTGCTGCAGAAGGGGTATGAGGTGCACGGCATGATCCGCCGCTCCTCGTCTTTTAACACCGGCCGCATCAACCATATCTATCGCGATCCCCATGAGCCGGACACCAGGCTCTTTCTGCATTACGGCGACCTGAACGATGCCAGCTCGATAAACCGGCTGCTGCGCGAACTGCGTCCGGACGAGATCTACAACCTGGGAGCCCAGAGCCATGTGCGGGTCTCCTTCGACGTGCCGGAATATACCGGCGAGGTCGACGCTCTGGGTGCCGTCAGAATTCTGGAAGCGATTCGCGAGACTGGACTCACCACCCGTTTCTACCAGGCCTCCTCTTCGGAGCTCTACGGCAAGGTGGTGGAAACTCCGCAGCGCGAAACCACCCCGTTCTACCCGCGCTCGCCTTACGCCTGCGCCAAGGCTTACGCCTTTTACATCACGCAGAACTATCGCGAGAGCTACGATCTGTTTGCCTGCAACGGAATACTGTTCAACCACGAGTCACCGCGCCGCGGCGAAACCTTCGTAACCCGCAAGATCACCAGAGCGGCCGCCAGGATCAAGCTGGGACTGCAGGAATGCCTTTACCTCGGCAACATCGAGGCCAAGAGGGACTGGGGCTTTGCCGGGGACTATGTCGATGGGATGTGGCGCATGCTCCAGGCGGACCAACCGGACGATTACGTGATCGCCACCGGCGAGACTCACAGCGTGCGCGAGTTTGCCGAACTGGTCTTTGCCCGCCACGATATGCCGCTGGTATGGCAGTGCGAGGGTGTGGATGAGAAGGGGATTGATCAGGCGAGCGGCAAGGTGGTGATAGAGATCGACCCGCGTTACTTCCGGCCGGCAGAGGTGGACCTGCTTTTGGGGGACGCAGCAAAGGCGAAGTTGGAACTTGGCTGGGAAGCCAAGACGAGCTTTCAGGAACTGGTGCAGATGATGACCGATTCTGACCTGAAGATCGCGCAGAGGGAGCTGAGAGCCAATGGATAAAGCAGCCAAGATCTACGTAGCGGGGCACCGGGGATTGGTCGGATCGGCAATCGTACGGCAGCTGGAGCGCGAGGGGTTTGCCAACCTGGTCACCAGAACCAGTTCGCAGCTTGACCTGCGCAACCAGGGGGCGAGCTCCGCGTTCTTCCAAGAGGAGCGACCCGACTACGTTTTTCTAGCGGCGGCAAAGGTCGGGGGGATCGTTGCCAACAACAGCTATCCCGCCGATTTCATCTACGACAACCTGATGATCCAGAACAATGTGATCCATGCCGCCTACCAAAACGGAGTCACCAAGCTGCTGCTGCTCGGCTCTTCCTGCATTTACCCGAGGCTTGCGCCGCAGCCGATCCGCGAGGATTCGCTCTTGACCGGTCCGCTGGAGCCTACCAACGAGCCTTACGCCATAGCTAAGATCGCCGGGATCAAGATGTGCCAGTCCTACAACCGCCAGTACGGCACCCGCTTCATCTGCGCCATGCCAACCAATCTGTACGGCCCTAACGACAATTTCGATCTCACCACATCGCACGTGCTTCCGGCGCTGATCAGGAAGTTCCACGAGGCAAAGGCTGCCGGCGCCGGAGAGGTGACGGTCTGGGGGAGCGGCACCCCGTACCGGGAGTTCGTTCATGTGGACGATGTGGCCCAGGCCTCGCTGTTCCTGATGCAGCAATACGAAGAGTGGGATCCGATTAACGTAGGGAGCGGCGTGGAGCTCACCATCGGCGAGCTGGCGCAAAAGATCGGCCAGGTGGTCGGCTTCACGGGAGAGATCCGCTTCGATACCTCCAAGCCCGACGGCACCCCCCGCAAACTCTGTGACGTCTCCAAGATCCACGGCCTCGGCTGGCAGCACCGCATCGACCTCGACGCAGGGCTCAAGGATACCTATGCCTGGTATCTGGCAAACTCCTGACGCCGGCTGGCAAGAGCGGGAAGTTCCAGATTCTGCTGCCTCCGTTGCTCCGTGTTTCAACCGCTGTCAAGTAGCCATTTCCCTATTCCTAAGTGCTTTCGCGTCCTTTTTCAATCTTTGTGCCAAGCCGGCCGGTTTCGGCAATATAGGCTTTACACTCAATTTTTAAGATGATATACTTCGCTGCGAAATCATGCATAAACTCAATAATATCAGGCGATTTCTCGCCATAGCGGCTGCGCTTGCGTCACTTCTTGTGATCGCTACCATACTCTTCCGGATGCAGAAGGGGGAAACTCCGAAACTCGCGGTGCGCAAGCTCCCGGTTCAGGTTGACGTCTCGCTGCAGAAGGTCCACTACACCGATGTCAAAGAAGGCGTGAAGCGCTGGGACCTCTCGGCTGACCGGGCGGAGTACAACAAGCAGACTGATACGACCTCCCTGGTCGGAGTGAAACTCGTCCTTGCTGGGGGCGCCGGCATGGGTGAAATGCAGGTCACGGCGGACCGGGCCGATTACCGAAACGATTCCCGGGACGTGACCCTGATTGGCAACGTGCACGGGCAAAGCAGCAGAGGAATCAAATTCTCCACCTCCCGCATGACGTATGTCGCGGCACGCTCGCAGCTGGAAACGGCTCAGCCGGTCCGCTTTACTGATGCAGGGTTGGAGCTGGAAGGGGTGGGGATGGAGTTTCATACGCAAACGCGAAAGTTCAAGATACTGAAAGACGTAAGCGCCGTATACCGGCCAGAAGGGGGCAGGTGATGCGGAGCTTCTATTTAACCTGCCTAATCATCCTGGTCCTGGTGTCGGCGGCAATCGCCGCGCCGGTTACCGGCCGGGAGCCTTTAAAGATCAAGTCCGACAAGCTCCACGCCGATAATGAGAACAAGACGGCGACCTTCGAGGGGAATGTGGTGGCCCGCCAGGGGGAACTCACCCTGCACGCCGACCGTCTGGTGATCACCTATTCAGGCGCCAATCGTGACTTAGCTAAGGTCGAGGCCTTCGGCCACGTCCGGATTCTTCAGGCGACTCGGCAGGCCACTGCCGCCCACGCCGTCTACGATCCCAAGGCATCCAGCATCGTTCTCGATGGCTCCCCCAAGGTGATGCAGGGGGAGGACGTGATTGCCGGAAAACTGATCACCTACTTCGTTAATGAGCAGCGTAGCGTAGTGACCGGTGGCCCGAACGAGCGGGTGGAAGCGGTAATTCACCCGGGGGGAAAAAATGCCGGCGCAAAACCGTAGCACCCTCTATACCGAAGGGCTGACCAAAGCGTTCAACCGGCGCATGGTAGTCAAGGGGGTCGATGTTGCGGTCTCCTCGGGAGAGGTGGTAGGACTGCTGGGTCCCAATGGCGCAGGTAAGACCACCACCTTCTACATGGTGGTGGGGCTGACCCGCCCTGACAGCGGCCAGGTTTTTCTGGACGGCCAGCCGATCACCGAGTTACCCATGTACCAGCGGGCCAGGCGTGGTATCAGTTATCTGCCGCAGGAGCCCTCGGTTTTCCGGCGACTAAGCGTGAGGGACAATCTGATGGCGGTTCTGGAAACTATGCCGCTTGAGCCGGTCAGGCGCCGTGAGCGGGTTGAGGAGCTCCTGAGCGAGTTCAGGATCGAGCACATCGCGAACAGTAAAGGCTTCGCACTTTCCGGCGGCGAGAGGCGTCGAGTCGAGATCGCCCGGGCGCTTGCCACAAATCCAGCCTTCATCCTGCTGGACGAGCCGTTTGCCGGGATTGACCCGATCGCCGTGATAGACATACAGAACATCATCACCGCGTTGAAAGGGAAGGGGCTTGGGGTGCTGATCTCGGACCACAACGTGCGGGAGACGCTGGGAGTCTGTGACAAGGCGTATATCATGAGCGCAGGCGAAGTGCTGGAGTGTGGCGATCCGGTGCAGATATCCCAAAGCAAGAAGGCGCGTGAGATTTACCTGGGCGACAAGTTCAAGCTGTAGAAGCCGTTGTTAAGTTTTTAAATTTCAGGTTTCTGCTTTAATTAAAGCTGGAACGCCGATTCGCTGGTTTCTAATGTGCCTACCTCAAGCTATAATGGTTACAGGCACAATGAAGCAAGAGACACAGATTAGAGACAGAGATTAGAACGTAGGAATGCAGACCAAGACGAACGAACGTAGAACGTAGAACGTAGAACGTAGAACGTAGAACGTAGAACGTAGAACGTAGAACGTACCCGCGGAAAACATACCCGCGGAAAACGTACTCAGGTTTTAAAGAGGACTTATGGCTATAGAGATGCGCCAGCAGATGAAAATGAGTCAGCAACTGGTGATGACCCCCCAGCTGCAGCAGGCCATTAAGCTACTTCAGCTCTCCAGGTTGGAGTTGCAAGATGTGGTGCGTCAGGAACTGGAGGAGAATCCAATCCTTGATGAGTTGATCGAGCAGGAGGAGATCCGGGAGCCTGAGCAAATTGAGCTGCGTGAGAAGGAGGTGGAGCCTGAGGCTGCCGCCAGCGATTTCCAGGAAGTGAGGGCGGGAGAGGAAACCCGCGAAACCGACTGGGATTCCTACATCGATGGCTACAACTACAGCTCCGGCGAACAGTACTACGATGATGAGGATCGCCCCTCCTTTGAAAATCTGCTGACCAAGAAATCGACTCTTTTCGACCATCTGATCTGGCAGCTCAGTCTGACCCGCCTTACCGACCGGGAGATGGTGCTCGGCGCCGAGATCATCGGCAACATAGATGAGGACGGCTATTTTCGTGCTTCGCTAGAGGATGTCGCCGACGCCTGCGTGCAGGCGAGCCCTTTCCGCGAGGAGATGATCGAGTGGTCCGGCCTAGACGCTACTGCACCGCGCGAGCGGCTCATGGAGGCCGCGCAGGGGTTTTCCGAGAGCGTGCTGGTCCCCTTGGGGCTCGGGGTGTTGAAGCGCATTCAGGAGTTCGACCCGGTAGGGGTGGGCGCCCGCGACCTGCGCGAGTGTCTGCTGATTCAGGTGGCTAGCCTGGGGATGGGAGGGAGCATCGTCGAGTCGCTGCTTCGTGATCACCTGAAGGATCTTGAAACCCGCCGCTACAAGCAGGCTGCCAAGGCGCTGGGTGTCGAGGTGAACGACATCCTGGCCGCCTCCAGAATCATCGCAGAACTGGAACCGAAGCCCGGGCGCATCTTCGGGCAGGACGACGTGCAGTACATTTCGGCCGACATCTTCGTGCACAAGGTGGGAGATGAGTACGTGGTCGTGCTGAACGAAGAGGGGATGCCCAACCTGAGAATCAACCCGCTCTACGCCCCGGAGGCCAAGGCGAGTCGCGCGGTGGACAAGAAGGCGGAAGAATACATCGGGGAAAAGATGCGTTCGGCCATCTGGCTCATCAAAAGCATTCAGCAGCGCCAGCGCACCATCTTCAAGGTGGCCAAAAGTCTGGTCAAGTTCCAGCGCGATTTCCTGGACCGGGGCATCGAGCATCTGCGCCCCCTGGTATTGCGCGACATAGCTGAGGACATCGGCATGCATGAGTCCACCATCAGCCGGGTCACCACCAGCAAATATATGCAGACCCCGCAGGGGCTCTTCGAGTTGAAATACTTCTTCAACTCAGGGATCTCGACCGGGGAGGGGGATTTCATCGCCTCGGAGAGCGTTAAGAGCAAGATCAGGGAGTTGGTCGAGGCAGAGGATCCCAAGAGGCCGCACAGCGACCAGCGTTTGGCGGAACTGCTCTCCACCCACAACATAGTGATCGCCAGGCGAACGGTAACAAAGTACCGCGAGATGCTCCGGATCGGGTCGTCCTCGGAGCGCAAGAAGCATTTCTAACGCGACCACCGTCGCAGACGCGGCGGTCGTCCTGCGTGTATTACAATAAAGGGAGGTACTTTTATGCAGATCACTACCACATTTAGACACATGGAGCCGAGCGAAGCCCTGAAGAGCTACGCTGAAGAGAAGCTGGAGAGGGTGAAGAAATATATCGACGAGCCTATCGCCGTCCAGGTATTCCTGACCGTGGAAAAGATCCGCCATATGGCTGAGGTGACCATCACTGCCAAAGGGATCACCATCAAGGCTGCTGAAGAAAGCAACGACATGTATGCCTCCATCGACTCGGTTTCCGACAAGATCGAGCGGCAGTTGCGCCGTTTCAAAGAGCGCATCAAGGCCCACAAGCCTGCCAGTGACGCACGCGAGCGCCAGGTGCACAAGAGCATAGTGGAAGCTCAGAGCATCGAGGAAACCACCGAGCCGGTAATCATCAAGACCAAGAGCTTTTCCATGAAGCCGATGTCCGTTGAAGAAGCGGTCATGCAGATGGAACTCCTGCACAAGGATTTCCTGGTCTACACCGAGGCGTCCACGGAAAACATCAACGTTGTGTACCGCCGCAAGGACGGTAACTACGGACTGATCGCACCCGAAAACGTTTAAACCCGTTCAACGTTCTACGTTCTACGTTTAAACCGTTAACGTCGAACGTCGAACGGTTTCTAAAGGGAGGCGTCCCCAGCGGGCGCCTCCCCCCATACCGGCCCCTACCCAGGGATTCCGGTGCACGGGGGAAAGGTCAAAGCAATTGACAAGCATGAGCCTCAGCATCAAGGATCTCCTGGAAGATAAGGCCTATGGCCTGGACCTGCAGCTCATCGCGGGCGAGGCAGGCCTAACCAACCGACTCTACAGTTCCCGCATCCAAAAACCCGGACTCGCCCTGACAGGCTATACTGAACATCTGCACCCCGACCGGGTCCAGGTGCTCGGCAATACTGAGATCTCCTACCTTAGGCAGCTCCCCGAGGAGCTCGGTCGCAAGCACATCTCGAAGCTCTGCAGCTTCCCGATCGCCTGCTTCATCGTCACCAAGGGTTTGGACCCCCCCGATTTCCTCAAGGGCTCCGCACAGGCCGCGGGAATACCACTGCTGGTGACGCACCACCAGTCCTCAACGTTCATCTCCCTCATCACCAAATTCCTGGAGGAGAGCCTGCTCCCCTCGACCCACATCCATGGCGTGCTGGTGGACGTGCTTGGGGTGGGTGTGTTACTTTTGGGCAAAAGCGGCATAGGTAAGAGCGAATGCGCCCTCGACCTGGTGATCCGCGGTCACCGCCTGGTAGCTGACGATGTGATCCACATTAAGAAGAAGATGCCGGCGGCGCTGGTGGGGCAGGCGGGCGAATCGATCCAGTACCATATGGAGATTCGCGGCCTGGGCATCATCAACGTCAAGGACCTCTACGGCGTCTCCTCAATCAGAGAAAAGAAGATCATCGATATGGTGCTGGAACTTATGGAGTGGGATGCCAGCCAGGAATACGAGCGGCTGGGGATCGACGACCAGGTGCAGACCATCCTGGGCGTGGACCTGCCGCACCTGAAGATCCCGGTCCGCCCCGGGAGAAACCTCACCTCGATCATCGAGGTGGCAGCCAGAAACTTCCTTCTGAAGGGTATGGGCTACCATTCGGCACGGGAGTTCCACGAGAAGCTCTTGGCACGGATGGAGTTCCGGCCGCTGGGCAACGAGGTCGAATAGCATGCGCATCGTGATCATAACAGGACTCTCGGGTTCGGGAAAATCGACCGCTGTACGTGCCCTGGAGGACGAAGGGTTCTTCTGCCTGGACAACCTACCCGTGTCCCTGGTCGCCACCTTCATCGAGCTGGTCGAGCATTCGCGCGAAGACATCATGGACGTGGCTCTGGTGATGGACATCCGTAGCCGCGATTTCATCAAGGGGTACGACGAGGTCTTCCAGAGCATGACCAAGGCCGGACACACGGTCAAGATCTTCTACTTCGACGCCACAGACGAGGTGCTGATCCGTCGCTTCTCGGAGACCCGACGCCGTCACCCGGCACTTGAGGGGGCGAGCGTTCCGGAAGGGATCCGCTTTGAGCGGGATCAGCTAGCGGGGCTACGTCGCATCGCCACGGCCATCATCGACACCTCGGACATGAACGTGCACCGACTCAAAGAGGTGGTGATCTCCAGCATCAAAGGGCGGGAATCTGCCCGGGAGATGCAGGTGAACCTGCAGTCTTTCGGTTTTCGCTACGGTCTACCGCTGGAGTCCGATCTGGTCATGGACGTCAGGTTCCTCCCTAATCCCTACTTTGTCGCCACGCTGCGCCCGTACTCGGGACTGGACCAGGGGGTGCGCGAGTTCGTATTGGGGCAGGAGGAGACAGGAGTCTTTCTGGATCGCTTCAGGAGTATGTTGGAGCTTTTGCTGCCGAGTTACCGCAGAGAAGGGAAGTCGTACCTTTCCGTTTCCATCGGCTGTACTGGCGGCAGGCATCGCTCCGTCGCCATTGCCGACGAGTTATACCAGTACTTCAGGCAGAGAGACGTTAACATCAAAATAACACACAGAGATATAGAGAAGGGGCAGGGATGATAGGATTGGTTTTGGTAGCGCACGCCGGGGTGGCAAGCGAGCTTTTGGCCGCGGCGGAGATGATAGTGGGTAACCTGGAGTTGGCAGAGGCGGTCGGTATTGCCAAGGATGCCTCGGCAGCCACAGTGATGGCCTCCATTAAAGAAGCGGTTGCCAGCGTCTCCGGGGAGGGCGCCATCATAATGACCGACATGTTTGGTGGAACTCCCTCGAACATGAGCCTATCCTTCCTGGAGGAGGGGCGGGTGGAAGTGCTGACAGGCGTAAATCTCCCGATGTTGATCCGTTTCACCCAGGAGCGCGAGCGCTGCAGCGTAGGCGAGCTCGCCCTCAAGCTGAAAGACAGCGGCAGGGAAGGGATTTCCGTAGCAGGCGACTACCTCAAAAAATAATAGATAAGCGAAGGACGGGTCATCTTAAACCCGGTACAGGATATATATGATTGAGGGTGATTTCGTTATACCGAACAAGCTTGGGCTGCACGCCCGGGCCTCAGCGCTGCTAGTGAAGACGGCAAGCCGCTTCGCTTCCGAGATCAGGATCGAGCGCGAAGGGGTCGAGGTGAACGGCAAGAGCATTATGGGGATCATGATGCTTGCCGCAGCAAAAGGGAGCAGCATCAAGTTAAAGGTCGAGGGGCCTGACGACGCCGAGGCATTCGCCGCAATCGGGGAGCTGATCCGCAATGGCTTTGGAGAAGAGTGAGACAAGGGAGTTTAAGGGGATAGGTGCCTCCGCGGGAATTGCCATCGGGCAGGTCCGCATCACGGAGCGGCGTCGGGTGACGGTGACCGAGGTCGCTGTCCCGGTCGAGCAGATTCCCGGGGAGCTATCCCGCTTTGCCAAGGCAATCGAGCGGGCCAAGGGCGAGCTCGTCTGCCTGAAGGACCAGCTCGCCTCGACCCACGGCCCTGAGCATCTCTGCGTCATTGACGCTCACCTGATGCTCCTGGACGACACCATGCTGGTGGGCGAGACCACTCAGTATATCGAGCGTTACGGCATCAACGCAGAAGGGGCGCTGAAGCGGACCCTGGCGCGTTTCAAGTCTTTTTTCGAGGGGGTCGACGACGAATACCTGCGCGAGCGGGGGAGCGACGTGGAGACCGTCATCGAACGTGTACTGCGCACCATGGTGGGCGAGAAGCAGGAGCCGATCTCCAAAATCGACGGCAAGGTGATCGTGGTGGCTCATGACCTCTCCCCCGCCGACATTCTGCAGATCGACAAGGCGAAGGTTATCGGTTTCATCACCGACCTCGGCGGCAAGACCTCCCATTCCGCGATACTTGCCCGCGCTTTCGAAATACCTGCAGTTGTCGGCCTGGAGCAGATTACCGGCGAGGTGACGGACGGCGAAATGGTGATCATCGACGGCGCGACCGGCATGGTGATCGTGAACCCGGACCCCGAGGCGTTCCGCGACTATCTGCACAAAAAACAGCGCTACGAGTACCAGGAGCGCGAACTCCTGAAGCTGAAGGATCTCCCGGCGCTCACCGTTGACGGGCACCGGATGCGGCTCAAGGGGAACATCGAGTTCAGGGACGAGATAGCCTCGATCAACAAGCACGGCGGTGAGGGGATTGGGCTGTACCGCACCGAGATGCTCTTCTTCAACAGAGACACGCTCCCGGACGAGGAAGAGCAGTTTCTGGCCTACTCCGAGATTGTCAAAGAGATGGCGCCCCACCCGGTTACCATCAGAACTCTCGACATCGGCGGCGATAAGTGCCTGACCGAGCTTAACCTGGCCGACGAGATGAACCCGGCCCTGGGAGTTCGTGCCATCAGGCTCTCGCTGCGCCAGCCCGAGGCGTTCAAGGCGCAGTTGCGGGCCATCCTGAGGGCGAGCGCTTTCGGTGAGGTCCGGCTTTTCTTCCCTATGGTCTCAGGCGTCGCAGAAGTGCGGGCGGCCAAGGCGCTTTTTGAAGAGGCGAAAAACGAGCTGCGCGGTCGCTTCCCGTTCGACGAAAAGCTGGCCGTGGGCATCATGATCGAGATCCCTTCGGCGGTCCTGATCGCCGACCTGCTGGCGGCCGAGGTCGACTTCTTCAGTGTCGGCACCAACGACCTGATCCAGTACTCGCTTGCCATCGACCGCACCAACGAGCACCTTTCATCCCTATACGAGCCGCTGCACCCGGCCGTGCTGCGCTCCCTGAAGATAGTGGTGGACGCCGCACATGCCGCCGGGATCGATGCCTGCATCTGCGGCGAAATGGCGGGAGAGCCTGAGTACCTGCCGATTCTCCTCGGCATGGGGTTCGACGAGCTCTCCATGAACGCCGTCTCCATCCCCCGCGTCAAGAAGATCCTGCGCCGCTGCAGCATGACGGATGCCCGTGAGGTTGCGGCCCGCGTGCTCAGCTACGCCACCGCGGCCGAAGCGGAGGCCTACCTGAAGGGCGAGATTTCCGCCCGGTTTTCGGATAGCTTCGACTAAGCGGTTCGCAACAATAGGCTCCCCCTTTACATCTGCCCCCTCTTGTTTCTGCTCCCCCCTTTGGAAATGGGGGGGGATTTGACCGAGGGTGCTACAGCGTGCAGTGGGGACAAACTGCAAATCCCCCTAAATCCCCCTTTGCCAAAGGGGGACTTTCAGTTGCACCACCATGGAAACTTAAGTGATCGGCAGGCGTAGGTCGGGTTAGACCGAAGGGCGTAACCCGACGTTCAATCGGTGCGGCATCGGAGGTGGCGTCGGGTTATGCTGCGCTAACCCGACCTACGAGGTGCTTAGCGCCTTCAGCGCGACTTCGACTCCGATCGCCAGATTCTTCCCCGCCTTTCGCGAATTCCCAGCAAGCCTCACCAGTTGCGGCACAATCCAGGGCTTCCCTGCGATGCACCTAAGTACGCGCGAGGGGCTAATCCTGAGCTCGCCATCACAGAATTCCTCGATGGAAAATCCCAACTCCTCATGAGCTACATCGCTTACTCCCCTTAGCGCAACAACCGGTATCCCCGCCGGACCGGCTACCCCCAGCACGGCAGCCGTCTCCATCTCAAGCATCGGGTGACTGACCCCGGCATCCAATGAGCCCGCAACCTCGTCCTTATTCATGATGCCTGCAGCGGTAATGAAGCTGCCCCGCTTGGCGCTGATGCCGGCCAAAGCGCAGGCCTCAAGCACCGACTCTGCAAGCTGCTGGTCCGGCTGAGCAGCCTGCGTCAGACGCCCCTCTCGCAGCCAAAACACCCGCTCGGCCAGAACCAGTTCACCGACTTCGATTCCTGGCTGCACCGCTCCGGCGAAACCGAAATTAAGGATCAGAGCCGGGCGGGCAAATGAGATCAGCGTCTCGGTAGCCGCCTTCGCATGAGCGGGTCCCATCCCAGACTCAACCATAACAACGGGGACTTCCTGCATTGAAAAGCGGTACAGGGTAAAACCTGCCGCGCGTTCCTTTTGATACCCTTTGATGCGCCGCAAGAGCGGGGCGATCTCCTGCGGCATGGCTGCTACGACACCCAGGCAACCTCTTTTCATACTGATCAGCTCCCTGTGAATTTTCAGTGTTCAGCAGGCTCAGAATCCTGACCGAAGAGTGAGCATTATTAACTGCAATCGAGTTGTTGCGCCACTTTAGCAGAGGGTGCAGCGCCCCGCAATGCCAAAGGTTAGCGGGGATTGATCTTGACAAAATATGGTGCCGGACTTATTGTTGGTTGTTTTTTTCCTGTGACGCCCCAAGCCCTGGAGGGAGTAACCATATGAAACCGTTATTTCTCAATCCGCCGACCTTCGAGGATTTCGACGGAGGTGCCGGCGCCCGCTATCAGGCCTCCCGCGAGGTTACCTCTTTCTGGTTTCCCACCTGGCTCACCTATCCGGCCGGGCTGATCCCGGGCTCGCGCGTGGTGGACGCCCCGGTGCAAAGGCTCGACCTGGATGCCTGCCTTGAGATAGCCAATGGGTACGACATGGTGGTGATGTACACCTCCACCCCGACTCTTGCCCTGGATGTGGAGACGGCCCGCAGGATCAAGGCGCAGAAACCTGCGACGCTGACGGTGCTGACCGGCCCGCACGTGAGCGTCCTTCCCGAGGAGAGCCTGCGCTTTGCAGAAGGTGCGGTTGACATCGTCTGCCGCGGCGAGTTCGATTTCTCCACCAAGGAGCTCTGCGAAGGGATCCCCCGGGAGCAGGTGCATGGTATCAGCTTCCTGAACGGGAACGCCGTGGTCCACACCAAGGACCGCCCGCCCATAGCGGACCTGGACAGCCTTCCATTCGCAAGCCAGATCTATCACAGGGACCTGCCGATCACCGAGTACGTCATTCCGCACTTCAGGCATCCCTACGTCTCCATATATTCCAGCCGCGGCTGCCCGTCGCGTTGTATCTACTGCCTCTGGCCCCAGACCTTCTCGGGGCGCGTCATGAGAACCAGAAGCCCGCAGAACGTCTACGAGGAGGTACGCTGGATCAAGGAGAACCTGCCGCAGGTCAAGGAGATCTCCTTCGATGACGACACCTTCACCGCCGACAAGAAGCATGCGGTCGCGGTGGCGCGGCTCATCAAGCCGCTAAATGTCTCCTGGACCATCAATGCACGGGCCAACTGCGACTACGAAACATTGAAGGAGTTGCGGGATGCCGGAATGCATCATGTGGTGGTCGGCTACGAAACCGGCAACGACCAGATCCTGAAGAACATCAAGAAGGGCGTTACCAAAGCACAAGCCATCGAATTCACCCGCAATTGCAAGAAGCTCGGCATAACCATACATGGCGCCTTCATGATGGGGCTTCCCGGAGAGACGCGGGAAACCATCAAAGAAACCATAGCGTTCGCCATTGCGCTCGACCTTACCTCGATTCAGGCTTCGCTCGCCTCCCCGTACCCCGGCACCGAGTTCTATGAACTGGCAAAAAAGGAGGGGTGGATCGCCTCGGACAGCTTCCTCGATGCGACCGGACACCAAAAGTGCGTCATCAATTACCCGGGCCTCTCAAATCAGGAGATCTTCGACGCGGTGGAACTATTCTACAAGAAGTTCTATTTCCGCCCCCGCTACATAGCTAGGAGCATCTTCAGTATGTTGATCGACTCCAAGGTGCGGAAAAAGCTACTTAAGGAAGGGGCGCAGTATCTGGCCTATATGAAGAAGCGGAAGCAGGCGGGCTGCTAGGTCGCGTTGTGCAGCATCGTCAAGACCAGGCGCCGGGAACTAAGCATCTATGAAAGAACTGATCATCAACGCCGACGACTTCGGCCTCTCCAGCGGCGCCAATCGCGGCATCGTCAAGGCATGGCAGCAGGGGATATTGACCAGCGCCTCGCTCATGGTCGGGGGGAGCGCCTTCAAGGAGGCGCTGACGCTTGCCCGAGAGAATCCGGCTCTTCAGGTCGGTTTGCACCTGACGCTGGTGCAGGGGCATGCCGTATTAAAGCAGCAAGGCCTTCCTGCACTGGTGGATGCCGACGGCGACTTCGGCAATGATCCGGTGCTGGCCGGGATGCGCTACTTCTTCCTCAAGCCGCTCAGGAAAAAGCTCTACCGGGAGATCGAGGCGCAGATCGCCAGCTGCCTGGACGCCGGGATCGACCTGAGCCACCTGGACGGCCATCTCAATATCCATATGCATCCGGTTGTCTTCGACATCCTCTGCGAACTGATGCCGAAGTACGGCATCAGAACTTTCCGGCTCTCCCGGGAGTGCCTCAGGGCGAATCTGGCGCTGGACCGCAAAAGGATGCTCGGCAAATGCGCCGACGCCTTCATCTTCGCCACCTTGGCCAAACGCTGCAAAAGCCGGCTGGACCGGCTCGGCATCCGCTATGCGGCCGAGGTGAAGGGTCTCTTGAATTCGGGGCGAATGACGGAGGCTTACCTGCTGCAGGCGCTCGATGGCGTGGGCGAGGGGCTCACCGAGATCTACTTTCATCCCGGCTGCCGTCCTTGTGGCGAACTGGACCGCTGGATGCCGGAATATCGGCATGACGAGGAACTGGCAGCCCTTACCAGCGCGCAGGTGGCGGGAAAGCTGGCAACGCTCGGCATCCATCTGAGAAATTACCGTGGAGAGGTGAAGGCCCATGTATAAGACGACCATCGTCATGCTGATAGCTGTTGTCGCCGGGACTATCGGGGACCTGCTGTTGGCCCGCGGCATGAAAGAACTTGGGGACATCTCTGCTATGAACCTGAGGGGGATCATGAACGTTTCCCTGCAGGCGCTTACCTCCCCGAAACTGGTGGCTGGGACCGCCATGCTAGCCGTCTTCTTCTTCCTCTGGCTCGCGGTTCTCTCCTGGGAGGACCTCTCGGTGGCGCTTCCCATGCAGGCTCTCAACTACGTCCTGGTCGCCTTTCTATCCCAGTATTTTCTGCACGAAATTGTCAGCCCGCTACGCTGGGCCGGCACCGTCCTAGTTGCCATTGGTGTGATCATGATCACCAAAAGCGGCGGTGCCTGAGCCTTTGGGGAGCAAACGGTTGTTTTATCCTTGATAAAAAAACAGCATTACCGCTAAGCTGAACCCATGAAAAACTTAGCCCTGCTGGCCCTTTGCACTGCTCTTATGCTCCCCTTCTCCGTTTCCAAAGCCTCAGCCCTCAACGCACCCGAACGACTCGTCTACGAAGTCAGTTGGACCGGCGTCAAGGCTGCCACCACCGTGCATGAGGTGGCTGTCAAGGGGGACGAGTTTCACTTCGTCTCCACAACGCGCTCCGCCCCCTGGGTGAACACCTTCTTCTCGGTGAATGACCGGGCGGAGTCGGTGCTGACCCGTGGCCTTGGCGACCGTTTCGGCACACCCAAGTACTACTGGCAGAAGAACAACCAGGGTAGCCATCGCGCGCTGAAAGAGGCGCACTTCGACCCGCTCAAGCTCAGGGTTGAAGGGCGAGACCTGCTGAAGAAGACGACGAAAACGGAAGCGATCAGCGCCAGGACCTACGACAGCCTCTCCTGCATCTATTTCGTCCGCTCGCTGGATCTCGTGCCGGGGAAGTCGGTGTACCTCGACATCTATGACTGCAAGAGGATCTGGAGTACCGAGGTGAAGGTGCTGAGGCGGGAGGAGATCGTCACGCCGGTGGGAAGGTTCAAGACCATAGTTGTGAAGCCGCTGCTCAAGGCCAATGGTGCAACTCCCAAATCCACTGACCTGACCATTTGGCTTAGCGACGACAGCCTGCGCATTCCGGTGATGATGACGACCAAGGCGAAAGTAGGGAAGATCACGGCGATGCTGGTGGGCGGGAGCTACTGGCCCCAGAGTTGAGAAATCAGATTAAGATTGAGATTAAGATTAAGGTGAAGCCGAGTCATTGAATCAGATAAGGGCGATGTTGCCACACTGGTTCGGATTACGACATGGCCTCGATCTGGATCACGATGCTGCCGGGTTGCCCGATCCTGGCAAGCAGGATTTCGCCGCTGGCGCGGTTGATGGTGTCTACCCTATAGCTCATGCCGTCGAACTCGATGGCTGCCCCCTGCTTCAACTCTTTTATCCGAAGCGTCTTAACCAGCCGACTGCTAACCTCCCTCTGCACCAGCCAATAATCATCGTAGATCACCCAGCAGGAAGTCAGGAGCACGCATAAGATGAGCCCCATGCCGAGGAAATCTGCCAGGCTTAGTGCTGCACTCTGACGGTTTAACAAGTGCAAAATAAAGGCGAGGCAGAAGCAGCCATCCGTCACTATCGCCCCTATGGCCAGGTCCACCCGTGCCCGCGTTTCGGTCTTATCTCTCATTTCTATCCAATCCTAAATAGCATTTCAGTGTGCAGTTCCATCTGTCGGGACAATTGCCCCCCGTGTCAGAGATAGTTGTCGTAGTCGTAGGCGTAATCGTAGAAATCGTAGGTCGGGTTAGCGGAGCGTAACCCGACAGCCCTATTGATGCCCCATCGCTTGAATCGAGGGTTAGATGTCGGGTTACGCCCTCCGGGCTAACCCGACCTACGCGAGTTCTCGGCAACATTTCAGGATGGAACCGGGGACATCCCGGCGAAGCCGACTTCCTGCTCGATTTGTGCCACCCTCAGTAAGGAGGGGAGCACATCGGTCGGATTCGGCTCTTTGCGCTGGCGACCATCCAGCTCAGCCCATGCTATAGCCGGACTGGTGTCGTAACTAGCTGTAATTGAGCTCTGTTTTTTCAGTGGAGGGTGGGGTTGTGAGGGGCACGGCTAAGCCAGAGGTGCGGTAAAAAATGCTGTACGGTAAATAGCGGGCAGGCAGCAATCGCTGCGAAAATATTAAATGCCGCCAAATGACCGAGTTTTAATGTCATTTGGCGGCATGTCTTGTTGCGTTAGAATTCCGCGTGCCGAGGTGTTCTTGGAAAGGGGATGACGTCCCTGATGTTCTCCATGCCGGTCAGGTACATAAGCAGCCTTTCGAAGCCCAGGCCGAAACCCGCATGCGGTGTGGAGCCCCAGCGCCTGGTATCGAGGTACCAGGAGAGGCTTTCCGGATCAATGCCGGCATCAACCATACGCCGGGTAAGCCGGTCCAGCCTCTCCTCGCGTTGGCTCCCGCCGATGATCTCGCCCACCTTCGGGACCAGCAGGTCCATAGCGGCGACAGTCTTGTCGTCGTCATTCATCCTCATGTAGAAAGCCTTGATCTCTTTCGGGTAGTTGACGATGAAGACCGGCCCGCCGACCACCTGTTCAGTCAGATAGCGCTCGTGCTCGGACTGCAGGTCGAGCCCCCACTGCACCGGGAACTGGAAGGGGACCGACGCCTTTTCCAGTCGCGCGACAGCCTCGCCGTATTCCATGCGGGCGAAGGAGGCACCCGCCACTGCCTCAATTCGGGGAATCAGCCCCTTGTCGATCTGGGTGTTGAAGAAGTTCATGTCTTCCTGGCACTCGTTCAGTGCGAAGGTGCAGAGCCTCTTGAAGAAGGCTTCGGCGAGATCGGCGTCGTCGGTCAGGTCGGAAAAGGCCATCTCCGGTTCTATCATCCAGAACTCGGCGGCATGGCGCGCCGTGTTGGAATTTTCCGCGCGGAAAGTGGGGCCGAAGGTGTAGATATCGGAGAAGGCCTGGGCGAAGAGTTCCCCTTCCAGCTGGCCGCTCACGGTAAGGCCGGTAGCCCTGCCGAAGAAGTCGTCGGAGAAATCGACCTCTCCTTTAACAAGGGGAGGGTGCGCCAGGTCGAGCGTGGTGACACGGAAGAGCTCACCGGCTCCCTCGCAGTCGTTGGCAGTGATGATCGGGGTATGCACGTAGAGGAAGCCGCGCTCGGCAAAAAAGCGGTGCACCTCCTGGGCTAGCGCCGAGCGCATCCTGAAAACTGCGCCAAAGGTATTGCTGCGCAGCCTCAGGTGGGCGATGCTGCGCAGGTACTCGAAGCTATGCCGCTTCTTCTGCATCGGGTATTCCTGGTCCGACTCCCCAACGATCTGAACCGAGAGCGCCTTTATCTCAAGCGCCTGTCCGGCGGCGGGAGAATCCTGCAGCAGTCCGGTGACTGCGATGGCGCTGCCGGTGCCAAGACCCGCCACCTCGGCGTAATTGGCAAGATCCGGCTCCGCCACCACCTGAATCCCCGCGAGAGAAGAACCGTCGTTGAGCGAGATGAAGGTGACACCCTTGCCGCTTCGGACCGTTCTCGCCCACCCTTTAAGGAGCAACTCCTGCCCCGGCCGACCTTCCGAAATTGCCTGTTTCACCCTGGTTCTAACAGTCATGTCAGCTACTCCGTTCTGCTTTGGGATTGGATATATATAACACACGCTAGATGTGACGGCAAAAGCATTGTTGACAGCGCAGGTGGCCTTCGTATAACTTAGCCCACTATGATGAAAACGCTTCTCATACTTATGGGGTCGATGTTTCTCTTGGCTGGTCCGGTATCGGCCGCCCAATCCAGCGCCGTTTTCGGCGGGGTCGGAATCGATGGTGTTCCGCGGGCAGATGGAACTATCGTGGTAAAGCAGCTCGTGCTGGGAGGGCCTGCGCAGTTGGCAGGGCTACGCGCCGGGGACGTAATTACCCAGATAGACGGAACCCCAACCAAAGGGAGCAACTTCAAATTCATGGTGGAGCGCCGCCTTCGGGGGCGAGCGGGAACAGCTGTGCTACTCAAAGTGAGACGGCCGGGCAATCCCAACCTCCTCAGTTTCAAACTGGTGCGACGGCAATTGGCCGTTCCCGGTGTCGGGAAAAAAGAGCAGACAAAGGGGGAGTAAACATGCAGGTTTACCTTTTAGCAGCAGTACTGGCGGCCTTTCTGATGTTGCCTCTTCCTTCCGCGTTTGCCGAGCAGATGCGGCAGAGCCCGCTCACGCCTCACGCGGCACCGGCCGTGAAATACCCCAGGATAGTGCTTTATTCCACCTCGTGGTGTCCGCATTGCAGGGCGGCGAAGGAGTATTTCACCAGGAATAACATCCCGTTCATCAACCGGGACGTGGAACTCGACAGCGAGGCGATGAAGGTCCTGACAGAAAAGTACCAAAGCCAGGGGGTTCCGGTAATCGTCCTAGGGGACGACGCCGAGATAATGAAGGGGTTTGACGAGAAGCGCTTCGAGAAGACAGTGGAGAAATTAAGGAAAAAGTAGGCAGAAAGCGGAAGCAGGGATAGAAGGTTAGAAGGGATAAGCGAGATAAGGGGAGGGGCATTTTGCTCTTCCTCTTTTTCGTTTCGGCGCCTCCACGCTCAACGCCGTATGAGAGCTTCTTTTCCTTTTCCGAGCTCCCCTCCCTTTATGGGAGGGCTGGGGGAGGGTGTAAATCCTTGATTAGACTAACACCCGGCTACCGGCTAAGCTCTTGGTCGGTGGCCAGTATCCCAAAAAGGGTCTGCACCAGCTCAGGATCGAGGTTGCTTCCGGTCATCCCGGTGAGGGTCCGGATCAGCTGCTCGCTGTTAAAACCTTTGCGGTAGGGGCGGTCCATGGTTAGGGCGTCGCAGATGTCGGCGGCGGATACGATCTGCGCCTCCAGCGGGATGCTTGCTCCGGCAAGACCCCGCGGGTATCCCTTGCCGTCGTAGCGCTCATGATGGTAAAGGACGATGTCCTGTACGGTCTTGGAAAGATTTGCCTTACGCACCACCTCGCAACCCCACTCAGGATGCTTCTTGACGATGGCAAACTCCTCTACGGTTAGTTCGCGCTCGGCGTTCAGGATCGCCTCCGGCACCCCAATCTTGCCGCAGTCATGGAGCCAGCTGCCGTACCTAATCTCCTGCTGCAGATCGTCGGACACCCCTAGCGCCTTCGCCAGTCGCAGCGCCAGGGTGGCAACCCGGTCGCAGTGTCCTTTGGTGGAGGCATCCTTCAGCTCGATGGTCTGAGCCAGGGAGTGCAGGATGAATTCGTCTTCTCGCTTTATCGACTGCAGCACCCGGTACCTGCGGACTCCGTCCTTCACTGCCCGCAGCATCTCTGCCTTGCTCCAGGGCTTCAGCACGAAGCGGAAGACTTCCCCGCTGTTAATGGCTGCCAGGGTGGTGGCGAGGTTTGCGCTTCCCGTCATCATGATCTTGACCGTGTGCGGCGAGATCTCCTTGATCTTGGTAAGCAACTCGATACCGCGCATCCCCGGCATCTCGTTGTCCGAGACCACCACAGCGACTGAATGTTCCTCGATGAGCTTAAGAGCGTCGAGTGCGGAGCCTGCCGTCAGGATGTTGAGCCCTCGGTTCTGGAAGATGCCGCTGGTGTACGCCAGATAGCTCTTTTCGTCATCGACAAAGAGAATGGTTTCCTGCATTCGTCCCTTACTAGGCATGCCCGCCCCCACCTTTCATTAGATCCACGCTTTGACCCAGTAGCCTTATCGGCAAATTGCCCGGGCACCATAGGGAAAAAATGCGCCTCTCCTCAAAATAGGCTTGGTTTTAAGCTGAAAGCGCCACCAGTGCAGCTTGACATCAACGGTAACCGCGGTACCATGCATCGGTGGGCGCGCGGCGAAAGCCGTCACAGCCGGGACAGCACCCATCCGCCACTCGCTGCAGCCCTCCGTAATGGGTTCGAGTACCGGCATCCGGCCTGAGGCAGGGGGATCTGCAGACCGGTGTTTGCGATCCTCATGGGAAAAGGCACTGGGGGAGTCACCGTTGGTTTCTGGGGCTTCCCTATTTTTATGTAACATCAACGTTAAAGGAGGCAGGGTCATGTTAGCGTCAAAAACGTGGTACAGCATCGAGGAAGCGGCCGCAAAATTCGGTGTAGAGGAAGAACGGCTCAGGGTGTGGATCGATGAGGGGGTGATCCGGACCGAGGAGGAAAACGGAGAGGTCAAGCGGATAAACGGGGACGACTTGGAGTTGAAGCTTCAGGAACTCACCGGAATATAGCAACTTTCGGGAAACTTTCTTGCCAGAAGGCTTAAGGTTACTACTCTGCTGCCGATATAGTAATCTGTGTCGCGCCCCCTCAAGGAGGCAGGCTCAGTTTGCCACAACGGAGGTGGTTTATGGGTGAGTTGTACGTGCCCGTCAGTATCGAGAGCATTCAGGCCGAGTTTTTTCCGGATGTCGCGCTGTACATCCGCAGCGGCAGTAAATACATCCTCTACAAGAGTCATGGTCGGAACTTCACCAATTTGGACGCCGAACGTCTGATGACCAACAACGTCGACTTCCTCTTCGTGAGCCCGGCAGATCTTGAGGTGATCACCACCTTCATGGAGAACAACGCCGAGCGGGTGTTAACGGACGATACTCTCCAGGCCAAGACCAAGGGAAAGATCATTTACCAGACCTCCATCAACTTCGTGGGGGATCTCTTCGAACATCCGGAAAAAGTTCAGGACTTCACCCGCAGCAAGCGGCTGGTGGAGAACCTGCTGAACTACCTCTCCAGCGACAAGGATTCCTTCAACTCGCTGGAGACCGTCATGTCGCACAATTACTACACCTTCGTGCACAGCCTGCAGGTGACCGCGCTCTCCGTGCTGCTGCACTCGGAGGCCTACCTCCTTTCCCATGACGAGATGATCGACGTCGGGATCGGGACTCTACTGCACGATTTCGGCAAGACCTTCATCGCGCCGGAGATCCTCAATAAAGAGGGGAAACTGACGGCAGCAGAGCTGGAGGCGTACCGCAGTCACCCGGAAGAAGGGTACCAGTACCTGAAAAAACACACCAAGATGTCCGATATCTCGCTCGGCGTGGTGCGTTACCATCATGAGCGCAATAACGGCAACGGCTACCCGCAGGGGCTTAAAGGGCCCGCGATTACGCGCAGCGCGCAGGTCGGCGCACTCTGCGACGTCTACTGTACACTCACCATCGACCGATCCTGCCGCAAGGCGCTCTCGTCTTCGATCGCTTTACAGATCATGAAGCAGGAGATGAAGGGATCCTTCAACGATCGGCTGCTCGATGTGCTGGAGGGGATCGTCTGCACGGACAATCCTGCTCAGTTTCTGTAAATCCGTGAAAGATGAAAAGGTGAAAAGGTGAAAGACTCAGAAGCCGAACCTTCTCATTATGGGTCATGAGGCAGAATTTTAAATAACTATGAAATGTGAGGGAGGTTTTCTTGAGCAGCATTAGTTTCGAAGAGATCATGTTCACCATCATGTCGGCCACCCAGGACACCTTTAAGAGCTACATGGGTACCGATATCTTCGCCGGTAAGGTGGAGAAGAAGATCAACCCATTGGCGAGCGACGTGGTCGGGATCGTCGGGGTTGCCGGCGACCGGGTAGGCTACATCTTGTTCGCTACCGAGAAGGGCCCGGCCGAACAGATCGCCAAGGCGCTGCTGATGCTGGAGGAGGCGGACGAGGAAGCTATCAACGATGCGGTTGGAGAGGTGACCAACAACATCGCCGGCGTCTTCAAGACCAAGTACCACGAACAGTACGGCAGCGTCGCCCTCGGGTTGCCGCTGGTGGTCTCCGGGCGCCTCAGGCCGATCATGGATCCTCCCGAGCAGGAGCCCGCGGAGGCGAGCATGAGCGTCCAGTGCAAAGGGGTCACCATCCCTTTTACCACCATGGACGGCAAGATTACTTTCCGGGTCATGGTTTACATGTAGCGATGTAGCGGCTCTGCTGCCACTACCAGACATTAAAGAAAAAGCCCCCGCTGCCGCAAGGCACCGGGGGCTTTTTCGTGGGACCAGAGGTTGTGGATACCCGCAAGGGGTATCCCTACGACCTAGACACCGAGCTGCTTGAAGAAGTCGTTCCCTTTGTCATCCACCAGGATGAAGGCGGGGAAGTCGACGACCTCTATCTTCCAGACCGCTTCCATGCCGAGCTCCGGATAGTCGATGCACTCGACCTTCTTGATGTTCTCCTCGGCGAGAATTGCCGCCGGGCCGCCGATGGAGCCCAGGTAGAAGCCGCCGTGCTTGAGGCAGGCATCGGTCACCTGCTGGCTGCGGTTCCCTTTGGCGATCATGATCAGCGAGCCGCCGTTTTCCTGCAGCAGGTCGACATAGGAGTCCATCCGTCCGGCGGTCGTGGGGCCGAAGGAGCCGGAGGCTTTCCCTTTCGGAGTCTTGGCCGGACCCGCGTAATAGATCGGGTGGTTCTTCAGGTATTCGGGAAGCGGCTTGCCGGAATCCAGGATCTCCTTGAACTTGGCGTGCGCGATGTCGCGCCCCACCACGATGGTGCCACTTAAGAGCAGCGGGGTGGAGACCGGGTGCTTGGAGAGCTCTGCCAAAACGTCCTTGATCGGCTGGTTCAGGTCGATCCGGACGCCGTGCCCGTGCTTGCCGCGGTATTTCTCTGGGATCAGGCGCCCCGGGTTATCGTCCATCTGCTCGATCCAAATCCCTTCTTTGTTGATCTTAGCCTTGATGTTGCGGTCCGCCGAGCACGATACCCCCATACCGACCGGGCAGGAAGCGCCGTGGCGCGGCAGCCGGACGATACGCACGTCGTGGCAGAAGTACTTGCCGCCGAACTGGGCCCCGATGCCGCATTCCTGAGCCGCCTTGAGGAGCTGCTGCTCGAGTTCAACATCGCGAAAGGCCTGGCCACCCTCGTTGCCCGAGGTGGGGAGGGCGTCCAGGTATTTGGTGCTGGCGAGCTTTACCGTTTTCAGGCAGCTTTCGGCACTGGTCCCGCCAATGGCAAAGGCCAAGTGGTAGGGAGGGCAGGCGGCGGTGCCGAGCGTCTTCATCTTGGCCACCAGAAACTTGATCAGGCTGTCCGGGTTAAGCAGCGCCTTGGTCTCCTGGAACAGGTAGGTCTTGTTGGCGGAGCCGCCTCCCTTGGCGATGAAGAGAAACTTGTACTCCATCCCCTGGGTGGCGTAGAGGTCGATCTGTGCCGGCAGGTTGGTTCCGGTGTTAATCTCCTGGTACATGTCGAGCGCCACGGTCTGCGAGTAGCGCAGATTCTCCTCGGTGTAGGTCTTGTAGACCCCGCGGGAGAGGTACTCCTCGTCCTTGACGCCGGTCCAGACCTGCTGCCCCTTCTTTCCCATCACGATGGCGGTGCCGGTGTCCTGGCAGACCGGGAGCTCCAGCTGCGCCGCGACCTCCGCGTTTCTCAGGAAGGCGAGCGCCACCCCCTTATCGTTTTGGGAGGCTTCCGGGTCGCTCAGGATCTGGGCCACCTGATCGTTATGCTCGGCGCGCAAAAGGAAGGAGACGTCCTTCATCGCGGCATTGGCCGCGACGGCGAGAGCCTCCGGAGCAACCTTTAGGATCTCCTGCCCGTCGAAGTTCGCTACCGTCACGTACTGCTGTGAATCCGGGATGAGGCGGTATTTGGTGCTGTCCGGCCCGAGCGGGAAGGCTTCCTGGTACTTGAATTCTGGAGTTGCCATGGGTTCTCTTCTCCTTTTGGTGGGATGATGGGTGACAAATCGATATCTGGGGCCGTGCCGGGGACCGGGGCCTGAAAAATTGTATACAGTATGCGCCCGAATATATTGCAAATACCTCATTTTGTCGAGAGGGAAGTTTACACAATTTAGCGCTCCGGGAAAAAAGGGACAACTGCGTCATTTTTTGGGTGGGTCGGTGTGCTTCCATGTAAGCGGGAGCAAGAGGGGACGCCATAGTTAGAGTAAGGGGGGGAGGCGTGGGCCGGATGGGAGAGGAGTGACACTACTGTCTGGCTCACGGCAGTGGCGTTAACATTGCAGCAGATGTAATAAGTTGGCAGCGCATCGAAGCTATAGCTAAATTTCGACCCGGCCAGGGCTGGGCGAAAACCGTCGCTGAGCCCGCTCGTCGGCCCAGTAGCAAGTACTCAGGCTGTAATCGGGCGCAGCTACGTTGCCACAAGGGCACCGAAAAGGTCGATCGCGAAGCGGAGCTGGCCACTGCTAAAGCGCGGAGTGTTACGAATTCGTAACGCCAGGCTGGGCCTCGACCTCCTCCCCTGGTTAAAGAGCTTTTTATATATTTTGAAGAGTCGGTCAGGTAAAGTATGACAAAAACTGCTGGGGACTCATGCGCATCAAAATCATCTCTATTCTTGCCGGGTTGTTGCTGATTAATCCTGTTCTTCTGGGAGCAAATGCCTTCTCCGCCGAAAAACCGCTGATCCGTTTCGGGGTCAGCCTCCGTTTTCATCCCATCACCATGTACGAACGTTACCAGCCGATGATGGATTACCTCACCCGGAATACCCCTTACAAGTTCGAGCTCAAGATCAGCCGGGATTATAAAGAGACCATCCAGTTTTTGAACCAAGGCAAGACCGATGTCGCATCGATCGGCGACGGAGGGGTGATGAAGGCGATGCTCCTTTCGGGTGCCGTTCCGGTGGTGAAGCCTCTGAATGAGTCGGGGAAGCCGGTTTATCGATCATGTGCAGTGGTTGCCGCCGGCTCTCCCATTCGATCCTTGCAGCAGTTGAAAGCCAAGAAAGTCGCCTTCGGCTATCACCACTCCACCACCGGCAACTTGATGCCTCGCTTCTTGCTGATGAGCCAGGGAATCAAAGTTAGTCAGCTTGAATCGGTGACCAATCTCAGGCATCACAGCGACGTGGCGCGCGCAGTGCTGAAGGGGGAGTACGATGTCGGATTCGTCAAGGAGTCGACTGCTATCCGTTTCCAGAAGAAAGGTCTGCGGGTGATCGCCTGCTCGCAGGAACTCCCCTCGATACCTATCATCGCCAGCAAAGATGCTCCCAGGGAACTAGTGGCGGCGATCAGCGCGGCCCTGGTGAAGCTGGACCGCCGCAACCCCGCACACCGGAAAATCATGGAGAGCTGGGACATCGAATATAAAAACGGTTTCGTTCCGGCCACCAAGGCTGATTACCAGCTCTTAAGCGACATGTTCCAGAAAAGGCCCTACGGTTGCGGGACAGGGTGTCACAAGTGAAGACCAGGCGGCTATTCAGCATCAAGACCAAGTTCGTTCTGATCTCTGCCTTCATAGTGGCGCTTTTTTCACTCACCTGGGGCGGCCAGGTGATCCGCGAAGAGAAATCCCACCTGTCGCAGAATCTGGAGGGTAAGGGGAGGCTTCTGCTCACCTCGCTGAAAGGCCCGATCATCAACACCATGATCCTGGGGGAGATGGGGTTGGTGCCTGGTCTGCTGGACAATTACGTGGAAGAAATCGTCAAAAATCCCAATTTCCCCACCGTGTATGCCTTTATCACCGATGAAAACGGCAAAGTGATCACCCATAACCGCACTGAGTACTGCGGCAAGTATTACCGTGATCCCCTGACCCGGCAGGCCCTGACCGGGGATGGCTATATGAGCGCCAGGGTCTCCGATGTCGCCGCCGGCCCTATTCTCGATATGGCCCTCCCTTTACGCATTGCCGGAAAAAGCTGGGGAGCGCTTAGGGTAGGCTTCTCCTTAACCCCCTCCGAGGCGCAGTTCCACGCCTTCAAGATGCGGATACTGCTCTTCTCGGTGCTACTTTTCCTGGCCTGCACGGTAGTTCTGTTCGTCATCGGCCGTGCCATGTCGCGTCCCTTGGAACAGCTCGCCTGGGCCATGGCCCATATCGAACTGGGAGCCTTCAACGCGCAGCCGCTGCCGCCCCGACGCGACGAGATCGGCATGCTGCAGGAGAGTTTTCAGCACATGCTCGGGCGCCTGAGGCGCAGCGAGCAGGAGCGGGAGAACGCCCTGAATCACCTGATCCAGAACGAGAAGATGGCGACCATCGGCAAGATAGTGGCCGGCGTGGCCCACGAAATCAACAATCCCCTGGCGGCCATCACGGCTTGTGTCTACAAGGTCGAGGAAAAACTTCCCCCCGAGTCGAAGAACTCGATGGAGATCCTAAAGGCCGGCATGTCACGCATCGAGACTATTGTGCGCCAACTGACCGATTTCAGCAGGGTTGGAAGCCTAGACCTGCAGTATGTCCCAAGCGACCTCTTCTTCCAGGAGGTGGCAGCCTTCGCGTCCATGGCTCAAATGAAGCCCGACTTGATCGCGCTGGACCAATGCCAGCCGCCGGTGCTTTTGCACATCGATAAGGGAAAGATGCACCAGGTGGTACTCAACCTTTTGGTTAATGCAACCGCTGCCTCGCCTGCCCCGGGCTCTGTGGAATTGTGCGCCAGCGTCTGCGAAGGCTCTTATCGCCTGACCGTCCAGGATAAAGGGCTGGGGATACCGAGCCAGGACCGGGAGCGGATTTTCGACATCTTCTATACCACCAAACCTGCCGGAGTCGGAAGCGGCATCGGGCTTGCCGTCTGTAAAAGCATCGTTGATCTGCACCGGGGGACTATAGAGGTGGCAAGCCAGCCCGGGGAGACCATATTTAGCGTCGCAATTCCGCTGGACCACGGAGAGCACAACCAGTTGGTAGCGCGCCAGTGTCGCAGAGGGATCGCCGCAACAAAATAATTAGAGCGCCACGCGATGCTGCCTCGCGCTTTCCCATGAGAGGGGTTTGTAATGAGTAGGGTGAAGCTATTGGTAGTCGAGGATGATCCGCTTTTCGGGGGTGCTCTTAAAGAGGTGATCACCGGGGCCGGCTATGACTTGCGGCTTGCGGTAAGCGGAGCAGATGCCCTGGCGGCTGTAGCGGAAGAGAGCTTTGACCTGGTAATCCAGGACATAAAGCTTCCGGATGCCAATGGGATCGATATCCTGCGCGAGATACTGTTCCGCCAGCCTCATTGCGGTTCGCTCGTCATGACCGGCTACGGCACCATTGAGGATGCGGTAACGGCCATGAAACTGGGGGCTTTTGATTTCCTGACCAAACCATTTCCCATGGAGTTGCTGTTTCTCAAGATCGAGAGCTTTCTGGAATTGAAGAGATTGGGACAGGAACTCCCGGCCCACGGAGAGCTTAACGCGTTCCCCGAGATAACCACCCGCAGTCCTGCCATGCTGGCTGCTCTGGAGATGGCGGCCAAGGTTGCTCAGACCTCAACCTCGATTCTGTTGCATGGAGAGAGCGGTACCGGAAAAGAACTGGTGGCCGAAGCGATTCACCGGCTCAGTCCGCGTCACGACGGTCCCTTCATCGCGGTCAACTGTGCGGCCATCCCGGCCACTCTCATTGAAAGCGAGCTTTTCGGCGTGGAGCGGGGGGCCTATACCGGGGCGGACAAGGGGCGGTCCGGCTATATAGAAATGGCTGCCGGTGGTACCCTGTTTCTCGACGAGATCGGAGAGCTGCCGCTGGAACTGCAAGGGAAGCTTTTGCGGGTGCTTCAGGAAAAAGGGGTGGCACGGGTAGGCTAGGCAGTAGTTTTACCAGTGGGTCCTAAAATAGACACTATATATTGTGCCCCTGTCGCGAAGCCGCGACAGGGGCCTTTTTACGTCTGCTCACTCTCGTACATTCCCGCCTCGCTGCAGCTATCAACTCTCCGATTCGCTTGTTAAATTTTCAATCGATGGCATATTTCCTCCGAACGGAGGAAATCATGGCCAAAAAACCACCGGAGTACCGACAGCGCATCCCGCACGAGCATAGTGGGATTCAGATTAACTTCTGCAAGAAGCCCGGCTGCCCGAACTTCGGTATGCCTGCCTTGATCAACATCAAGAGACTCCAGTTGCCGCCCATCGTGAACAAGAATACCGGCAAGAAACACCGCGATAACTACAAGGTGAACGATGACAAGCTGATCTGCCATGATTGCAGCTCCGAAATGCCCATGAAGAGCAACAAGGCAATCCACGAAGAAGTTACCAGAATGGGCGACTACCTCGTGCCAAAGCCAGTGTTGGTGCCGGCTTGTCCGGATGAGGCATGCGCCAACCACAGTATCCCGGTGGGCGCCAGCAAGACCCACTACCGCAAAGAAGGCCGGCAGCAACACACCGGCTCACAGCGCTATGTCTGCCGCGCCTGCAGCAAGGCGTTCTCTATCAACACCGACCCCGCCAAAGGACAGAACAAACGCGACATCAATGGCATCATCTTCCGGCTTCTCGTCAACAAGATGCCGCTCTTGCGAATCTGCGAGGTTGCGGACATCTCGATGCCTACCCTCTACAAGAAAATCGACTTCTTCTACGAGCAGTGCCGGCTATTCGCTGGCGCTCAGGAGCGTCGGTTGGCAGATCTGCGTATCAATCGGCTCCAGATATCGGTGGACCGCCAGGAATACATGCTGAACTGGACGGATACCACCGACAAACGCAACTCAAAGATTCATGCGCTCGGCAGCGCCGACAACCGGACCGGTTTCGTCTTTGGGATGCACCTGAACATTGACCCTGACGCGAAAAAGACCGATATCGAGGCGGCGGCCCAGGCATGCGGCGATTACGAGAAGAAGCCGCCATTCCGTGAGCACGCACGCTACTGGCTGGAGCCGGATTTCGAGCAATCAAGACAGCGGAAGCGCAAACCTGCCGGCGAGAATAAGAAGTTGCTCGACAGCATCGACGAGAGCTATGAGGATGCCGACCTGCGGGACGACGTGGAGTCGTTCGAGATGATGACCTCGACAGTAAAACTACCAGCCTCGGGGGTGCTCCTCCACGGCGAATACACAATGTACGGCCACTTCCTGTTCCTGAAGAAGCTGCTGCCAAACGTTGAGAAAATTAGGTTCTACATGGAGAAGGAGTCCGGCATCAGGGCGGCCTGCTTGGCGGCCTTCCAGGACGACATCTGGCGGAAGCGCTGCGATGCGTTCTACGTCAAGATCAATAAGGAAATGACCATCGCGCAGAAGAACGCGGCGATGGCCAAGGGAAAACGGGAGCTCGACGAGTTCCGGGGAACTGACACCAAATTCGAAGAACTGTCCGATAACAGCCTTCGAGCATTCATGCTCGAAGAGGCACTGGACACAGGTGCTTTTCACCTCTCTGCCACCTATCTCGACAAGTGGTACATCTACCCCGCGCCGTCAAAGAACGAGCCGGAAAAGGCCGTTTCTTGGCTCACTGACCTTGGCGACAACGCCTACAGCAACTTCCACCTAGCCAAGCTGATGCTCCGGGCGTCCCTGCACGGTATCGACCGATTTTTCATGCAGGTGCGCCGGCGGATATCGCTCCTGGAGCGGCCGATCAAGACGAGCAGCAGCACCGGCCGGACCTGGTACGGCTACAGTCCATACTGCCCTGACCACGTCGTGAAGGTCCTGGAGATGCTGCGCGTTTACCACAATTACGTCCATGCGACTGCAGGAGTAAAGCGACGGAAGCTCAAGGAGGGTGAAAAGAAGCGCAAACCGGGCGAGGTGAAGAAGACATTCACAACGCCGGCGATGCGGATCGGGCTGATGCCAGCCAAGGTAAGCCTAGACGAGATCTTTGGGTTTGTGCGGCAGCAGCCAGCAGAAGATATGCTCGGAGGTGTGAAATGACAGTGCTCCTGATAACCATGGGTGTCATCTTTGGACTCGCTGTGTGCTTCCTTGTTGTCTACAAACTCATCAAGGGAGTTTCCTGGAAAGAGGCCTTTATTGAGACGATTGGGTACTTCCTCCCTTAAATCTTATCTGTCGGATAAATCTCGCGAAGGTTCGTGTAGCGGGTAACGACGACTGGCTGTCGCTAAACAACTGCCAACAAAAGAAAAGCTCCCGCAGATATCACGCGGGAGCTTTTCTTTTGTTGGTGCGGTGCCAGCCGGCAATGCTCTTCTTTAGGCAATCACAACATGTAGTGGGCCAAAATCGACCCACTGGTAAAACTACTGCCTAGACGGGTAGGAGGCACCTCCTTTCGCAGTAGCGATTTCAGGCTCATTAGCGCCAGCAACCGGGACCTCTCCGATATGGCGCGCAGAAGGGAGTTCCGGGAGGACCTGCTCTACCGCATCAACGTGGTGCTGGTCCGACTGCCTCCCTTGAGGGAGCGCAGGGAAGACATACCGGTGCTCCTGGCGGGATTCCTGGACCTCTTTTGCCCGGCTCAGGCAGCCAAGCCGGAATTCACCCCCGATGCCCTGGAAATGCTGAGCCACTACAGCTACCCCGGCAACGTCCGCGAGCTGAAAAATATCGTGGAAAGGATTTCGCTGCTCCATCCCGGCGAGAAGGTGAACGCGCACCATTTGCCCCCGGAACTTCAGGCGCCCGGAATAATGGGGAGCACCTTCGAGGCTTTTGCCGTCGGCCGCCCCCTGAGGGAAGCGGTATCCGAGTTCGAAAGACGCTATATCGAAAAGGTGGTGGATTATGCCGGCGGTCACAAAACCCTGGCTGCCAAGCTGCTGGGACTTTCAAGAAAGGTGCTCTGGGAAAAGTTGAAAAAGTAACGCTGCGCGTTCCGCCATTCAACCTTTGTGTTACGCAATCGTAGCCATCAAGGTTTTTGCCGCCGGGAGCCAAAAGTAGTCATATGCAGGATTGGTTACGGAAACGTAACCAATCTGCGCCGGGATATCCGGCATCAGGGGCATTCGGCCCCCCAAGCGACCTTGGGGGGCCTTTTTTTTTACCCGGAAAAAGATCTGCTCGCTGCAGCTAAATTCCCGTTTACTCAGTCGGTTTGGCATGGGACTGGGTTCTTCGGGCTCAAAGCCGGTAGAAATTCCTGACAATCAACGCTGCTGATCCCAATCACGGCACAGTTGCTGCGATAGTGGGCGTGGCAGAAGCCTTCCGTCAGTGCATCAACCCGGTAAAAGCAGTGCTGAAGGCGTAGTTACATTAACAAAAGCTTCATCTGGCTGAGACAATATTTCATTTAGATTAGGAAATAGGTTCAAACTTCCCGAAAGGAGGAAAAAAGGAAGAACGGGTGCCGTGACTGGCGCGGCACCCGGGAACAGTCGCTCAACGTAACCGGTCACCCCTTCCCGCAAGGGAATAAACCCAACCATGCAGCACTACATTGCAATGACAAGGAGAAGAACAGATGAAAAAAGTATTAGCAACGATCGCAGTCATCGGATGCATCTCAGCTGCAGGTACGGCTCTTGCCGGCATTCCCGCAGGCACAGGGGTCAACGGTTCACTGCACGACATGACTTTGGTCGTTCCGGGAACCGCAGACTCGATGGGCCGAGTTTGTGTCTACTGCCACACTCCTCACCACGCTGTCGTGACTGATGGATCTGCTAACCTGCCGCTTTGGAACCACGCACTCACCCCGGACGACCAGTTCACCGCTTACACCTGGGCGACCCCGAACAACTCCAACGACGGCGCATTCGACATCGTTGACCCGCTTGCCGGCCCGAGCCGCCTTTGCATGAGCTGCCACGACGGGAGCATCGCAGTTGACGAGCACGGCTCCGCATT
>Ga0209317_1000332_pt1 | contig 58604 bp, 45 predicted proteins | sample RifGroB2_FD_183994 | JGI IMG/M metagenome (GOLD analysis project Ga0209317, IMG submission 183994) | Soil microbial communities from Rifle, Colorado, USA - Groundwater B2 (SPAdes) (version 2) | ecosystem: Environmental > Terrestrial > Soil > Unclassified | place: Rifle, Colorado | collected...
CAGTGTGGGTCTGAGCGGGACAAGTGGGAGGTCTTGAGTTGAAAGTCCCCCTTTGACAAAGGAGGATTTAGGGGGATTTAGGGGGATTTGCCTTCCGCGGTACGGGCGAAGCAGCCTCTCCCATAAAGTGAGGGGAGCCTAAAGTCACCTCCCACGGGGCGAAGGCCGCCTAAAGTCCCCTCTCCCCTTGTGGGAGAGGGACAGGGAGAGGGGCATCCCCATCCCAATCCGGGAGAGCAGACCAGAATCAGCTGCGGTAGAAGGCCTTGCGGTTCACCTTGAGAAGTTGCGACGCCTTCGACTTGTTGCCGCCGCAGCGCTCCAGGGTTATGGCCAGGATACGGTCGGTGAGGGCATCGAGGGAGAGTTCGCCGGAGGGAAGCGTCAGGTTGTAACTGACCGTGTCGCTGCTGCAGCCGGTCGCGACCTCGTCCGAGTAAGTTCGGCCGATCCCCAGGTGAGAGGGACGGATCAGCTCGCCGTCGGTGAGGATGGCGGCGCGCTCCAGGCAGTTGCGCAGTTCCCGGACATTGCCGGGCCAGCGGTAGCTGAGCATGACCTCCATCGCCTTCTGAGAGATGCCGGGAAGCGGTTTGCCCAGGTGCTGGCGCAGTTGTTCCAGGATGTGTTCGCACAGAATGGGGATGTCGTCCTTGCGCTCGGAAAGCGACGGGATGGTCAGGGGAAAGACGTTGATCCGGTGGTACAGGTCTTCACGGAAGCGCCCCGCGGCAACCAACTCCGCCAGATTCCGGTTGGTGGCCACGATGATCCGGCACTCCACCGGAATCGGGGCATTGCTCCCTATCTTCTCGAACACCCGCTCCTGGAGGACCCGAAGCAGCTTGGCCTGGAGCGGCAGAGGCATGTCGCCGATCTCGTCGAGCAGGATAGTCCCCCTGCGGGCCAGGCTGAACTTCCCCTCCCGGTCACGGTCTGCTCCGGTGAAGGCGCCGCGTGCATGCCCGAAGAGTTCGCTTTCCATGAGATGTTCGGGAATGGCGGCGCAGTTAATTGCCACGAAGCCGGCAGGAAGCCCGTTTCCGGCGAAGTGAATGGCGCGCGCCAGCACCTCCTTTCCCGACCCGCTTTCCCCGTAGATGGCTACGGTAGTCTGACGGGCGGAGGAGACCCTGGAGGCGAGTTCCAGCAACTGCTTCATGGTCGAATTGACAGTAACGATGCTTTGGAAAGTGAAGCGCTCCCGCAGCAGCCCCTTGATCTGTTCGTTTTCTCTCACTACCCGATGGTATTCCAGGGCACGATTGATGGTGAGGCGCAGGTCGTCAGGGTTATACGGCTTTTCCAGGTAATCATAGCCCCCCCGCCGCATCGCCTCCACGGCGGTCTCGACACTGCCATGAGCCGTGATGACGATGATGGGAATGCCGGGATGCCGCTTCTGTACCTGCTCGAGGAGGCCAAGGCCATCCAGCTCCGGCATAACCAGATCCGAAATGATCAGGTCAACCGGTTGCCGGTCCATAATGGCGAGCGCTTCCACCCCATTGGCAGCAGTCAGGGGATGGAAACCGGCCTCACGGAGGTGTGTTTCCAGCAAGAAGCGAAAGATTGATTCATCATCGACAGCGAGGATGGTCGGAGTAGTCATGGCTTTTTAGTCTCAAGTGTGCTGTGTCTTTTAGCGTCTCGATTTCCCTTATCGGCTGGCAGAAGATTTAATTAAGAGCGTCGGGAGGATTTCCGCTGAGGCGGGGGCAGGTAATATCCACTCTGACAGTGCGCGTATGCGGCGTTGAAGTGTTATTACCAAGGTATAATGGCTGAGCTTATTGAACAGGCTATCTATTGCCTGCCAAAGAGCGTTAATCAAATAGAGGAGGTTTGACCATGGAAATTCCGAAACGACTGCTTGGCAAGACAGGAGTGGAGGTAACAATTCTCGGCCTGGGCGGAGAGGGGGTTCTACGCAGCCACGGTTTTGATCGTGAGGCATACGCCATGATCAACCACGCCCTCGACCTGGGGATCAATTACTGCGAGTCGGCGCGAGCCTATGACGGGAGCGAATCCTACTACGGCAAGACCCTGCAAAGCCGGCGCGACGAGATATTCCTCACCAGCAAGTCCCACGCACGAGACAAGGTGGGCGCTCTGGCCCACCTGCACGAGACCCTGCGCAACATGAAGACGGATCACCTTGACCTCTGGCAAGTGCATGACGTACGGACCAAAGACGACATAGAACAGATTTTCAGGGAGGGTGGAGCCATCGAGGCGTTTGTCGAGGCCAAAGAAAAGGGGCTGGTGCGATTTATCGGCGTCACCGGCCACCACGACCCCACAATCATCCGCGCCTGTATCGAGCGCTTCCCTTTCGATACCATGCTGGTTCCTGTCAACCCGGCTGAACCGGCCCATCAGAGTTTTCTACGAGAGGTGATTCCCCTGGCGCGGGAAAAAGAGATGGGGATCATTGGAATGAAGGTTTACCTGCGCGGCCTCGCCAGCCAACTTCCTGGCTATACCGGGATGGAGCGGTACCTCCGCTTTGCCTTGTCCCAGACGGTGAGCAACGTGGTGATCGGATGTGACGATATGAGCCAGGTGGAGCAAAATGTTGGCTTTGCCCGCGCTTTTACCCCGATGAGCCAGGAGGAGCAGGACGAGCTGATAAGCCACACCGCCCCGTATGCCCGCCAATTGATGTATTACAAGCCGTGAGGCTGGACTAGCTGTAACAATCTCAACACGTAGATACGTGGATACGAGGATATGTAGGTCGGGTTAGCCCGGAGGGCGTAACCCGACATTCAATCGCGGGGGTATCGGATGTGGGTGTCGGGTTACGCTGCGATAACCCGACCTACGTAGTTGGCCAAAGAGCAAATCCCCACGCCCCTTTGTCACAGGGGGTAGAAAAATAGACCATCACGCCTTCTCTCCGCCATCCGACTTCGGCTCCGGCAGCTTCTTCACCGTTACCCGAAGCCCTTCCAACGCGGTGACCTCCACTTTCTCTCCTTTGCTGATCGGCTCGCTGCTGGTGGCATTCCAGTATTCGCCGCGCAGCATCACCTTCCCATCGGGCATGAGATCGGTCTCGGCTATGGCATGCTCTCCTAGCATCGCTTCCCTGCCGCTGATCGGCTTTTCCCTCTGCGCCTCGATCACCTTGGCCACCACAAAGATGAAGAACAAAGCGGTGACCAACGCGGTGGAGACGATGAGCCCACGCGACAGACGCAGGTAGGGCTCCGACGACGGGAAAAGCAGCAGCGAGCCTAGAACCATGGAGATTATCCCCCCTATCGCCAAAATGCCGTGCGACACGACGGTGACCTCGGCGATGAACAGGATAATCGCCAGCACGATGAGTAACAGGCCGGCGTAGTTGACCGGCAGGGTCTGGAAGGCAAAAAATGCCAGTATCAGCGAGATGCCGCCTATCACCCCCGGCAGGATAACTCCGGGGTTGGAAAGCTCGAAGAAGAGCCCGAGAAAGCCAAGGAGCAAAAGCACGTAGGCGACGTCCGGGTTGCTGATCGCATTGAGCACCCGATCCCTGAACCCCATCTCGTAGGTTATTACCCGTGCCCCGGTCAGCGTAAGCACCGTCTCCTTGCCTCCTCGCAGCACCCTTCGCCCCTCGAGCTTATTGAGCAGTTCCTGTCGATCGAAGGCGATCAGGTCAATCACTTTTCCCTCCAGGGCCAGTTCCGAGGAAAGCGACAGGCTTTCTCGCACCATCTTTTTCGCCAGATCGGCATTGCGGCCGCGCTTTCTGGCAATCCCATCCACGTAGGCCTCGGCGTCGTTCAAGATCTTTCCCTCCATGACCTTGTCCGGTTTGGCGCCGCCTATGCTCACCGGATGCGCCGCGCCGATGTTGGTGCCGGGTGCCATGGCGCAGATATCTGCCGCCATGGCGATGATGGCGCCGGCTGAGGCGGCACGGGCACCGGAGGGGGTAACGTAGACGGCAACCGGGACACTGCTGCTGAAGATCCCTTTCACCGCTTTGCGCATGGCACTGTCCAGCCCTCCCGGGGTGTCCATCTCCACCAGGAGCAAACGATCGCCACGGCGGGCTGCCGCATCAAGATTTCTCTGCAGGAAATCGGCGGTAACCGGATTGATCGGTCCATCCACCGAAAGCACCGAAATCTGCGGTTCCTGGGCCAATAACGACAGGGGAAGCATGAGGATCAGCAGTATCAGGGAGAGCATTCTGTTCATGTCGCCTCCATGTTGTAGCAATGTCATCTGGTTCCCGAGCTCCAGCTCCGTCATCTCGTTCCCAAGCTCCAGCTCCGTCGTCTCGTTCCCAAGCTCCAGCTCCGTCGTCTCGTTCCCAAGCTCCAGCTTGGGAACGTAAATGCTACAGGAAGCTCCGCTTCAACGACTCAAAGCTGGAGCTTTGCCAGCTATTGCATTCCCAAGCTGGAGCTTGGCACGAGAAATTTCTCAGGTGGAGCGGGTGGACTATCAGTCAAGGGGAAAACTTATCATGCGCGCACGCTAAATCAATGAAGAAGAGACGTGGCACTCTATAATTATAATGATGAACCAGCGCAAAAACGCATCGATTACCGGCAGGAATTGGCCGGCCAACATCCGGTCAAGGAGTTCAGGCAGAAAAAGTAGGGGGTAGTTGAAGGGAGGGGAGCTTAAAGTCTCCTCCCCCAAACAGGAAGAGCCTTGTTTAAAGTCCCCTCTCCCCTTGTGGGAGAGGGTTAGGGAGAGGGGGGACTCTGGGGGACTCTGGGGAATTCAAGCATCAACCAGCCGGCATCTCGAAGTTCCCCACCAGCTTGTTAAATAGGGCAGGAATCTTAGTCTCAAAGCGAAGCACCTTGCCGTTAACCGGGTGTGTGAAGGAAACCGAGCAGGCATGGAGCGCCAGGTTGGGATAGGACGCATGGTTCTTGCCGTACTTCCGGTCCCCGACCACCGGATGCCCGCTTTCCGCGAAATGCACCCTTATCTGATGCTTTCTGCCGGTTAACAGGTGAATGCGCAAAAGGCTCAAACCTTTCTGCTCTTTAATCAGCGCATACGCCGTCTGGGATAGCTTTCCCTTGGCCGGATCGGGTGTGGAATAGACGGTGAAAGCCGCGTTCTCGGTCAGGTAGCTGCTGATGGTCCCTTGCGGTTGGAGCAGATGGCCAAAGACCACGGTCAGATAGATCTTGGTGGTGTTTTCCCAGTCCGACTGCAAGAACAGCTTGGCCTGCTCGCTTTTGGCAAAGAGCAAGACGCCGGAGGTGTCCCGGTCCAGCCGGTGCACGATGTAGACCCGGTTGCGCGACTTCGGGTTTCCTTTGCGGACGTAGTCATTGAGGATCGAGTGCACGGTGCGGGACTTGTCCCGGTCGGTACCCATGGTCAAGAGGCCGCAAGGCTTATCAATCACCAGAATATCGGCATCCTCGTAGAGCAGGGTGACGCCTTTAGGATGATGTTTAGGAGACGACGGTTTGCTGGTCTGCATTGTGCCTTTATCTGAAAAAACCGCCGGGGTGGTCCCGGCGGTCAGTGGTGGCAAATCATGTTAAGATGGGAAAAAGTCAGCAAAGGCGGGAATATCAGCAACTGCTGCGTTAACTCATCCGTTCCTGAAGCAGTTTCTCGGCCGGTTGTTGTCTGATCTGTGGGTGCCACAGTAATAACATCCTACCGTTCTCTAAAGCAAGAAATATGGAATTTTACCCGGTTCTTGCCGCGGCCGTATAATCTCACACGGAGCTGCCACTCCCGATGCGCCCACACTACTTCCCGGAACCAACCAGCCCCTGACGTTCCATCTTTTTCAGCATGGTTTTCACGTACGACTTGAGATTCTTCTTATCCGACCCCTTCACAAAGGTGTCGGAGACAGCAGACCAGACAGCTTTGCCACTTGCTGCATCATACAAAGCCGTCCCGAAAACCATAAATTCATTCTCGACATACTCGTAACTGGGCCACATATACAGATCCGGCATCAAGAGCATGCTACTGCTTCCCCTCTGGTAGATACCAAGTTCACTCCTTTTATCCAGGAATCTGCTGATCAGCACCATCTGGTAGCCGAGTTCCCGGGCTTTGACCATGAACTCCTCTTTGGAAGCGGCGGAGGCGGCGGTCGTCTGGTAACCCGGGACCGCAGAAATGCCCCGCTCGGCCAGCTGGCTCGCGAATTCATCCATGGCCTGCTTCCCTTCCAGGTCGGGAGGTAGCGCGAGCACGATGACAGAGCGGACCTTTCCCCCACTGTAGCCCGGATCTTTCCACTCGTCTTTCACCTTGGTCTGGGCGCAACCGGCAAGCAGCATGGCGATGGCAAACATCAGCAGAAACTTTTTCATGGATCGCACCTCCTGAATGTAGAGCTGTAAAACACTCAGCGAGTTTATTCAAAAAAGCACAAATTGCAACCTAACAGGGGGGGTCAGCGTTTAACGAAAAGGGTCACTTCGGCGCGCTCGCCGTCAGGGAGGTGGAGTGGGAAGAACAGACCGTAGCTTTGTGCCGGCACCGGGAGGCCGTCGCTCTCCGGGCGAAGCAGAAACGGTGGGAGAATCTCGACGGTTTTGCCGTACTGCGACGCCTTGGCCGCCACGTTGCCGCAGATGATGTTGACAAATTCAAGCACCGCATCCTCAAGCAGCTCAGCGGGCTCCCCTGTCACGTCCTCATCCATGAGCAGCGCACCGGCAATCCGGTTGCGCAGAGGCTCGGAAACGGTCAGGTGGTAGCTTGCCGAAACCATCCCGGTCAGTTTGATACCCGCGACAAAATCACTACCTGCGAGACGGTCGACCAGAACGCAGTCACCGACACGGCACTGGGCGCCGACCATGCGCATGAACATCTTCGCGCTGAGGTCGATGCAGAACTCCCAGATTTCTGGATGGAGCACCGCGGAAGGAATTACGGTCCGCGAGATGCTGTCCAGCCCCTGGTCCATGCTGAACTCTTCCAACAGGCGGTGCAGTTCCCCGGTCGTTAGAGCTCCGACCCGGACCAGAGCCTCTCCGATGCGCAGACGGCTCCTTTGCTGCTCCATCAGGATCTGCTCGACCTGCTCCTTTTTCAGGATGCCAAGCTGCAACGCCATATCGCCAAACATGAGGTCTTCGGCACGCTGCGCCTTGAGGATCCGTTTCAGATCGCTTTCGGTGATAAGTTTAAGGGCCAGTGCAGTCTCCCCGAACCTCAGATTGACTGACTCCTGCAGGTCGACCGCCTTGAGAAGGAGTTCCACAGAGATTGCCCCGCGGTCCAGGAGATACTGTCCAAAGAATTTGATCGTCATACTTCCCTCCAAATTAAATGGGCGAGATGAGTTTTTAGAGAACCGTCACAACGCAGCCAGGATCTTCAGCAGGTCGCCGGGCTCAAACGGCTTGGAGACAATGGCCTTGGCACCGAGCCTAAGTGACTCGGTGAACTTGTCCCCTACCCCGCCGAGCGAACTGACCATGACCACCTTGGCCTCCTTATCCAGCGCCACCAGCGTCCGCAACGCAGTGATCCCGTCCATGCCGGGCATGTTCATATCCATGCAGAGGATATCGGGGTGGTGCAGCTGGTACATCTGGATCGCTTCCAGGCCGTTTCGGGCCATAGCAACCACCTCGAACTCCCCGGAACCGGCAATGATCTTCTCTAGCTGACGTGCCGAGGCGATACTGTCATCGGCGATAACCACTTTTTTCATGACGCGTCCCCTCCAAGTTTCGGAAAATTTTACTGTCATCGAGTTACCGGAAACGGGGTTGTCGGCTGGCCCCACCTGCCTCGCTCCCAGGCTCCAGCCTGGGATTGCAATCGCCGGCAAAGCTCCAGCTTTAAGTCGTTGAAGCGGAGCTTCCTGTACCATTACGTTCCCAAGCTGGAGCTTGAGCCGTCACCTCGTGCGGCAAACTGGAGAACTGAAGCCCTAATTCAAAGAGAATTAATGTTCACATATCATTGAAAGGTTGTTTTTGTATACAAAATTGTTACTCTGCCTTACCCTGGGCTGAAAATAGATGCTGAAGCGGAATAAAGGCTGAATCTATCCCAGGTTGCAACGATGCCGCATGGGTATTCTCTGCCGGGACTTCCACATTGTTTCCAAGCTGGGGAAGAAGTTCTTGCCGCGGGGATCAGGTTGTGTCAAACAAACTATCAGCACCGACTTAGCCGGCATCAGCACCGGTTGAACCAGCATCAGAACTGTACTGCTCTACTTGCGACTTTTACGGGACTTGAAACATGCTTAAATTTCCGGTATGCAGCTTGAAAAAGATACCCGCCCTGCTCTGCTTTTTGCTTTTAGTTCCCTGCGTCCAGTCGGCCCTCGCTCTGGAAAAGGTGACCGTACAGCTTAAATGGCTGCATCACTACCAGTTTGTCGGCTACTACGCCGCCCTGGAAAAGGGTTTCTACCAAGAGAACGGGCTGGATGTCACCATCGTGGAAGGCGGCCCCTCTGTGGAGGTGGAGCAGGAGGTAAGCTCCGGCCGGGCCGATTTCGGCGTCGGTACCTCTGCTTTGCTGCTGCACCGTGCTCAGGGTGCAGACCTCGTGGTATTGGGTCAGATTTTCCAGCACTCTCCCGCCATCCTTCTTACTCCCCGAAGAACCGGCATCCGCTCACTCTCCGATATGGCCGGCCGCCGCTTCATGTATTCGAACCAGCACGGCGATATGCTCACGCTGCTCAGGAAAAACGGCATCGACGAGAAGGGGATCGTTCAGGTTCCGCATCAAGGCGACCCTCGCGACCTGATCACCGGAAAAGCCGAGGTGATGATCGCGTACAGCTTCAACGAGCCGTTCATTCTGGAACAGGCCGGAGAACCTTACCTGACCTTTTCCCCGCTATCCTACGGGATCGACTTTTACGGCGACAACTTTTTCACCACACGCGAGCTGGTGGAGAGCAGGCCGGAACTGGCGCAAGCGTTCCGCGAGGCCACCCTGCGCGGCTGGCGTTACGCCCTGGCCAACAAGTCGGAAATGGCCGACCTGATCATGGCCCGTTATTCCAGGCAGAAACACCGCGACCGGCTCATGTTTGAGGCCAATCAGATGGATACGCTGATCCAGTCTAATCTGATCGAGCTGGGCTACCAGAGCCCGTCGCGCTGGCAGCACATCAGCCAGACCTTTGTCGAACTGGGGATGCTTCCGGAAGGGTTCGACCCCAGCGGCGTCATTTATAATCCAAAACCTCGCGCTTACCGCCTGCTGTTTGGCACCATCTTCATTTCCTGCGCCATAATTGCCATTCTCACCGCCGTGGTGCTCACCTTTCGGCGCCTGAACCGCAATCTGCGGGCTGAAATCGCCGAGCGCCAGCATGCGGAGCAGGCATTCAGGGAAAGCGAGGCTCGGCTTCGCATCATCTTCGAAACCTCCCAAGCCGGCATCATCATGGTGGATCCGCAAGGAACCATCAGCTTCGCCAACCAACGCATGGCCGAGATGTTCGGCTGCTCGCTGGAGCAGGTCACCGGTTCCAGTTATCCCGACCATCTGCATCGCGAGGAGAATCCGGCAGGTAACGCCCTGATGCGCCAGTTGATCTCGGGCGAGATCGACTTTGTCCACACCGAGCGTCACTACCTGCGCAGCGACGGCAGCAGTTTCTGGGGCTACCTTTCGGGCAGGAGGCTGGAAGCGCCTGACGGGCGATTCCGGGCGCTGGTCGGGATCATAGCCGACATCAGCGATCGCAAGGTGGCTGAGGAGGCCAGCCGCAAGGCGCTGGTATTTATAGAGACCCTGCTGGCGCAATCGCCCATGGGGATCTGCGTCTTCGACGGGGAGACGGGAGATTGCGTCAGAGCAAACCAGGCTGCGGCCGATATGGCTGGAGCAACTATCGACGCGCTGCAGCAGCATAACTTCAGGAAGCTCGACTCCTGGCGCGATGCCAATCTCACCACCCAGGCCGAAGCAGTCCTGGCCGATGGTCAGGCAAGACCGGTAGAAACCGAGCTGCAGATTGCAGCCGGCAAATCGATAACCGGGCGATTCTTTCTTTCGCGTTTCATTGTGGAAGGGAAATCCCACCTGCTGTTCATCGGGCAGGATGCTACCGAGGAAAAGCGGCTGGATCACGAGAATAAGCGCATCGAAGCGCAGATGCTCAATATGCAGAAGCTGGAAAGCCTGGGAGTTCTGGCAGGCGGCATCGCCCACGACTTCAACAACATCCTTACCGGCGTCATGGGTTACATATCTTTCGCCAAGATGGTCGTCGAACCGGCGCATCACGCTTACGGCCCGCTCTTAAAGGCGGAGAAGGCCTCGCAGAGGGCCGCCGAACTGGCATCGCAGCTGCTCACTTTCGCCAAGGGAGGCCAACCGATCAAGAAGGCATTTTCGGTCAAAACGCTGGTCGGCGAATCGATCTCCCTGGTGCTTAGGGGGACCAACATCAAGGGCATTGTGCAGATTCCCGATACCATCATCGAGGCGGACGAGGGGCAGATCAACCAGGCCTTCAACAACATCGTCATAAATGCGGTACATGCCATGCCCGGGGGAGGCACCCTGACTATACAAGGTGAAAGCTCTTCAATCGACGGGAGCAACAGGCTCGGCCTGCAACCCGGCGAATATGTGAAGCTGATCTTCACCGATGTAGGATGCGGCATTTCGGAAGCAGACCAGAAGAAAGTCTTTGATCCTTATTTCACAACCAAACCATGCGGTACCGGGCTCGGCCTGGCGTCCACCCACTCCATCATAAACAAGCACGGCGGCATCATCCAGGTAAACTCCAGCGTCGGCAAGGGCACCTCCTTTACCATATATCTTCCTTCCACAGTGAAGAGATCCATGGAAACCAACATGGACCGGGAACTGTCAGTACCCCGAAAGCGCTGTGGTTCTGTACTTGTCATGGATGATGAAGTGATGATCCGGGATCTGGCATCCGAGATGCTGTTGGAGCTGGGTTATCAGGTGCAGACCTGCGTCAACGGCAAAGAAGCGATCGAGCTTTATCAGGCAGCCAAGGCGTCCGGGACGGCCTTCTCCGCAGTCATCATGGATTTGACCGTACCGGGGGCGATGGGAGGCAAGCAGGCTGCAGAGCACATTATCGAGATGGATCCGGGGGCCCGTCTGATAGTTTCCAGCGGCTACTCAAACGATCCGGTCATCGCTCAGTATACCGAGGTAGGCTTCTGCGCCCGACTGCTGAAGCCATACAGCGTAACCGACCTTGCGCAGGTACTTAATGAATCACTGCCGGCAACCCAGGCAGAGCCCCCCGCCCCGCATCCGTTCCCTTAGCGAAATTCAGCGTCCCTCCCCTGCCCCCGCCAGGCGCTAGCCTGGCATTTGCACCATCTCAACTCCGGCGCGAACTACTTGAGGGCTTCATCGAGCAGAGCGCACTTTTGTCTGCCGGAGCCAAGAAAGCGTGCCGGATGCTTCCCCCTTGCTCCGCTCCCGAAAGTGGTGCGATAATGAAGATATCTGGTGCGCCATCGGCATGGATGAGAAAAGGAGTCAGAGTAAAAGATACCGGGAAGTATAACGGAGGATCGGACATGGAAAAAATAGAACTCGATGCCGCAGTGAAAGCGTTGGAATCAGCCTTCGCGCCAAATCAATGCACTGTCAGAGAACTGAATTACGGCAATAGTATCGTGCTCGAAGTTACCGATAAAACAGGACATTTGTTACTGGAAGAGGAGCACATGGCAAGCGACATTTGCAACCCTGATAGCGATACCGGTTTCCCTGCAATAGTCGAGACGGCAAGGACCAGGTTGGAAGAGCGCGGATGTGAACTTGCTCCGAAGAAAACTTACCTCTAGACAATCGTCTCGAAGCCTTACCATCAGGTAAGATCGACATGCAACTGAGGGTCAGATCTGCACAATTGAGATCGAGGTGCAATGTGTAGATCTGCACCCCCAACATTCTCCCCCCACGCTCCCTGGTTCGCAGAGCAGCGGATTAAAACGCATACCTTACCCACATCAGAAGGCTCCCCAGACTTTGCCAAGCAGCTTGTATTCCTGCACTATGGCAGTTATTTTGAACCCCACCTTATTGAACTCGTTAAGAGAAGCTAAATTTGCTTTACCGATATAGCGAAGCGATGACAGATACCCTTTCTCTCGTGCCATCTCCACTCTGTAGGGGCGAATGATCATTCGCCCTGGTGATCAACGGCAATGCCGGCGATGCCGGCACAAAGCGGGCGAATAATGATTCGCCCCTACGGCAAGCAAAGGGTTATTGGGAATGTCGGGAGTTCTCCCAACATCAATAAACCTGCCATTACTGGTTATCAGGCCAGAAATCGTGCAGAAAGTCGTAGGGTGGGCACTCCTTGCCCACGCGCTCCCCTTCATAACGGCGATTTTGAGGCTCTGCAACAAGGGGTTGATGTTCCGCTGCAAACAAGCTATCTTCCACTTTCGCTTTTCATCAACAGCCAGCTTCAAAAGGACCGGAAGAACTTGACCAGAAAAACCGATGCCATCTATGCTGCGCCCCTGCAGGAAATGATCGATTTTCAATTCGATGAACGGGTCGTCGCGGTCTTTCCCGACATGATACAACGCTCGGTCCCAGGCTACGGGATGATCATATCCAATATCGGCATCCTCGCCGCGAAATACGCCCAGCCCGGGAGTCACTGCTATGATCTCGGCTGTTCCCTCGGCGCGGCCAGCCTCGCCATGCGCCAGCGCATCAATCAGCCGGAGTGCGACATCATTGCTGTCGATAACTCCCGGGCGATGATCGAGCGCGGCCGCGAGCTCCTGGCTCGCGACTTAGTGCCGACCGTTCCGGTCACCATGATCTGCGCCGATCTCCAGGAAGTCGCTATCGAGAACGCCTCGGTCGTCGTCCTCAACTTCACCCTGCAGTTCATCCCCCCGGCGCAGCGTCCGGCACTGATTCGGCGCATCTATGCGGGGCTCAGACCGGGCGGCATCCTGATCCTCTCCGAGAAGATCGCTTTCAGCGAGCCGGTGCGGCAGCACTTCCATGAAGAACTGCATCACGACTTCAAACGGGCCAACGGCTACAGCGATCTCGAGATCAGCCAGAAGCGGTCAGCGCTGGAGCAGGTGATGATCCCCGAGACCATCGCCTGTCATCAGGAGCGGCTGCAGGCGGCAGGATTCTCTTCCATCGATCTTTGGTTCCAGTGCTTCAACTTTGCCTCCCTGGTCGCGATTAAATGAACTGCTACCATCCCCTCTATGCACAACTCGACGCCATGGGCCAGGAGCGCTGGTCCGAGCAACTGCAAGCGACCCTGCCGCAGCGACTGGTACTCGACGGTAGCGGCAAGACGGCGGGCTGGCTGAAGGCTCTGCAGTCGCTGCCGGAGCTGCGCCCGTCCCGAATTGCGCTGCAGGACAATGTCAGCATCGGCTCCAGCGCCGATCTCGGCCCGGTCGACCGCGAAGAGCTGATCGCCCTACTCCAGGCCTTTCACCCCTGGCGCAAGGGCCCCTACAATTTCTTCGGCATTGAGATCGACACCGAGTGGCGCTCCGACTGGAAGTGGGAGCGCCTGCTGCCGCACATTCAGCCGCTGGCCGGACGCAGAGTCCTCGACGTCGGCTGCGGCAACGGCTATCACGGCTGGCGCATGCGCGGCGCCGGCGCCGATTTCGTGCTCGGCATCGAGCCCTTCATGGTTTCGGTGCAGCAGTTCCAGGTGGTGCAACGCTACCTTTGCGATCCGCAGCATCATGTGATCCCCATCGGCATCGAGGACGTCCCCCCCAATCTCGCCTGCTTCGACAGTGTCTTCTCCATGGGGGTCCTCTACCATCGTCGTTCCCCCCTGGACCATCTTTTCGAGCTCAAGGGGTGCCTGCGCCCGGGGGGAGAATTGATTCTGGAGACGCTGATTGTCGAAGGGGATCAGGAGACGGTCTTCATGCCGCAGGGACGTTACGCCAAGATGCGCAATGTCTGGTTCCTCCCGTCCATTGCGGCGCTGACCTTGTGGCTTGAGCGCTGCGGGTTCACGGAGATTGCCTGCGTCGACACCAACCGTACCAGCTGCGATGAGCAGCGCTCCACGGATTGGATGCAGTTCGAGTCGCTGGCGGATTTTCTTGATCCCGATGATGCGGATAAGACCATTGAAGGGCACCCGGCGCCGCTCAGGGCGATCTTTACAGCGACGAGGCCGTAGGGCAATGAGCGGCAGCCGGAAGGGATGACGGGATGGGTGGCGGGTTGCAGCTATAACACCTCCCCCCTTTGTAAAAGGGGGGTCGGGGGGGATTTTACCCAGGTTGCTACGGAGTGCCGAGGGCGCCTTAAGGCAAATCCCCCTAAATCCCCCTTTTTCAAAGGGGGACTTTTCTCGGTACCGATGCTAGTTGCAGGCCAGCACTAACCATGTCTGTATTAAAGCATTAATTTAACTTGAGAGGATATATGGGGAAAAAGAGCCGGGTAAAAAAGAGGGACAAACTTGCGCGGTATGAGCCGCTGCTCGCCAGAATACCGGAAGCGTTTCGTGGCCGGCCGGTGACGGTGGATGAGCCGGTGGGCGGAGTGAAAATGTCGGAGGTTCTGATCAAGTACCTGGAGCCGTACACAGAGGGGCTGGAGGGTGAGGAGCAGTGGAATCAGTTGTTGCGTTTCGGGATCATAGCATGGAATGCCGCCCTGTTGCCTCCCAATGATCTCAAAGAAAGCCTACCCCGAATTATAGAGGCGCTTCCAGTTGCTGAGCGCACCCAGCTTGTTGGCCTGCTGGATCAAATGGTGCAAAGGAAGCAACGTTTCTATGCCCATGACACACGTTTTATCCTCGATTTCGACTTTACCATGAGAAAAGACGGGCCTTTCCTGTCGGTAGTTTCATCGGATGCGCCATGACTTTTCTGTCCCCTCCAGAGCTCTGACTCGAGAGAGGCAGAGACTTGATAAGTCGGAATACTTCCCCAATCTGGGCGTGCTAAAACCATCCGGAGGCGTTGGTACCCCGGCCGCCCGTAACCGGAGAATTGATATGTCACCAAGAAAAACACTACCAGGACCTTGCTCTATCTGTGGCGCTGAATTGAAGAAAGCATCCGCTTCGAAACATCTGGCAGCCTGCCTCGCCGCCTCTCCGGGAGCAACTGAGTACGTTATCGTCAAAGTTGTCGGCGCGGGGTTAGGCAATGTTGATTACTGGTTGTTCGCGGCAGTCCCAAGCGATGCGTCGCTGAAAGATCTGGACAATTTTCTGCGCCAGACCTGGCTTGAGTGTTGCGGGCATATGAGCGCTTTCCGCGAGAAGAGGACTGAACTCCCTATGTCCAGGAAGATAGGTCCGCTTGCCGCTATGGGTGCCAAACTTGTCCACGAGTATGATTTTGGCTCCACCACGGAACTTGAAGTTGCTTTCGCAGGAACAGTGGTTGCCGGCAAATTGCCGGGTCGCTCCAAAATCAAACTTCTGGCTCGCAACAACATGCCGGAAATCGCATGTGATGTCTGCGGTAAACCTGCGAAACAGATTTGCACCGATTGTTTCTTTGACGACAACGGTCTTTTGTGCGACACCTGCGCAGAAAGCCATGAATGTGAATCGGGATACCTTTTACCTGTGGTGAATTCGCCCCGTTGCGGGGTTTGTGCTTACGAGGGCTGAGTAGGAAAAAGCACCTCGGGCGGGAACGCCTGAGGTGCTGATCTGCAGCATAACACCTCCCCCCTTTGTAAAAGGGGGGTCGGGGGGGATTTTACCCAGGTTGCTACGGTGTGCCGAGGTCGCCTTAAGGCAAATCCCCCTTTTTCACGGTACTGATACGAATGGCTACCGGCTGCCGACTGCTAAGGGTAGCGCAGGGGGACCAGCTCAATATCCCCCCCAGCCTGCCAGACTCCTCATAGTTTGGTATCGGCATTGCTCCAGGCAGCTTCGTATTCCCGCCGGACCAGCTGCGCCTCGTAACTTCTGCCTTGCGCCTTCAGGCTCTCCCAGAGTCCGAAAAGGGCGCGACCACTGCGGGGATTTCTCACCAGCTCCTCCCGGAAGGTCTTCTCGGCTGCGCCTAACTCCCCTTTTTGCAACAACACCGCCCCCAGCGGCTCCCTTAACGGAAGATACCAGGTCGGGGGCTCCGTGTAATTCAGGCGGTCTTCGGCGACGGCTCCCTTTCTTAACATATCTATCGCTTCAGGGAGATCTCCCCGGGCCATGGCGATATGCGCATCGAGGTACCAAAGCGCCACTTGGAACACTTCGCGCGCGCTGTTCAGATCGACTTTCAGGTCGGCGGGCATTTCCTTCACGGATGTGAGAAACAGGGTCCGCTCGCTGCGGGCCTGCTCCGCCTTTCCGGTCGCGGCATAGGCCAGGGCGCGTGCAAAGTGCCGGGCGTTTCTCGAGATCGGCATGCTCTTCGGCGCTTCGGGAAGATTCAATATCTCCGGCCATTTCTGGAACCGGGCCAGGATCAGTGTCGGGGTCGACACGAAGAATTCCAGCATCGGCATCTCCGCTGCGTGCGGCGTGACGTGTCGAGCCAGCTTTTCCGCAGCCTTCATCGACTCCTCAAAGCGCCCTTCCATGCCTCTGGTAACCGCAAGGAAGTGCAGGTTGTGGCTGTAATACATCATGGGGTAAATGCCGTGGGCGCCGCTCTTTTCCAGGTATGCCTCGTCTGTTGCGGCAGCCGCCTGGTTCCTCTCCGAGGCCTGGGCGTAATCTCCTAGCCGCATGTAAATATGCGCCGGCATATGCACCAGATGCCCTGCGGGAAGCTGCATGGCCTTCAGCCGATCGGCACTCGGCAGCGCCCATTCGGGATGGGGAGAGGCTTCCACCGCATGGATGTAGTAATGGTTGGCTCCCACATGGGCAGGATGACGCAGCAGCACCGACTCCAGGACCGACACGATCTCGGGGGTTCCCTCTGCCGGACGGCCGTCCGCACTCCACAGCCTCCAGGGGCGCAGGTTCATCAGGCTCTCGGCATACAAGGTGGCCGCGTCGGGATCATCGGGATACCTCGCGGTCAGCTCCTTCATGGCATCCTTGTACCTTCTGGCAAGCCCGGGGAGGTCCTCGTCCGCTTTGCCGGTGTATCTCGTGGCCAGCGCCTTGATATACTGCTTCTCCTGTTCCGGAGCATTGGCCGACAGCGCCAAGGCTTTCTGCATAGCCTCATAGGCCGCCTTTTGTCTGGGTGGGTCGGCCTCCAGGTTGATGTTCGGCCCAAGTGCAAGGGCTATCCCCCAATAGGCCATAGCAAAGCCCGGATCAAGTTGAGCGGCCTGCTGGAAACGGTGGATGGCTTCATCGTGGTTAAAGGCATAAACAAAAAAGAGCCCCTGATCGAAGAGCTTTTGAACCTCCTGCTTCTTGGTTGAAACTGGATGATGCACCACAGCCTCCGGCAAGACCGGGCTTGCGATGGCGTGCTGCGAAAGCGTGATGGCCGCCACGAGAATACAGGCGATGGCGAGCAGCGATCCGGTCTTCATTCTGGTCTTCATGTCGGTCTCCTGTTCTGCTGGCAATGAGGGGAGAGTGGTATAAACGGGAAAGTACCATGAGGAGTAGAGCCCCTCCCCTCCCCCGCTCATCCTGGCGTTTATCTTCATTTCCTGGCCGCTTGCGAGATAGCTTCAGTACGGGAATCTGTATAGGATACTGACCTCACCCAGCTTGTCCAGTAGCACAACCGCCGTGAACAGGGTCGGCTATCCGCAGCTCGTCAGGCAACCTCAGGTCACCTGAGGCCATACCTTCTGCAGCAATTCTGAATTGCTAGAGGCTACCGGTTGACCAGTGGCGTTAGGGGGAAATTGGCTAAGAGCTGAAGCAACTCATGCAGCATTTGAGGAGGTTCTCGGGCTAGGAAGCGTTGCGGAAGGGATCGAAGTATGAGTAAGATGGTTCAGTGAAATCAGAGAATGAAGGTGCTGACAAGTAAACTCAGCCAATAGAAGTTGCAAACGGCGACGCCTGACTACGACTGGAGAGCCAAACCAGTCAGCTTGACGGTGGCGGAGTAATCCTACAGAGGAGAGCTGAGATGACTAAAAAAGCAGAGTTGCAGACTGATCCGGCATTGACGCCGGAACAAAGGAGAATGGTGCACCAACTTTCGGAGACACAGATAAGGGAAATCGACCAGGCGCTTCTGTCAAATGCCTCTGACGATTGGTGCCAGGTTAACAGGCTGGTCTTAACAACCATGATAGAACTGGACAACGGACGTGGACTGCCAAACAGCTATTTCGCTCAGCGTCTAGCTCATTTAGTGGGGGACGGTATGCTCGAATCAAAAGGAGACCCAACCGACCAGCAATCCGGTGAGGTCCGTTTGAAAAGTAAAAGCCTCGACACAAAGGACGCCAAATAAGATTGAGTGGCACAATCAGGCCGCTCCGGTTGTTCTTCTGCAAGCTACCGGCAAGCACCCGTAGTGGCCCCGGGCAAGTTACTTAACGGCGCGAAGCCGAGGGCTAAGGCAGCTTCGGCTTGCGTTGCGGGGACTTCAAAGATCCCGATGCGGCCATCGCCTGCTCCGCATACTGCTATATACATTCTGCCGTCGGTTCCGCAGTTGGCGCTCAGCACCTGAATACCTGCGGCTGTCAGCTGTTGCTGCATCACTTCAAAAGAGACACCTCCACCGGTGCATTGGACGGAACCGAAGGACTTGTAAAGAGTGACGCCCGCACTCAAAGCGTTACTGTCAGCTTCACCTGCACCGTTAGCAGCGGCAGGTGGCAAAGCAACTGCAGAGCTCCCGCCTCCACAACCAAGCAATGCTGCCGATAATATTAACAAGCCCATGATGGCAGTTGCTAGATTCCTTCTCATGCACTGTGTCTCCTTTTGATGTCCCGGAATAGGATCAGAACAAGGGGTGAAACGCTACCTGATGCTCGACGCCTATTCCGGGCTTGGCAACTTGCCCCTGCGTTCCACTTCCCTCACTTCTCCTGCATAGCGAGGACTTTCGGGTAAGCGGTACCCTCCATTTCAGTGCAATACACAGTCCCCACAAAAGCGTAAAACCATTTTTCCTGCACTTTGATATCAGTCACCATTGCATCGGGACCGGCCTGTTCGAGGAGTGACTCATATGCCTGGTGTGCCCGCCGATTGACATTTATAGGAATGAGCAGCAGTAGTTGAAATCCGCAGGACTGGGCTGTCAGACTCTTTCCCTTGCTGAAATCGTATTGTTGTTGATTATCGGGAGTGGTGAATTTCACCTGTTTACCGGCGCATCCGGAAACAAGAAGGCAAAATGCCATTAGTATCAACATCTTTGACAGTGACATGCTCTTCATCTGATAGCCTCCCCCGCAACGGTTACACACCTTGTACTGCCTATCACCCACCAAAACCAATTCTCTTGCATTGTGACATCAATCAAAGCGGTTGATCCGGGGACGCTTTCCAGAGCATTCTGGTAGGCGCGTTCCACGCGCGAATTGAGCAGGATTGGAATGGCGTTGTATGCCGTGGGGCCACCCACCAGGGTACCGCAGGCGCTTCCCGTCGCAGCTCCCAGCTTTTCAAACTTCTCCGGCGCTTTCGGCGCCACAGTTTGAAACCCGGAAACACAGCCACCTAAAAAAAGAAATGACCCGAGAAGAAGCATCATAGATCGACGAGATCGATGTCTATTCACTTTTGCTGTCATGTTTTGCACCATTGCCATCAGTTCCCTCCTCAATAACAGTTAGTAACCAACACAACTTTCACTCTGAAGCATTGGCGGAGATAAATTAGATTATATTTGCCTGTCGGGCAAGTTATTTTTGATTGTCTGCTCCTAAAAGCTACACAGTTCCTCTCTGGTACTCGCCCCCTATCGGCCTGGTAACAGGAGTGTAAGCACCCGCACAAAACGGGGGATACTCTCTCATCTCCCAGCCATCGCGGTAGTTCAAACAGACCCCGGCGCAACTATAAGCTAAATCTAATCTCCGTAAGATTCTCACCTAATAAACAGCTCCCTCTGATTAAATCTAAAGCTATTTCTGCCGACACCGATATGACAAAACAGCAATGACATCTTACTAGCAGTTTATTCCTCTCGGATGGACATCAATGAAAATCAGAACCAAACTAACCTTCAACATCCTGCTTGTTGTGACTGCTGTCGTGATTGTCGTGGCTACCAGCATCTTCGGCATGACGTTCATCAAGGAAAAACTTTCCTACCTCACCCAAAAGAGCACGCCCTATCAGATGCGGACGGTGGAGTTCCAAAGAGAGCTGCAGGGCGCCACTACCGTTCTGGTCAAAGTCAACACGGCCCGCAACATGCCGGAGTTCAGCTCGTTTAGAGCCGAAGCCGAGCAGTCGCTCCAGGGTGTCAGGAGCGCTCAGCAAGCTCTGGAGCAGATGAGCGGCAGCAAGCTGGGAGCCCACGACGAACTGGCGCTCATTTCCCAAGAGCTCTTCGATGCGTCTGCCGCCCGGATAACTGCTGACATCGCTGCGGCCGAGGCCAACCTCAAAGTGTCGCAGCGCATGAAGGAGTCGTCTGCCCGCCTGAAGGAGCTGGACCAGCGGATCCGCATCCTGCAGGTCGGCCGGGCCAACTCGTTTGCCGCCGCCCTGCGCCAGACCGGACAGTACTCCGGCAGACTGCGCAGTGTTGAGGAGCTGCGCAACCTGGTCAAGGACCTCCAGCTCATTTTCGTCAGCGTGCAAAACGCGCAAAAGAGCAGCAGCGTGCTGATCGCCAAGGGGAAGGTCAACTCAGTGCTGGCGCGGATCGTCAAAAACGAATACCACGCGGGCAACGAGACGGTCGCGGCGGATACCAAGGCGGTGACCGGCAGGCTGGAGGAATTCATCAAGCTGCAGAGCGCAGCGCTGGCCCAGAAGGAGGACGGGGCAAAAGCGAGGGCTGCGGAGTCCGGCAAGGAACTCAGCGAAAAGCTGAATAGCCTCTACCTAGTGCTGGATCAGGAGGCCACGCTGGCGGGAGAAAGGGCGGGCATCGAAAGCAGCAAGCAGGGGAGTATGTTTGGACAGTCCAACGCCGCGAATTCCATCCTGCTTGCCAACTCGGAGCTGGTGGCGCTCGGACTGATGGTGGAAGGACAGAGCACTCGCCTCTTTACCCTCACCTCGACTGCCGAGATCGAAAAGCTCGAGCCTGAGCTGCGCTCGCTGTTCAACAGGATCAACGAACGGGCCCGGACCGTTGCCGGCTCCCTCACCAAGCTGGGCGCCGCCGACGAGCTGAAGATCCTGAAAGCTGCAGTCGGCTCGCTGGCGACCATACAAAACGAACTCTTCGCGGCAGAAGGGATCGCGACCACGCTCAAAAAGCGCCTCTCCTCCAACGAGCAGGGGATCAAGGCGGGCGAGAAGCTGCGCGACGTGGTCCTGAAGCAGGCGGAAAAAGGGAAAGAGACCGTCACTTCAGCCCGTGGCGAACAGGAAAAGGCTATCGCCTCGGTCAACAAGATGCTGCAGACCAGCATCACGCTCCTGATTGCCATCAGCGTGTCGGCGATCGTGATCGGCATCGTGTTCGGCGTCTGGGTGTTCCGGTCGGTGTCACGCCCGCTGGGCGAGTTGATCAGGGTCTCTGACTGCGTAGCCGGCGGCGACCTTCATACCGGCAATATCAGCCATTCCGACGACGAATTCGGCACGGTGCAGGCGTCCATGGAGAAAATGGTGCTCAACCTGCGCGATATGGCCGGCAAGATCACCGATTCCACCGCTACCATCGCCAGCAGCTCCGAGGAGCTTTCCTCGACGGCGAACGAACTGGAGCGCAACTCCCAGGCTCAGAGCTGCCAGATCGGAGATTCGGTGACAGCCATGACCCAGATGGTGCAGACCATCCAGGACGTATCACAGAATGCCGCCCAGACCTCAGATGCGGCGGGGAGGATGAAGAGCATCGCACTCGACGGTCAGAAAGCGCTCGACGAGACCTCCGGCGACCTGGTCTCCTTTGCCGATATGGTGCGCCAGTCTGCGGAAAAGATCGAGGGGCTCGGGGCGAAATCTAGCGCCATCAACGACATCGTCGACATGATCAAGGACATCGCCGACCAGACCAACCTGCTGGCGCTGAACGCCTCCATCGAGGCGGCCCGAGCCGGCGAGATGGGGCTCGGTTTTTCGGTAGTGGCAGACAGCGTCCGCCAACTGGCCCGTCGCACCATCGAATCGTCCGGCGAGATCAGCCGCACCGTAAAGGATATGCAGAACGAGGTGAAAGGCTCGGTGGTCTTCATGCAGAGCGAGCGCCAGGCGATCGAAAAGATCGTGGCGCAGGTCGATGCCACCCAGCGCTCCATGGGCGAGATCGTCGCCTGTGTCGAGCAGGTTTTCGACATGGTCCACACCATCGCCATCTCCACCGAAGAGCAGTCGGCCACCGCTGAGGAGGTGAACCGCAACATGGTCTCGATCAACGACATCACCCGGCAACTGTCGGTCTCGGTGGGCGATATCAAGGGGACCTCGGAAAGCTTTGCCCGCCTGGCCCACGAATTGAACCGGATGGTGAGCTGGTTCAGGCTTTAGCGCATCGGAAAGTGAGTAAAACGTCTATCGCATCATTAACCACAGGAGGTAGCATCCATGTTCACACGCGTTTCACTTTTGACAGCAGCCGTACTCGCCCTTTCCCTTTCTCCGGCCCTGTCGGCCGAGATCAAGCTGGGCGGAGGCGGGGCATCCATCGCCACCGTCTTCAGCCCCGTCAAGTCCGCCTTCGAGAAGGCAAGCGGCAACAACCTGATCATCCTGCAGAGCACCCCCAAGGACGGCCTCAAGCAGCTTTGGAAGGGAGAGCTGGAAGTCGCCGTTACTGCGGTCGGCCTGGACGGCATGATCGCCGGCGCGCTAAAGGACGGCGTAGCCGTTGACAAAGCCGCGTTGCAAGCCATTGAAATCGGGATCAACAAGACCGTGGTGCTGCTGCACCCGAGCAACCCGGTGACCAGCCTGACCAAGGAGCAGTTGAAAGGACTCTTCACCGGCAAGATCGGCAGCTGGAAGGAGGTGGGCGGCAGCGACGCCCCCGTGCTGGTGGTATGGGGCAAAAACTCCCCGGGCCAGAACGCCCTGTTCACCAAGGTGCTCCTGGACGGCGAGCCGGTCGCACCCGAGAATCTCGAGACCACCGACTACAAGGGGATCAGGGAAACCGTGGCCGCCAATCCCGAGGCGATCGGCATTGATCCGCTCGGCATGGTGGATGATACGGTGAAGGCGATCAAGCCCTCACCCGAGGCGAACAGCCCGATCCTGCTCATCACCAAAGGCAAGCCGTCGGCTGCCGTACAAAAGCTGATCGACTTCATCAAAGCCGACGGCAGGAAGTACATCAAGGAATAGACGCTCCAGCCAATGCCTGATGCTGATAAGGCGCGAGACCACAGACAGAAGCCAATAAAGGGATTAGCCGAACTAAGGCTGATCCCTTTTGTTTTCCTGACCTATGAATCTGCCCCTGCAAAAATATCCAAAACTGGACCTGTCACAGGGGACAATCATTGCTTATACTGCAGCAGTCAAAAGCAGAGCGGGTGAAGCAGGGCTATGCCTTGTTCGATCTGGTCCACGGTCATGCCGCCGAAGCCAAGCAGCAACATCCTGGAATCGGGCTGGCCGGTGACGCAGAAGTCGGAAAACGGCAGCAGCCGTATGCCGTTACACCGCACACGATCTATCATTTCCACCTCGCTGAGGCTGGTGCCGGGCAACTGCAAAACCAGATGAAGTCCGGCCCCCTGGCCGACCACCACGGCACGGCTGCCGAAATTATCTGCCACGGCCCGCAACAGCGCATCATGCTTCTTCTTATAAGCCGTGCGCATGCGCCGTACATGTCGCTCCCAGTGCCCCTGTTCCATGAATCTCGCCAGGGTTCTCTGCTCAAGAAGCGAGACCGCACTGAAGTAATTCTTAAATTTGTCGCGGTAGACGGGGATCAGTGAGTCAGGGAGCACCAGGTAGCTTACGCGCAGCGCAGGAGAGAGTATTTTGGAGAACGTTCCGGAGTAGATGATATTTCCGCCGGGTCGCAGCCCTTGCAATGAAGCAATAGGCTTGCCGTGGTAGCGAAGCTCGCTGTCGTAATCGTCTTCGATGATGAAGTTTCCGCCCGATTCGGCCCAGTCGATCAGTTTAAGCCGGTTGGCGACCGGCATCACGTAACCCAGGGGCAACTGGTGTGATGGCGTGACATAGGCGATGGTACTGTTAGTGGCTTTGAGCGCATCCAGATCAAGGCCGTTCGGTCCGACAGGAACAGGCAAGACGCTATACGAGTGGTTGCTAAAGACAGAGCGTGGCAGGGGATAGCCGGGATCCTCGACAGCAACCACGGAATGATTCTCCTTCAGCAGATGTGCGACGAGATCAAGACCCTGCTGAAGGCCGGCGCAGATCACGATCTGTTCCGGGTCGCAGAGCACTCCCCGGGCACGCTCCAGATAACTCTGGAGGCAGCAGCGTAATCCCCATTCTCCTTGCGGGACACCATACTGCGTGAGTTCCCTGGAACTCTCTCGCAAAGTATCCGTTAGACATTTACGCCAAAGTGCTACCGGAAAACTCCCCGGATCAAGCTGTGCGGGATGAAAGTCATAGCAAATGCTTGCTGGAATTGTTACCGCGCGGTCCTGTTTGTGGCTACGGGATAGAGGTTTCGGTGCGGCGTCCTGATCGAGTGCGGAGACGAAATATCCGCTGCGCGGTTTACTGTAGATGTAGCCTTCCGCGTACAGCTCCTGGTAAGCACCTTCTACGGTATTGCGACTGGCTGTAAGCTCGACCGCCAGGTCCCTGACCGATGGAAGTCTGGAATCGGCGGGGAGCTTGCCCGAAAGTACCCGCTCTCTTATCTGATCATAGAGCTGCTTGTATAACGGTGCCGGGTTACTGTTATCCAGGATGAACATGGCACTCCTAAAAGTAATGCGACTGGTTCTTCTGAATACGCCGAAGGCAGTCTAAAACATCCGGTGCACAGGCGTCAAAGGGAATCTGACCCTGTGCAGCTTCTGCAGACAGCTTCAACTAATGGTGGCACAGGTACGGCTATCAGGGTTCACAACAAAAACATCAGGAGGAAGTAACAATGATTTCGGAAAAACTTTTGGAAGTACTGAAACAGGATGGAGTGGTAGCAATTGCTACACTGGGACAGGATGGCCCGCATATGGTGAATACCTGGAATAGTTACATCAAGATATCAGCAGACGGACGCTTACTGATTCCGGCCGGCTACATGCATCGCACCGAAGCTAATGTTGCTTTCAACAGTGATATCCTGATCAGCCTGGGGAGCAGCAAGGTAACCGGCAACCATGGACCCGGCGCCGGTTTCCTGATCAAGGGTAAGGCAGTTTTCATCACATCCGGACCTGATTTTGACTTTCTGAAGTCTAAATTCGAGTGGCTCAGGGCTACCATGGCCGTAACTATCGATTCTGCTACACAGACCTGGTAGGGTTCATAACCCGATTAGCAACCAACCCGCTTGCGGCCGCGTTTGTGTTTAAACGAAAGTACCATCTCTATCGGCTTTTATAATCTCTCCTCCCCCCAGCGGGGGGAGGTTGGGAGGGGGGAAGGCTGCGACTTCTGGCGAAGAACTGGCTGGGTTCCCCCTCCCTAACCCTCCCCCTCCGGGGGAGGGGACTAGCTAAGGTGTATTGACGAGGCGTTGACAGTAAATTCAGGCTAATCGACGTGGTGGCTTTTCCTTTCCTACAGACAACTGATTCAGCCAATAAAATCCAGGTAAACCGCTAAATCTCACCAGTCCACTTCAGCGTAAGCTCCCTCAAGCGACGACGCGCCCTTTCGTCGTAAGCCTGTTCCGCAGCACGCGACGGTTCACCCTGGTCATAGTAGTTTCCACTCACCCCACTGAACTGCGCCCTAATGGCCAGACGCTCGACATAACCTGCCCCCTCTTCCACCGTGGTTTTCGGGGAGCCGAACCACTCCCGGACCATCTGAGTGTCCATCAGGGATGCCGGATGCAAGGCGTTGACCGTCACCCCGCTCCCCGCCAACTCCTCTGCCAGATCGAAGCTAAACATAATAAGCGCCAGCTTGCTTTGGCTGTAGGCGCGCATGCCGCCATAGTTGCGTTGCAGCATGACGTCTTCGAGGTCGATGGCTTGCTGCGCAGCCGATGCCACGTTAACGACGCGTGCATTTCCTGTTTGACCGGCAGTTTTACGCAGCAGCGGCAGCAGCCTGTAGGTGAGCAGAAACGGGGCGAGGTAGTTCACCGCGAACCTCAGTTCAAAGCCATCGGCGCTGACCTCGCGTAACTTCGGATCAGGACCGCCGCCAAGACCCGCGTTATTGATCAACACGTCCAGCCGCGGCCAGCGCTCGGCGACGGAGGTTGCCAGAGCGCCAACCTCGGCGAGGGATGAGAGATCAGCATTTAGGTAATGCACCTTATCGTTGCCCGTCGCCTCGCGGATCCTTGCTAGCACACCGCGACCCTTATCCGGATTCCGTCCATGCAGCAAAAGCGTGGCACCCTTGCCAGCCAAGTCAGTGGCAACTCTTTCACCCAAACCGGCGGTAGCCCCTGTTATGAGAATCGTTAGTTCTTCGGGAAGAGGCATGATATCCCCCTTTGCAAGCTAGTAGCGTCCCACGCCGCAGTTGGCGGCCCCCGTATCAGAAAGTGTCTCTAAAAGCCTGGAATGACATGATCGATGCCCACCCATCCCCCGCCCAACCTCCCCCTTGAAGGGGGAGGAGCCCAACGTCCCCTCCCCTTGGATGGGGATGGGGAACGGGCGTGATGGTATGCATACCAGAGGTTATTAAGTCCATACCTACGACACGAGCCGTAGGTATTCCTTTTCCGTGACGAGATCGCGACTCTCCACCCGGTCCAGGAATACGATCCCGTTGATGTGGTCAAACTCGTGCTGGAAGATGCGCGCCACGAATCCCTCCAGTTCCTCCTCTCGAAGATCGCCGGCGCGGGTCAGGTAACGGACCCCGATGCGCCGGTTGCGCGGCACCAGCCCGCGGATCCCGGGGATACTCAAGCACCCCTCCCATCCCGTCTCTTTTTCGTTCGAGACCCAGAGGAGTTCCGGGTTGAGCATTGCCGTAGGCTCCGCCTCCGGGGCGTGGGGATAGCGGGGGCTGGGCCGGGAGGCGACGATGAACAAGGCGAGCGACTCGTACACCTGCGGTGCGGCGATGCCGACGCCGTTCGCGTCAGCGACCGTGACAAGCATGTCGTCAATAAGCACTTGGAGAGCAGGATCACGCGGGTTGCCGATGAGTTGTCCCTGCTCCCGCAAAACCGGCTGCCCAAGCTGGGCGATCTGGCGCAGGATAGCCATGACATCCTCCCAAAAAGCGAAACCCCTGATCTGCGTTTACGAGAATCAGGGGTTTGTACTGAGCTGACGGTTGGTACTGAGCTGACTTGTTTCCACGTCCTATTACTGAGTTTCCCCACTGACGCCCGTCTGACTCATGCCGCCAGTCCCACCAGGGCCGCCCATGCCACCGCCAACACCCATACTGCGCTGAACTCCTGTATCCACACTGCCGCCGGCGCCCATATCAGTAGTACCACCACTGCCTGTGCCTCGGTGGTGCTGGCAACCGGTCAAAGTGACGCAAGAAAGTGCCATGAGCGCTGCTACTGTAAAAATTCCTTTTTTTAATTTGAGCATTGTGATTCCTCCTTTGGCGCTTTGTCGAACGCCCCGTTTAAGAAGATTTTAACTGAAATGATTTTGCAAAGCAATTAAAGGGTGTGCCCGGCCCACAGCTACCCCAGGTATCGGCGTAAACGCCCGTATAGCGCCTTGCGACACCATTAAGGAACCCACATCTAAGGATACTTGCATTCCCTCTTTGAGTGGCATAGACTCGGCGTCGGTCCAGAGGCCTCCGGAGGGCGTCCGTGATCGGCAAACTTCCGGCAACCTGAGGGCCGCAACTTCCAGCGGTTAGCAAGCAGCGGGTCGCCCAAATTTCGCCTGGCCGGCTGACATGCGGATTTGAGGTAAATATGGTTCAAGCTGACGTCCTTGCGGGCGATAATAACAACTGGGAACCCGCCTCTCCCAATGAACATCCTCACGCAGGCGACCTGTGCCACAGCCAAGCGACTCGGCTAGGGAGCCACCCCGAATCAAGGATTGTCAATGGGTAAGACGTGCAGTACTAAAACAGACAGTTGTATTCGCTACGGTATTGTAGTCGCACTTATCTGGTCCCTGCTCATAGCGTACTCGCTGCTTTGGGATTATCGCCAGCATCAGGAAGAAGCCCTGGCACTGGGCAGGATGAAGGGCCAGGCGTTTTTTGAAAAAGACCTTCTCTACCGGCGCTGGGCTTCGCGCCACGGCGGCGTCTACGTCCCCGTAACGGAATCCACTCCGCCCAACCCGAACCTGTCACACATCCCGGAGCGCGATCTCACCACCCCTTCCGGAAGGCGCTTGACCCTGATAAATCCTGCCTACATGACCCGTCAGGTGTTCGAGCTGCAGGACGGGTACCTTGGGACCGGGCGTGGCCACATCACCAGCCTGAAGCCGATCAGAGCGGATAACGCCCCGGATGCCTGGGAGCAAAAGGCCCTCCTTTCCTTTGAACAAGGTGCAACCGAACTCGGTCAGCTTGCTACCATGGACGGCAAAATCTACTACCGCTACATGAGACCCTTCGTCACCGAGAAGCCCTGCCTCAAGTGCCATCAGGCCCAGGGATACCTCGAGGGTGACGTGAGAGGCGGCTTGAGCGTGTCGGTAGCCATGGAGCCGTTTTATCACATGATGGACAAAGAGGTTCAGGGCGTCCGGATAAATCACGCCATCATCTGGCTGTTGGGAATTGGTCTCATTGGGTTTGGCACCCGCAGACTTGATCGCAACACAGCCAATCTCCATGAAAAGACAGCCGCACTGGAATACGAAATCGAGCAACGCAAGAAGTCACAGGAGCAGCTTCAAGAGCGGACATCGCAATTAGAGAAGGAGATTGCCAGCCGAAACTATGCACAGGAAGCTCTAAAGAAGCAGACCATGGTTCTTGAAGAGGAGATCGAGAAACACAAGCTGACCGAACGAGAACGTCAGTACCTTTCCGAGGTTTACGATAAAAGCCTGGACGAGATCTACATCTTCGACTTCAAAACTCTGAAATTCATCCATCTGAACCGTGGTGCCCTGGCCAACCTCCAGTATACCTTTGCTGAAATCGTCAATTTAACGCCCGTAGACATCAAACCGGATTTCACCGAAGCGGCGTTCCACAAGTTTATAGCCCCACTGCTCGATGGGACTCAGGAAGTGCTGGTTTTCAGGAGCGTGCACCAACGGGCCGACGCCACAACCTATCCGGTGGAAGTCCACCTGCAACTGGTGGAATCGGGCGGCGGCAGGGTATTTCTGGCGAACGTATTCGATATTACCGAGCGCAAACGTGCAGAGGAGGAAAATTCCCTGCTCGAAGCACAGCTTCAGCAGGCGCAGAAATTGGAATCGGTCGGTCGCCTGGCAGGCGGGGTGGCCCATGATTTCAACAACATATTGACAGTCGTGCAGGGGTATTCGCAACTGGGCATCATGGAAGTAGATCCGGCGCAGCCGCTCTTTTCCTATTTGGAGGAAATCAGCAAGGCTGCGGAACGGGCTGCCGGCCTGACGCGTCAACTGCTCGCCTTTGCCCGCAGGCAAACCATCGCGCCCAAAGTGGTCAATCTGAACCAGGCGGTAGCAGGGATGCTCAACATGCTGCAGCGGCTCATCGGCGAGAACATACTGCTCGATTTGCATCCTGCAACAGAGTTGTGGCCCGTCAAGATCGACCCGTCGCAGATCGACCAGTTGCTGGCAAACCTCTGCGTCAACGCCCGAGACGCCATGACCGATGTGGGCCGGATCACCATAAGTACGGAAAATCTCGTCATCGAGGCGGAGCCGCGCGCCGGAATGATGCAGCCCGTTACCCCGGGAGAGTATGTGCGGCTCACCGTCAGCGACAACGGCTCGGGCATGGACAGCGAAACATTGGCCCATATTTTCGAACCTTTCTTTACCACCAAAGGAGTAGGCGAAGGAACCGGGCTCGGGCTGGCTACCGTATTTGGCATAGTCAAACAGAACAACGGCTATGTCAGCGCCTCCAGCGAGCCGGGTTCAGGCACAACGCTCACCATCGATCTCCCCCGCCACCTGGGCAGTCCCGAGGAAAAACACCAGGGAGGCCTGGCGGAGCCGGTTCCTTGCGGTAAAGAGACCATCCTGGTTGTGGAGGACGATCAGGCAATCCTCGAGATGGTGACCATTATCCTGACCAGGCAGGGCTACACCGTGCTGCAGGCAAACAGCCCGACCGAAGCCGTTCGTCTCGCCAAAGAACACGCAGATCGCATCAACCTGTTGATAACCGACATGATCATGCCCGAAATGAACGGCAAGGAACTCGCTCACACGCTGCTTCAGCTGAACCCTCAACTTAATTGCCTGTTCATGTCCGGATACACGGCCGACACTATCGCCCGGCATGGTGTTCTTGAAGACGGTATAAATTTCATCCAGAAACCGTTCACATTGCCCGCGCTGGCCGCCAGGGTGCGGGAGCTGTTCGATGATAATCTTCCAAGTGGCCACAACTGAAGAGCCGGTCAGGAACGAGGAACTATCTTTAGTCAGGGCAGCACATGCTTAAAAGGAAGGGGCTACGGCGGTTAAACTGTAGCCCCTTTTTTACCGTTCTTTTCTAGTTCATGGTCGGTCACAAGGGTCAGGGAGCACTGCCTCCCATCAGGAAACCTTTTCCCGAAACCCCAGCGACGTTTCGGCGGGATACCTGTGCCGACCATCTAAGGTACCTAAGCTGCCAACGCCCCGCCCAATGTTCTTTTTTTAATTAACAAACATACCAATGGCGCCTACCAGTTTAATCGTGTATCATGCCCGTTAATTAGGCCGAAGTTACGGCTCTTCCAGTTTCTGGTTACCTTTTGAGGCTATCCAATGGACTACAATCTCGCCGATCTACTTGATATTCACAAGCTGAGGGAACTGCTTGATTCGCTGCATGAGATCAGCATCATACCCTCCGCCATCATAGATACTGAAGGCAATGTGCTTATTGCCTCGGCGTGGCAAGACATCTGTACCAAATTCCACCGAATCAATCCGGATTCCAGAAAGCAGTGCATCCAGAGCGATCAGTGTCCCGGAATCAATCCCGGTCAAAAAGAGCTCTGCACTTTCTATGTCTGCCCTATGGGACTGGTGGACGCAGCTACACCGATTATTATCGAAGGCAAACACCTCGGCAACGTGTTCGTCGGTCAGTTTTTTCTGGAACCACCGGACCAGGCGGTTTTTCTGGAACAGGCTCGGCGCTACGGTTACGCCGGGGACGCATACCTCGAGGCGATGCGGAAAGTACCGGTACTCTCGGAAGGGGAGTTCCGAGCCAAACTGGCGTGCATCGGAAAACTCACTCAAATGCTGGTGGAACAGGGGTTGCAGCTAAAACGGCAGGGCGAAGCGGACCAAGCGCTGAGGAAGAGCGAGGAAAGGTTTCGATCGATGTTCGAGCACTCTCTGGACGCCACTTTTATCACGGCACCCGACGGGACCGTCTTCAATGCCAACCCTGCTGCCTGCAGCATGTTCGGCATGACCGAGCAGGAGTTTTGCGCTGCGGGACGTGCCGGAATTATCGACGAAAGCGATCCCCGTTTTGCACCCGCATTGGAGGAACGCCGGCGGACCGGTCGCATCAACACCGAGTTAACCGGTATCCGCAAGAACGGCGAGCGGTTTCCGGCCGAGGTCCTTTCGGTAATCACCACGGAATCGCAGCGAACCTTTGTCAATATCCGCGATTTGACGGTACAAAAAAGAATCGAAAAGGCTCTGCACGATAGCGAGCAACAGTTCCGGACCCTTTGCGAGGCTGCCCCGATAGGAATCTTCAGGTCGGACAGCAAGGGGAATGCCAGATACGTTAACCCGCGCTGGGAGGAAATCACCGGCATACCGGCCTCTGAAGGGCTGGGAAAGGGGTGGCTAAAGGGGATCCATCCCGACGATATTGTAGAACTGGGGAAGATCTGGCAGGAGGCTGCGGCAAAGGAGCGCAACTTTTGCTTTGAGCACCGCCAGTTGACCCCGCAGGGAAAAACCGTCTGGGTCCGGGCCCTGGCCAGTCCGATTCGCGACACCGACGGCACCATATCCCATGTCGGGACGTTGGAGGACATAACGGAACTCCGGCAAGCCAGACAGGAGATGCTGAAAACCGTGAAGCTTGAGTCGCTTGGCGTTTTGGCAGGCGGGATAGCACACAATTTCAACAACATCCTGACCGCCGTCTTCGGCAATATTTCTCTGGCGCGTTTTCAGATGCACGATCCGGAAGAGTTGAACAAGCGTCTGGATGATGCGGAAAAGGCAATCGTGCGGGCCGCCGATCTGACCAAGCAACTCCTCACCTTTGCACGGGGCGGAGAACCGGTAAAGAAGATTATCAAGTTGAACGGTCTGCTGCCGGAAGCGGTCAGTTTTGTGCTTCAAGGTTCCAACGTCGACTGCCATTTCGATATCGAGGACGACCTCGGGCCGGTGGAGGTCGACGAAGGGCAGTTTTCCCAGGTAATCCACAATCTTGTGCTGAACGCGGTACAGGCCATGCCGCAGGGAGGCACCTTAACCGTAAGCGCGCACAACATCGCTCCCTCCTCCAAGGCGAATCTATCGGTCAGCATCTCTCTTGCGGATACCGGGACAGGCATTCCGGAAAACATCCTGCAGAGGATCTTCGACCCGTACTTCACGACCAAACCTCAAGGCAACGGACTCGGATTGGCCACCTGTTACTCCATTATCAAGAAACACGGGGGCGAAATAACGGTTGAATCAGCCGTGGGGGTAGGAACCAGGTTCATAATTTACCTGCAAGCTTCGACACAGGAATGTGCAACGGTTCCGGAGTCTCTGACGACGCTGTACCCTGGCAGCGGCCGGGTACTGGTGATGGACGACAATGAAGATATCAGGTCCACAGCTCAGGCGATACTGGAAGAACTCGGTTATACGGTCGAGTCGGTTGAAGACGGCGCGAAGGCTCTGGAGCTTTACCTGATGCGGAAAGAGCAGGGGAAACCGTTCTCCGCCGTGATCCTGGACTTGACCATACCGGCGGGGATGGGTGGCAAGGAAACCATCGAGAACCTCTTGAAAATCGACCCCGCCGTCAAAGCAGTGGTTTCCAGCGGCTACTCCAATGATCCGATCATGGCCAGTTATGACGACTTCGGTTTCCATGCCGTTTTGACAAAACCTTATCGCATACAGGAGATGAGCAAAGTTTTGCGGGATCTGATCGGCTAAGCAGGGTGGGCTCTAAGGGCTTCCTACAGCCTGGTCGTCATGAAAATGCAGGAGGGAAGTTAACGGGGAGTTGGAGCGGCACTGGAACTTCTCAAGGAGCGGGGCCCTCACATCTTATGGATAAGACGAAACGGCTGTGCTACCGGAACCTGCTCCCCGTCCCTCTCCAGCCATAACTTTCTGCCGCGCAGCGAGCCCATGGAAAGATATTCCTCCTGCCGCCGCAAGCGCTCTTCATTGACGATACTTTTCTTGATGATGTAGCGGATTTCCCCTTTCGGGCCGATGATGACGGTACAGCCACCGATGAAATCGAAGACATTGCCGCGCTTCACCTTTCGCGTCTGGGTCACTTCTGCCACCAGATCGAAGACTATCTGACCGTCCGGCCCCACCCGCCGCGAGGATCTGACTGATTCCACGACAGGACGCTCCACAAGGTCTCCGCTCAGGCGGCGATCCCCGTCAAGCACCAGACCGAATTCCTCCATGAAGCGGGAATCCGTTACCAGGCGCCCCAACACGCCGGCCTGCCGGCGCAGCTCGTTTGCGCCGGCAGGAGAGCCCGGATCCCCCTCGAAGCGAAGCTTGGCGAAGGTGAGCCCTGTGATATTCGTTATCGGTTGGGTTGGAGCCGACCAGAGCAGGGAGTCTTCTGTGAGAAACGATACGTCCCTGGGAAAAATCCCGCGCTTGCCGAAGGCATCGATCCAGGCCTCCCGATAGGCAAACCTGTCATCGGGCACCAGATCACGATCGGCGGTAATGACCGCTCTTAAAAACTCCCCGAGTTCGACGTCGACCGGAGGGCAGTAATCAACCGCCCTCACCGCTATCTTCTGGAACTGCGACGCCAGGGTGCTGATCTGGTCGGCAAGAATAGCCTGCAGGTCGGGGTGCAGCTCCCCGGGCGGCAGGATGCCCGTGCCGCCCGTCGCCACCCGCAGGTAGCGGGCCGCTCTTCGGTGATAAATGGTCATGAAGGCGTCGAAAACGGCAGATAGAAAGACACCGCCCAGTTCGTGCGCCTCAAGATCAGGCTGGTATTTCTTCTTCCCTTCCATGTCGAGCGCGGTACGCAGCGCCGGCCTGCCGCTCACCGTCTCCCCGAACTGCCGTGCCACCTGAACCAGGATATCCGCTTTACCAACCTCCCCCCGCGCCTTTCCAATTGCCCGCTCGACGACTTGAGGGTAGCTGAAACGCTGCAGCACCGCCATCAGATCGGCGAATCCCTCGTGAAAGGCAATCACGTCGCACCCTGTCGGTATGGAGAATTTGGCGCGCATGCCGTCCAAAAGAGCATGCGTCGTTTCGTGAATGATGATGTCGTGCGAGAGGCTGGTAAAAACGAAGCCGTTGGGAAGATTCCTTCCGACCGGTTCGGGATTGGCGCGGTAATAGCCGAAGCAGATTTCCCCCGTTTCCTTGTCGTAATAAGCGTTTTGGCCCCGGAAAGCGTAGGGCCGGAGCCGAAGCACCGTGCTGCCGTCCATGCGCTCCCTGAAGCCCCAGGATGGATGTCGCCCCAGCGCGACCTTAAAGACTGCATAGAGCAGAGTGCCGACCGTGTACACCATCTGCTGGTGGAACAGGGGATCGGCCTGTGAAGGGGTCCGGCCGTCGTTCAAGAGAATGGCATGGTCGTTCAAGTCGAGAAGCTGGTAACTGTTCCCGTTGCCGCCATCGGTATTATCCGCTTCGAAGATGCGCCCCCTGCATCCCGGCTGCAAGGGCTCGTAGGGAACGTTCACTGTGGCAACGTTCCCGTCGAGTCTCGAGGAGGAGGGGTCGAGAATGAAAATCTGCAGGGGCCGATACAGCGGGTCGGTCACTTTGCGGTCGTAGGGACGCCCTCTGACGCTTTGAGTAACTCCGGGACCTATGTCGTAAGCGCTCCCTTCCCCCTTTTCCGGGGTCGCGGCAGCCGGCACCTCGGCCGGCCCGCCCTGCCGGGATTGCGAAAGCGTCAGTGCCGCCTCAGTTGTCGAGGGTTGTTCAGTCTCGGCCATATGCTGCAGCTCCTTCTAAAGATGCCCGTAAAGGGATATTTGAACCTTAAAGGGTAAACTGCGCCTTTTTCATGGCAGGGGAGCAATCCAGTTGGGGATGCTGCCGTGCATTTGCTCCGAAGGCGGCAATGACCCGATTCATGAAATCGTCGTTAGTCACCCCCTCGATACCGGTCCGGAGTATCTGGAGTGCGCGTACGGTGAATTCTCCCTGTCCGTTTGATTCATAGGCCACTTCCCTGTCCTGACAGGCAGAGAAGACGACCTGCTGCATGCTCTCGGGGGTCCCCTTCGACTGAAGCCCCCTCTTGCCGTGTGCCTGGCGGAAGGAGTTGTGACTGGCAATCATCTCCGGGGTCGCCGCCATGAAGCGGGGCAGCAGATTAGCCGTTCTGGAGAGAGGCTGGCTGCCGACCATGAATCTGGTGATGGTCCCGGAATGGCAGCAATCGATGAAGCAGTTGACCTTCACCCGCTCGGGGATCTTGGCATAGATCTCGGCGATATCGTCGTCCAGCACAAAGGCCCCGCTGGCAAAATCGTAGGGACAAAGCGCCTCGTCCTTGCCGCCGTTGCTCCCCTCGAATTCCTCATCCCCGCTGATATCGTCGAACTGGGTGCCGTGCCCCGAGTACTGGAAGAGCACCTGGTCACCCGGCTTGCTCCCCGCGATGAGGCTATCCAGTGCTTGCAGAATCGCATCATGGGTGGCAGCTTCGTCGAAGAGAGTGGTGACCTGATATCCCCTGCTCTGGAAATAGGCGCTCCAGTTTTTGGCGTCGGTAACGCAACCATGAAGTGGAGCCGAAGGGTATTTGTTGATCCCGATGCACAAGGCGCGCTTCGCCCCCGGCGCACCGGTGGTATAGCTCTTCTGCGGCATGGGAGGCTGCATGGTCTGCGTACTCTGCGTAATCGGCATGTTCTGCTGCGGCAAGAGGAACAGCCTGGTCAACTCCGGGGGGAGTTCCACGGGCTTTTCCCAGATGTCCCTCATGCCGCGCTGCACGGCTTCCTCTGGAAACTCTTTGATGTCGTCTCTATCTAAAATCCGGCGCAGCACGCTGTTCATGGTGGCCCGGTCGTTGTCAAAACCGCCGTGGGTAATGGAGCTGCTGGCGTTGCGGCCTGCTTCCGAGACCGTCTTGGACCAGACGATATCGGCCTTAGCAGAAGATACTCCGTTCAGGCCGAACAGCAGGGCCACCTCGGCATCCCCTCTAGCGGAGAGTTCCAGCCCGAGTATGGGTTCCTTGCGCTTTGGCTCAAGAGCGTAATGGATCAGGTAGAGTAGCGACTTGTTATATACCTTTGCCACTGAATCATGCTCCTCCCAGTCGCGCTTCATGGTGAACATCGAGAGGTGCGTGATCTTGTTGCCGACCAGATGCAGCAGCTGCTCCTTGAAATGACGCACCGTCACTGCCGGGGCAAGAAGTGCCAGAGTCTTGAACGGGGGAACCTCATGGTCGAAAGCCTTGGGGAGGAAAAAGGAATGGAAAATGGCACCGGCACTGTGTCCTACGGCGTGCAGCTCGACCTTGCCCGGGTGCTTCCGGCAGAAATCGGCCAGCTTTACCGCGGTGTACTCGGCTCCGCCACCTTTTTCTGAAGCGAGTCGGGCACTCTCCTTCATCGCCCCCCAGATCTTGACGCCACCCAGGGTACGGGCTGCCACCTCAATGGTCGGATCGGTGCTGTAATCCCAGAAATCGCGGGCCAACCCCCTCGCTGCCGCCGCCTCACGGGCGCCGGACAGTATCTGTTTCAGGGCGTCGCAGAAACCCGACTCCCAGACCAGATGTACGGGGTAGACATGATTCTCCTTCCACCATGCTACCTGAAGATGTGCTATCGCAAGCCCGGCTTTTTCCGGGATGAGCCCGCCGTGACACCAGAACAGGAGGCGTAGCGGCCGGTTGTTAGCTTCCGCCACGGCAAGGGCACGCTCCAGGTGGTCGTCGAAAATGGCGTCGACCTCGGTTGCGCTGGTCCGGAACAGCCCCTCGTCGGAAAACTGACCCTGGTTCAGGTTGATGACATGAGGGCGGAGTTCACCCAGCATTTCCGGGGTCAGATCTATTTCATCTCCCCCCCCTCTGAAGCCTGGCGCACGAACCGACATCCCCTCTATTCCGCCGAACATCCGCACCTGCTCCGGATTCATGTCGGCTTCCTCCGGCTCCGCAGTACCGTTCTCTCCTTCACCTGCCGGCTGGCAGGACCACTCCCTTAATATCTGATCCGTTCGTGCATCCTGCTGGATGGCTCCGCGATTCGCCCATTCACCCTCTCCGGGGAGCGCTCGCGCGGCGGCCAATTCAGCTCTGGCTTCACGGACTTCGCGCGAGATCTCCTCGAAATTGATGGCATTGCCGGGGCAGCTCTTCTTGTCGGTCATGAATCTATGGAAACGCAAGGTCTCAGGCGAGAGTCCGAAGCGTTCCTGGACCCTGGCAATGACGCCGATCACCGCCCTGCGCTGGGGGTCCTGGAAAACATCGCACCCCGGATCGAAATCGCCGATGATCTCGAACATGAATGGACCGGAATGCCTGTTGCCGTTATAACCGGCAGCGCTGGCGGGCGGGGTATTCCATCCCCTGCCGGTCCAGATACTGCCGTCGGGCGCGATGGAGATATGCTGGGCGATGTCACTCCACCCATTGTGGGTGGTATGGTAGAGCCACATGCTTTCGATGGACCTTTCCCCATTGTACTGGGCGTGATTCGGCCGCCAGGTATGATGCATATGCACTGCATCTATCGTGCGGGTGAAGTGAAAACTCCGGAACAGTCTGTCGAACTCCTCCAATGTCAGTTTATGGAATGGTTTAGGCATCTTGACCTCCTTTTGGGCCCGGGACGGCCTGCCTCTAGTGCGGGGACAAGGCAAACCTTCAAATTAATCGGCAGGGATAAACGAGAGGATAAGCTCCGCGGCTGTCAACCCAAGGACAAATGAACTGCTCACGGCAAGGACAGGCTAATGTGCATCGACTAATTATGCATCAGCATATTGTATCAGCCGATTTCCACTGTCAAGGGCTTTTCTTGCAGCAGTATCTCGGCCTTTATCGTGAGACGACCAGAGATGGTGTGCAGATCAAACTGGTCGAGAAGCAGGTTTATGCCTGCGTGCGGCCACGCATTGGGATAGCAACTACTGTTTTTTCCGATTGGGAAGGGTTAGGTGAGTCTGGTGCGGCGGCATGGGAAAAGGAAAAGCGGATTCTAGAGAAATACCAGAAGGAGGTGACGCAGGAGGTGGTCGAGCAAAGTTTTGAGGAATATGAACGGCTTAAAAAGCAGGATCGGGCTCTAAGAGCTCCCGACCGCTTGCTCGTCATGCGTTATCTTGATAGGTTCGAATCCGGTCCGCGAGATCAAGCAGGCTACTCACGATCAATGTTGGCTCTATTCCCCAGGGATCGAAGATCGCATCCTCAGATCGCTTGAGCCAGACAGATCTCATACCAGCCGAAATCGCTCCGATCACGTCGAACGGATTGCTTGAGATGAGCCAGGCGTTGCCACCCGATGCCCCGGACTTCCTCATGAAGTGGCAATATACCGCGGGGTTTGGTTTGAAAGACTTCAGCTCGTCGACGCTGACAATGCCGAGAAATAAATCTCTTATTCCAGCTATGCTTGCCGAAGATTCGTGTCAGCTTGTGCGATTCTGTTCCATTGGAGGGGTTCCATTGGAGGGTGTCCGGTCAGTTGTTCTGGAGTTTTTCAACCAGGAGGTACACCGTCGTTCCGATGTTGCGGGGCCAATCAGTACAATTGGGGGTGTCTTTCCTGCGGGCGCGATCAATGGCTGCCGTGATACCGGGTATCAGCTTGGACGTTTCAATATGGCCCTTGTCGTAATTGGGGAGGTAACGCTTTAGCCGGTCTTTGCATTGGCGGAGGTTTGAGATCCTTGCACCAGCATCAAAATGGAGCAACAGCCACAATTCAAACCCGGGATTGCTGACCGCAAGGCCAAACTGCTCGTGCGACATCGCCCATGCATGCAACTGGGCTAGCTGCTCTTCAGTCCATTGATCTTTGTCGACCACCAACCAGGCTGCATCGCCCGGCCTTAGCTGGTTGTCCTGGAGATATCGCCCCATGCGTTTCAAAACATGTACGGGGGCACTGTCGGTGGTGCTCTTCAGGCACTTTACCGTGATCGTCAATGTTGTGCTGTTGAAGAGAGCAAAATACTGCGGTTCGGTTTCGGCTCCCTCGGTGGCAACTACAAACAACTTTCGGTAGAGGCGTGTTGGAAGTGGCCGTATGAATTTCCGACGCGCACCCATCAGGATGGTTCCCCGGTATTTTTACTTTCGACGTTAGGTTGCATGGTTCCCATCAAAATCCTGGGAACCCCTCCAAGACGACCTTGCAGGTAACTCTTGCGAATATCCTTGTCGTTACGGATCTCCTTATACTCGCTGAAAGAAAAAATTGATGAGTTCCCATCCCGATCTCGCTCAGCGACCCACATTTCCTCCCGCCGCAATAAATCCTGATCCATCAAAAGGGCGTCGTGCGTGGTAAAGAGTAACTGAGATCTACTTGCAGGCCCACAAGTCAATAAAAAGCCGTCCAGCAGCCGTCGAGTCAGCAGGGTATGCAGGCTTCGGTCAAGCTCATCGATTACATAAACCTTGTCGTTGGCAGGTGCCGAGATCTCCAGAAAGGCGGGAAGCAAATCTATGGAGCGTTGGGTTCCATCCGACTCATTTTGCATATCAAACTTGATATTGTGCCCTTGGGAGTCTTTGTGGAAACTGACCAGTTTCTTGGCCTTCAACTCCCCATGCTGACGACTTACCAGAAAACGGTCATTGGCGGGTTCGGCAATCAACCTGGCAGTCATTCCTTCCTTCAATTCAGCCTGCAAGTCGGCTCGTATTGCCTCTGAAACCGGGATATGTTCAAAAGGCAAATCCTCGCTGCCAAGTGAGTCTATCCCTGTGTCAAGCAACGACAGCATGGTATTCATGGTGCCGTAGAGCGGATGGTCCTCCTGCAGGAATTGCTCAAAGGATGCGAACCGGGAATCAGGGGCTAACAGAATCAGGTTGTACTTAAACCAGTTATAGACCGGCCTGAATTCATTCACTTTTTGGTTTGTGGCGTTGGTCAGGAAAAGCTGGTTTTCACGAGTACCCTTGAATGCAAAGTGAAGAAAAGGTTCCTTGTCCAAATTCGGGTGAAACTTGATAGTGTCTTCTGTACGGGAATAGATGAGTTTTTCAGTGGTTTTCAGAATCTCAACCAATTTCTCTTCAATAACTCGTTGCCTGTTGACTGCAAAGCTCAACTCATAGCACTTATCTTCGATAAGTAGCTCAAACTTAAATTTGGTAGGGAGCGATTGGCACGCAGGATCAAGACGGAACGGTTCTGCCGGAATCAAGCTTTCCGGTTGAGTGCCAGCCACAATCAGGTGCTTGGCAAAATTCAGGGCTTTAAAGAAGTTCGTCTTGCCTGAAGCATTGCCGCCATAGATAGCCGCCACCGGCAGGAGTTTCATGCCATAGCCCGAAACTTCAGGAAGTCTCTCACTGTGCTGTTTCTCTCGCCCGGCAACCATTGACAGGGTTGCTTGCTCTCGAAAAGACCGCCAGTTTTCCACTGAAAAGGAGATGATCATGTTAGGCCACCTAGAGATTAAACCACTTTGGAAGATAAATCAGCCATAACTTATCATAAAAAAAGGCAGCTCAGGAGAAAATTTCTCCCAAACTGCAAATTAATCGTCTCAGGCATCCAAGCTTGGTATTTTCTTCAACGTTTATCAAACAGGAGGTAATTGAGCAAAGTTTTGCGAGATTTGGTCGGCTTATAACAAGAGGGGGCTCTAAATCTCCCGATAATTTAGGCGTCATGCGTCCCTTCATAGTTTCGGATTTGATCCGCGAGATCAAGCAGGCTACTCACGATCAATGTTGGCTCTATTCCCCAGGGATCGAAGATCGCATCCTCAGATCGCTTGAGCCAGACAGATCTCATACCAGCCGAAATCGCTCCGATCACGTCGAACGGATTGCTTGAGATCAGCCAGGCGTTGCCACCCGATGCCCCGGACTTCCTCATGAAGTGGCAATATACCGCGGGGTTTGGTTTGAAAGACTTCAGCTCGTCGACGCTGACAATCCCGAGAAATAAATCTCTTATTCCAGCCGAGCTAAGCAAGGTATCAACGGCATCCGCGCTTCCGTTGGAAAAAGCGTAGCAACGGAAACCGGATCCCTGTAGAGCCGACAATCCAGCCTGGACATCATCGAATGCAGGTAAGACGCGGTAACCGCCAAGCAGTTCCTCCTTCTGTTCCTCAGCAAGCTTGATCTGGTAGAAAGAGCAGGTGTAATCGAGAGCCTGCCTGGTACAAACCGCAAAGGTCTCGTAGTTCTGCATCAGACCCCGTCGAAACGAGTACTCCAACTGTTTATCTCTCCAGGTCCGGGAAAACTCTGCAGCCCTGTTTCCGATCATCACCTGTAATCTGTCAACCAGGCCATGAGTGTCGATCAGCGTGCCATAAACGTCGAATGCCAGTGTCGTAGTCATTGGGACCTCCTGTTCTCAGACATGGTACCCCCCTCCCCCACGTTGTGGGCATCAAGATTCTGTAGGGGCACCCCTTGCGGGTGTCCAGCCTTCCTGTGTATACCCGCCTACCACTGCTCCCATCTGAATGATCCTCGGGGACATTGGTAAGCGGCTCAAAGAAGGATGTGGGTTTGTGTGCTTGTGTTAAAGGGAGCACTGCAGGCTTTTGCGGAAAGCTGAGGTTTACCTTTCGTAGGACTCCTGCTGACACAGGCAGGCAGGCGCTACCAATTTTCAGCCGCGGCCATTCGTTCGATGATCTTTTTAACGTGGTCGTGCAGTTCCTGCACCTGGGTCATACAAGCGATGCGGTCAAGCTCTGGCTCCTCGGTCTCCAACGCCTCATACCGCAACTCAACGGCAAATGGATTCAACATATCGAGATCTTCGAAGCGGCGAATATCACAGCCAAGATCCGCCAATAATACAAAAAGCTGGCTCAAGTCGTGAATCCTGCCGAACCTACCGCCGATAGCCGCAATCCATGCCTTCAGAGACTTTTCCACCGCTTGCTGAGCGTGAAAGCCAAAAATCTCGTCATCCACTGATTCAGGGTCGACCAATGCCACCATGGCACGGAGGTCTTTGCCTGCCATGACCAGCAGCATACGTGCATTCTCAGTGGCGCTCATACATTACCCGACCTTCCCGCAACGCATGGGAGACAACGTGATTGGGGGCATCACGCCACTTCTCGATTTCTTCAGGAGTGAAAATCAGAAAATCCTTGGCAACCCGGACATCCCGCAGAAGCCGCCATAACTTTACGGCCTCAGCTCGACGGCTTCGTTCAGGACCGAAGGGACCGTCCTCTACGACAATGAAATCAAGGTCCGAATCGGGCCGAGCGGTACCGCGTGCATGAGAACCGAACAGAATGATCATCCTGGGATGCACAGCAGCAACGATTTTTTCAGATATGTCCTTGAGAAGAGCATCAGTGACTGAAACCATCGCATTTACCTCAATAGGGTGCAACATTTAGCGTTTAGGAAAGGGAAATGCAGCCGCCAGTATACATGTATAGCCGTTACAATCAACAATATAGCGGGACTGGCATCTATCGAACCTTCTTCAGGGTCGGGCATGTCAAGGTCTGGCCCTCCTGATGCTCCTGACCATTCCGGCAGGGACGGGTGGCAAGGAAACTATCGATTACCCTTTTGGAAATCAACCCCGCCGTCAAAGGAAGAAGGCTGACAAGACGGCCGTAGCCTTTGCGTAGCCTTTGCGTAGCCTTTGCGTAGCCTTTGCGTAGCCTTTGCGTAGCCTTTGCGTAGCCTTTGCGTAGCCTTGGCGAAGGCTGATGGGAGAGGGATGGGGAGAGGGTGAAAAGCCGGTATCAGCATCCCCTCCCCCATGCGCCAACTAATACTCCCACTCCCCATGCGCCAGCGGCGAACGGTTCAGCTCTTCGCGGTACTGTCGCCATAATGGCAGGTACTGATCCATCAACGCAGCGAAGCGGTCGTTGTGATTCCGCTCCAGCAGATGCACCAGTTCGTGAACGATGATGTACTCCAAACAGTGGATCGGCTTCTTGACCAGTTCCAGATTCAGCCAGATGCGCCGAGCTTCGACGTTGCAGGTCCCCCACTTGGTCTTCATCTGCTTCACGCCCCACGCAGCCGTCTGAACTCCGACAATGCGCTCCCACTTCTCCAGCAGCTCGGGAATCTGTTCCTTCAATCTACAGCGATACCATTCGCAAAGCACCTGTTCACGAGCCGTATCACTGCCCACTCTATGTGCAAAGCGCCAAGGATGTCAGTTCGTGGCTGTCGTGGAATAACAAACCCTCAGAATCGTAATATTATGGGCGTTATATGCTCGACATCACAAACGTTTCGAGCAAGATCTCAAGGGGTGCCCCATGGCCTCCCAAGTTGATTCTGAAATAGAACCTATATTATAAAAGTCATCAGGTCCTTGTGAATATCTTTCCATTCCTGATCGAGGTTAATGGTTCTGACGTTGATTTTGTGGCCATGGAGTTCATACGGCAGATTATGTCCCTGGCCCACCGTCGGATACAGCAGCATTCCTTCGTACAGCTTCGGGTCGCTGTCACCTGACGCATTTTTGAGATAAGCGAAGAGCTGATAAAGGTGGTCAGGTCGTACCATCTCCTTGCCATGATGTGACACTAATGCCTGATAATAAAACTTCGTGTCGATTATTATTGTCCTGTCGCCAAATTTCAAGGTGATGTCGGTATTCATCCGTGGCAGGGCATTTATTGCTAGGTCCGTTAATCCATGCCCCTGCCAATCAATTACAGTTGGCATTATCCGACATCCGCTCAGTTCCCTCGCATAGAAATTCCGCACAAACAGCTGGAAGAGTTCCCACATGCGCTTATCCTGGACAAAGTCCCAAAACCGCCCTTCTCCGTAGGTGTCGCGAACCAGAAGGTTTTCATATACCAACTCGCATACCTTCAGCGGAAAATCGTAAAAATAGTTATTCCGATGAAGACAGACGGAACGGAATACTCTACCGGAAAGCTCGATCTCGTCTATTCCATGCAACCTACGGTACAACCCTACGAGTTCCTCCTTTAACCTTTTATCAAGCCTTTTGTGGAGAACCAATCCTCGGATTGTGGTCCTTAGGATCTGGTTGTGCAGAATGTTGTAGTGAAGGTCATCAAAATGGCAATGGGCCTTGCCGTGATCGAATAGCATACGTTTAAGGGAGGCGTTGAAGATCACCTTGCCGCGTAGCGCGGTACGATCCTCATGGTGCTTGATATATTCCCTATCGAGCCCTCGCTTAAGCAGGTGCGTTGTTGCGCCGACAAGCACTTTTGCCAGCAGATCGAGAATATTGTTACAGTCTTCGACCGGCACATCAACAACGTCCCGCTCTTCGAGCTTATTCCAAGCGTAACAGAGGAGATAGTAGATATTCTGAATCGGGATCCGCATAATCAGACGGCCAGCAAAGCTGCTATCTTATGTTGAGCCTTATTTTCATCGTCGAACCAGTATTCTCTTACTAAAGGAGCGATCTCCCGCCTTATGATCATATCAAACCATGCCTCATCATATTCGGCAATATCTCCATTAGGGCAGAAGAAGCTGTGTCCGATGCAGAAACCTGATCCTAGATTTTTATGGTCTCCGGAAATATCCTCGTTGAGCTGCGTAATCTTTTCTATTATCCTTTTTATAAGATCTTCTGGAACATATTCCGATTCCAGGTGCTTCTTGAACTTGTCGCTGAAGTTTGGCTTGAGATCGACAAAGCTAAAGCGACGCCGAAGAGCGTAATCAACAATAGCCAATGAGCGGTCAGCTGTGTTCATAGTGCCGATGATATGAAGACGCTCTGGAATGTAGAATCTCTCATCGGGCGTACGGGCGTAGGTTAATGGGACTGAAAACGACTTACCACGCTTATCCGATTCAATCAGCATCAACATTTCCCCGAAAATTTTGCTTAGGTTGCCGCGATTGATCTCGTCAATGATAAAGAAATAGTCATGCTCAGGGTCATTTTGAGCACGGCGGCAAAACTCGAAAAATGTACCATTTTTTAAAGTAAATTTGCCGTCATCTGTAGGGCGATACCCTTGGATAAAATCTTCATAGGAGAACGATTGATGAAACTGTATCATCTCAACTCGAGTTGTGTCCTTAACCCCCATCATGGCGTATGCAAGCCGCTTCGCAATAAAAGTTTTTCCAACGCCTGGGGGGCCTTGTAGGATTACATTTTTCTTATAACGAATGAGACCAAGTATTTCTTTGAATTCGTCCTCATCGATGAATAAATCTGAGACGGCATCCTTAATTGTGTATCCTTCTGTTGGGAGTTGCAAAGGAGGATTATTTTCGTCAATTATGTTACGAATAATCTCGTACTCATCTCTACTTAGTTTGAATAAACTTCCTTGATTACTTTTTAACGGTTCACATGACGAAAGTTCGGGAATATCAGAAAGGTCCTGAAACGGTACAGGTGACCTGAAATGTTCAGTTATTTTAAATACAAAACCTCCACTCTTGGCTGAGTCATGCAGTGGCCTTATTACAGTGAAAGAGGAAATGATTTCACGCTTGGGGCTAGTGAGAAAAGCTAGGAGGATATCGCCGGCTTTTACCTCTTGAAAATACCGATACACCTTACGCTTGTTACCATTCTCATTGTATGATGTATATGACTCTGTAGAACCAACTGCATGATCCCTCGGGTCCCAAATTCTCGGACTGGCATTCAACCACCAATAGTTAATCGAGCTAGATTCCCTTTCTCCTCCAGATGCACCAATGTATTTCTCTTTTGGATAAACATACCCAAAACGATTCTGATTCAGGACATTGGTTGCGAGAGACAGGGATTCCTCTAGTGACATATCGTCAAGAGTCAGCGGCGGATCCAATTTCTCAATTTCAGAAATCTTGAGCCAGGTTTTAAATACCTCGCTTTGCTTTTCTCCAGCACGGGTTGTATTCCTACATTTTTCGTCGGTAAGACTGGGCCATGGGCTTGGGATGCCGATATTCCCGCGACTGGCTTGATACTCCGCCACTTTCATACGGTACGGGAACACGCCACCGCCACTGTTCAAATAAATGTAGAAGGGAGTTTTTAAAAGCTGTTGTGCTGCTTCTTCAATAGGAAAACTCCACCAAGATGCCCAGCCGCCACGCGCTAAAATAGCTTCTTGAACCGATTCATGCTCATCAACCACCTCTTTCCAGGTGCCTATCAAGCTCAACGCGCTGTTGCTGTCGGCTTCAGATGATCTAAAAACTCCTACTTTAGCGTCTTCACCCACTCGGATCTCCCAACTGCCATGTTCGGAGACAGAATAAAGCACGAGAGTCTTCCTGTCGGTTCGGTACAAAAAATCGTATTTAGGGTTATTCGCAGGCCTTGGATTCCTGTTCGGATTGTAAAAAACTCTGGAACTGTTATTCACAGTTGCTTGAACAATGTCAGTATTGATGCTGTTATCCCTGATGGAGCCATGATGACTCTTTATGAAGTCCCTTATCTGACGGGGAGTCGCTTCTTTTAGGTCTGTGACCGCTTCTTTTATTTTCTCAAGGTTTGTCATAAATGTTCCCCCGTTTCAGGCTTGTGCTCCCTTTAATCAAGGCAATAAATTATCGAGTGTAAGATTAGTCGATGGTTAGCAGCTGGCCGGCGCTGCCCCGGTTTCGGGCGTGGTTTCACGTGCAATAAGTCTGTCAAACGATTCTTGGTTTATTGTGCAGGTCAGCAACACTTGCAGCAAAAAAACTGGATATTGTTGTATACCCAGCGCTGGACAACTGTAAATGTGTCACTCAGGCGCAAGTCAGCACTTCCCTTCCTTCATGCACTTGTTGCACTTGCAGGTTTCGCTCAAGCTGTCGTATACCCACCAATCAGTGGTTACAACCCCGCAGAAGGCACACGTCCCCGCCCTGTCAATGGGATGCGGCGGCAACTCGGAGTCGGAGCGAATTACTTCCCGGCTTTTCAGTACATGCCGAAGCGCATTTTCCACGAATTCATCCGGACCCATTTGATAGGCTTCGCAACCGATGGCGTTGCTGGGCCAGTCCCCGCCCGTCCCCTTCATACGCTTGTTGCAGTAGCTCTTGTGCGTCTTGTAGTGCACGGTGTGGTGTACGCAGAGCCAGCAGTGCCTGATCGGCTTCTTTTTGCGGAAAGCCTTGGTCAAGCAGGTGTGGAACGTGCCCAGGAGGAGGTCCCCCACCCGCTCGATGTATTCCCCTTGGGTAGCCAGAACGGCATAGGTCATCGCTGCGGTCTCGGTCAGCCAGGCCTCGCCATCTCCGTTGAGGTGAAAGACATTCACCCCTTTCTCGCACAAATCCTTGAAGTCACCCGTCACTGGAGCTGCACGAAGGTTATAGCCGCGCACACGGCCGCCGAGACAGAGCTCCCCGGATCGGATGACGTCGATGTCACCTTCTTCATGCACGGTGATTTCGAGGATCCTCACACCGGATGCCTTCTTCTTGTCATCTACGCGATGAGTCACCGCGATCTCGATATACAGTCGGCGCTCGCCTTCGAGAAGAAGATCCGGGATAAACTCACCATCACGCTGTTCGAGTCGGATTTCCGGGAAGTATAGGGTGAGGTCGGACTGGGCGCTGCCGCTAACCACCTTGCAGGGGCCAAGCTCGCAGTAGGTGCATTGTCTGGTTACTGGATATCTGAACCAATAGGGCGTCGATTCCTGGAGGCAGCGCTGGTAGGTTTCGTAGAACGTAATCTTGGCGAGGTTGTGAAGGTAGGTCTCGAAGGAGCAGCTGATACCGTCTTTATCGTATTTGTGGCGGAAATGCTTCTGACGAATCTCGCCCAGGACCGGGCGCAGCACTTTGAGGCAGGAAAGACAGGCGTAGTCCTTACTGCGGACCACATCCATGGACTCGATGTCGACGGTTTTCCCCTCCAGGTCGGCAGCGAAGCGGTACTTCACCCCGAAGCCTGTGGACACATTGCCGTGCATTCGACTAGCCTCCTGTTATGCGGGACATCCGCTTGAGTATGGCTCGACCTCGTTGCGATAGTGTCGCATCCGTACCTTAGCCGCGGTCAAGACTGTGGGGGGCGAGTGGGATATTGGTAGCTTATATTATCTCTTTAATGCCCTTTGCCACTTCAATGACACGAGCCACCACGAGGTGAATCAAACCTGAATATGCCAACTCAACTTGACGAGGCATGGCTGGTTAATTTCGAGGCATCATCAATAAGGTAAGCTACCAGCGTCCCTCCCGATTTCCCTCACTCAGCCGTTTTAGGCTTGCGTCCTCTGGTCTGCTTGGTCGCTCCCTGCCCGGCTCGTTCGGCTTTGATGCGCTCCAAAAGCACCGCAGCCGGCTCGTCGTTCGGGTCCTGCTCCACCAACTCGCCACGGAAAGCCTTGGCCAGGAGGGACGGGGTTAGCTGGTCTACCTGCTTGCGGGCGGTGGTGTAGCGGGCTTCCATGTGGTCAGCGAAGGCGAACAGCTTTTCCACACGACGGACGATCTCAAGTTGTTCAGTAGTTGAGGGGAGTGTGAAAGTAAAGGCCTTCAGTTGCCCAAGATTGATCCTTGGTCGAGTTGCACCGTGCACTTTCGACTCAAAAATTTTAAAAGTCGAGCGACAAGCTAAACGCATCGCAAGAAAAGCAGGTGCACAAATATTTGTATCAGCTCGGATACAAAAACAATCGGCCTTATTTATGATGCGATCTGAGTGCTCGCTTGGTACAAGACATACACGGACTTCTTCTGAAACAAAGGAGGAGAACAGAATGTCTTGCGCTTTCAACGTATGTTTTTCGAGCAATCTGAATTTCTCTGGTGAAATGTAGGTTTCTTTCTCTGAAAAAAATTGTAACCAGCCAATATTTTCAAGCCGAGCAACTCTTATCCCTGTTTGTGTGTAGTCTTCAGACTTCAGATGTGAACCGAAAGGACCGTCAAAGATCTTAGACGCCACGTGCTGAATATTGACAGTTTCCCAACAACTCAAACCTTTTTGTTCACGCCAATCCTCCGTCAGCGCCCCCGAAGTCGCAGCGGCAAGTACTGCTTGGCGAAAACGCTTAAAAATGAACGGAATACGGTCCAGCTTTTCACGGCAGGTATCCACACGTTTCAACAGCGCATCGAGCTTGTCGGTGATTCGTTTTTGCTCTTTAAGGGGAGGGAAAGGTACCGACAAGTTTTCAGCGTCCCCCTTTCGTAAAGAAGGAACGGTAGATGATCGTGACTGGGGGCCAAAATCTATTATTCTTAGGAAGTGGTACAAATACCTATCTACCTCTTCAATATCTGCTTTGACGGCCATGACATTGTTATCAATCAAACAAGGTCGGTCGACAAAGGCTCTCCGGTTGAGACGAATCGCCTCACCTATTTTTGCAAAGACAGTAGATCCCTTAGCAATAGGATTACCTTTGAGATATCGCGCTGTTTCAAAAGAAACATAATGTTCAGCTTGTATAAGATGACCATGATGGTTACGTACAGCTTTAGAAATATCTCCTACCTTGAAGAACCCCAAGTCGCCTTCAGCCAGCCCTTGATAATCTTTGGGAAAGCCGATACCGCTTGTAACTTTTGCAATTTCTTCAAGCAAAGGAGCTTCCCATGAGTCAGGTAAAAGTTCACTCACGCCTCCACCTCTGCGCCCAGCTCTTCCAGAATCGCATGCAGCTCATTCATCGCAGCTTCCAACTCCCCCAGCGCCTCTTGCGCCAGTAAGGCCGGCTCGGGTAGTTCATCGCTGGAATCATTGCTGTCATCCTTGAGCCAGGAGATGTCGAGATTGTCTCCACGCTCGGCAATCCACTCACGGCTGAACCTACGGAAGCGCCCCTGCTCTCCCGTGTCCACGCGCTTTGCCAGGCTTTCAGGACTTCCCATTGGATCTTTGCCATAGGCAGCCTCAAACTCGGCAAAATGCTGCGCCGTCAGCGCGGTGCGTTTGCCAAACTGCGGCATGTTGGTGCGCAGATCGTGGACCCAGACTTCTTTGGTGTTCTTCTTGTCAACCTTGCCGCGGCTGAAGAAAAGCACATTGGTCTTCACCCCTTGCGCGTAGAAGATGCCGGTGGGAAGCCGCAGGATCGTGTGCAGGTTGCACTTTTCCATCAGGTCGGAGCGGATCAGTTTGCCGGTGTTCCCCTCGAAGAGCACGTTGTCCGGCAGCACCACGGCGGCGCGGCCGCCCGGCTTCAGCCCCCGGTAAATATGCTGGAGAAAGGCCAACTGCTTATTGCTGGTCGGATATGTGAAATCGTCCCGGGTGGGCATGCCACCGCCCTGCTTGGTACCAAAGGGAGGGTTGGTGAGAATGACGTCCGCCTCGGGCAGGGTCGAGCCTTCAGGGGAAAGCGTATCGCCTAAGAGCAGGTTGCCTTCGATGCCGTGCAGCATGTTGTTCATCAGCGCGAGCCGGTGGGTGTCGGGCACCAGCTCCATGCCGTAGAAGGCGCTGCGGCGCTGGAAGTTCTGCACGTGTTCCGGCAGGGAGAAGAGGTCGTCGCTGCGCTCCTTGATGTAGCGGTCGGCCATGATCAGGAAGCCGCCGGTTCCGGCTGCCGGGTCCTGCACCAGTTCGCCTGCCTGCGGCTGCATCAGATTCACCATGCACTCGATGAGCGGGCGCGGGGTGAAGTACTGCCCTGCCCCGCTCTTCTTCTCGTTGGCGTTCTTCTCCAGCAGTCCTTCATAAAGATCGCCCAGTCCTTCCTGGCGCGCGCTGTACCAGTCAAGGTCATCGATACTGTCAATCAGCTTGTTGAGATTGCGGGGTTGTCTCAGTGAGGTCGAGGCGTTGGCAAAGATGGTCTGCACGCGGCCGGTTGCCTTGGTGCCTAGATAGACCTGCAACTCACGGTAGAAGTTCAGCTGTTCCACACCGTCTTTTTCTTCCAGGTCGGACCAGCGGTAGCCTGCGGGGATCTGGTTCTCGGTTTCCGTTTCCTTGGCCATCTTCAGAAACAGCAGGTAGGTAAGTTCGGTGACGTACTCGTGGTAGGTGATGCCGTCGTCCCTGAGGACGTTACAAAGATTCCAGAGCTTCTGCACAATATCGTAAGTTGTAGCCATGTTCCCTCATGTTATACAGCAATGTCTTGCCATAGTGTTTCACTGATGTCGTTGAGCACCAGTTCCAGTTTCCCTTCAAATACCTTGTTGAGCCGGGCAAAGCCCCCTTCTGCCTTGAACTGCCCCCGGTCGAGCGCTTCCTTGTCTACGATGGTCTCTGCCATAAGCTGCTTGCCGATGCGCTCCAGCCATTTGCGCTGCGGAATGGTCCAGGCTTGTTTGGCAAGTATCTTCTTCATGGCCGTCTGCACCCGGTCTTCATAGGGCACCAGCGGGGACCCCAATGCCATCTGGCGGATGAACCCTATGATGGAGGCGGCGATATCTTCATTGGTCATCTCCTGCCATGCCACTCTGATGTTGGCTTCACTGTATCCTGCGCTATCGAGCACGAGCTTCAGTTCTCTTAACTGCTGGCGCGTCAGGTCGCGCGGCCTGGTAGTGACAATGCTCAGCGCCGGGATAAGGTTCATGTTGTCCTTCAAAAACAGCTTGAAGGCCTCCAGATAGTCTTCCGGTTTTTTGGAAGCTCCGTAACCGCGTGTGACCTCCAGTAGCTCGTCATAGTGCTTAGAGATGATCAGCGAGGCTCCCGGTCCGTCGTGAGACCGGTCCAGTATACCGGCCACGCTTGGACAGGCTTGAAACCAGGCCACTACCGCCCCGGCTCCCCCTTTGCGCATCTTCTTGATGAACTCCTCCGGCTGCAGACCCGAAGCGGTAACGAAGTCGTCGAGATCCTTCCCTTTGAGACTGCGCTTCCTGCGCTGGAGCTTCGCCACCAGTTGATCGAAGATCTCACCCTTTGCGGTTAGATCCGCTACATCTGACAGCTCTTGCACCAGTTGGGCGAAGCTGAAGGAGGGCGAAACCACCGGCTTCATGGTGGTGAATGCCTCGATGGCGGAATAAAGGTCGACGGCGTCGAAGACGCGGAATCGCTCCTTCTCGATTGCGGGGCAAAGCCGCGTGGCGCGTCCGAGCATCTGCTCGTAGAGTATGCGGCTACGTACCCGCCTGATGAAGACCAGATTAACGATCTCCGGGACGTCGATGCCGGTCGAGAGCAGGTCCACGGTGACGGCGATACTGGGAAGCCGCTCGTTCTTGTAGCGGCGTATCTTCTCCAGCGGCTTGTCGGCCGCACCGGTTATCTTGACGACCGCGTCGTCATCCACCTCGCCATAGTAGAGATCAAGCTCGGTCTTGAGCAGGTCCACGACCATATCGGCATGGCTGTCGGTGGCGCAGAAGATCATGGTCTTGCCGGGAAGGCTCGGGTCGATATGCCGGACGAGCTCCTTGCATACGACCCTGTTGAAGTTCTCGGTAACGACTTTCCGGTTGAACTCATCAACCTCTATGGCGACCTCGTCGGGAAGCTGATACAGCTCCAGCGCGCCGGTCCTCACCCGATAGAGTTCCATAGACTCGCCCCGTTTCCACTTCATGCCGTTTTGGGCCAACTGCGTGACGATGCGGATGGGGGGCTCGTGGTCGATCAGGTAGCCGTCGATGACCGCCTGCCGGTAGCTGTACTCGTAGATGGGCTTGCCGAAGATTTCCGTCGTGTGCAAAGCGGGGGTGGCGGTCAGCCCTATCTTGACCGCGTCAAAGTAATCGAGGACCCGGCAATACTTGGAGATGTAATCCTGCTCGCTGCGGAAGGTGAGCTCGGTATCGCTCATTTCCTTGTCCAGGGTGTAACCGCGATGGCACTCGTCTATGACGATGCAGTCATACTGGTCCACCGGCAGCGGCGCCGCACCATCGGCGGGGAAAAGCAAGCGTCGCATCATACCCTGTATGGTCGCTATGTGCAACCGGGTATCCGAATCCGGTCGGATGTCTCCAAGCTCCTTCACGTCGTAGATGTCGGTGAAGGTTTGCAGGTTTTCCAGCCGGACATCCTTGAACGCGTTCGCCGTCTGCTCGCCAAGGGCCGAGCGGTCCACCAGGAAAAGCACCCGGCGAAAGCGCTTTGCCTTGATCAGCCTATAAATGAGGCCGATGCAGGTCCGGGTCTTGCCGGTCCCCGTCGCCATGGCAAGCAGCAGCTGGCGATTCCCCTGCGCCAGCCCCCCCTCAACCGCCTTGATGGCGTCAACCTGGTACTGGCGCAGCGGCAGGTAGTCCGTGGGATCGGTCTCAAGTTTCCTGGCTGCCGCGATCTCGTCCTTTTCGAGAAGATCGAGTAAACCCGAAGGCGAATGCCAGCCCTGAAGAGAGCGCGGGTGTTCGGTCGCCGATCGGCAATCCAGAAACCAGATACCGCTTTTGGTCTGGACCTGCTTCAGATAGGGCCGGCCGTTGGTGGCGTAGAGGAACGGGATCTTGTAATCCGCCCATGGCCCGCCGGGGTAGGTTTCGCCGGCATGCATGAGATATCCGCGGCTGTAGCGCTTCGATTGCTCAATTGAACCGGGGACGTCCTTTGCCTTGCGTTTTGCCTCCACCACGGCAAGCGGCTTCAATCCGCAGAAAAGTACGTAGTCGGCAGGTCCTTTGGCAGTGGGCCATTCGGCAATGGCAAGGTTCCTCCCCTTTTGGGGGCGCACGCCTTTTTGGAAGGTCAGCTCCTGGCTGTCGGAATCCCAGCCGGCGTCACGAAGCTGTTCATCGATAATCTTTCGGGTATCGGCTTCGCTTAAGTCAAGTTTCAGAGCCGCGGCCTGAGCCTGCCGGACCACCGACTCACTTTGGGCCGGCTGAGCGGCGGCACTGCTTTGCAGCGACTGGATGTGCTGCTGGTAGCGAAGCTGCTCCGCCTTTAGTTTTTCTTCGCTCTCCTCGGCAAGTTCCAGCGCCGCGGCAAGCTCGTCGTAGGCCGCCTTGATCTGGGCTTCCGCCTCCTTCTGGAAGGCCGACTGCTCCGAAACCGTCTGATTACGATACTCGGTCAGCTCGCGGCGCAAACGCTCCAACTCTTCATTAAGCGGGTTATCAGCTGCGCTGGGGTTTGGCGGAGGCACAAAGGGCCCCGCCTTGAAGTCGGGATTCTTGAAGGAGCGGTGAAACCAGATCGCGAGGGTACGAGCCATGCGCAGATGATAAAGGGCATCGCTTTGGGAACCGGCACCCGCGTGATTCGCCTGGTTGCCGGCCTTGCGAAGGCCGTGGAAGAGTTGCAGGACTTCCTGGGTGAGAACGCCCTTGGTCCTGAGCCGGTCCAGCAGATCCACAAAGCTTTCTTCCGAAGACGAATAGATACCAGAATAGGCGGCAGCCTGTTGGGCGAGAACTTCGGCAAATTGTCTGAGTTTGATAGGAGCGGTGTTAGGATCTTCGAAGATGTACTTCTCGGCCTGAGCGGCATATTTAACCAGAATAGGATCATGCACAGTGAGGAAGGCAAAGTTCGGTGACATTACCGTAGCCGTCTTCAGTACTACAGCCATTCCGTCCTCCATGCCATCATAGTTGATTGCCTGTGTCTTGCGGAGATTAACACGGAACATGAAATAATTTCAACCAGTAACGCATTTTCAGGAACTCTGTTGGGACGACCGGGGGTCGCCCGGTTTTCACGACGCGAAGGCATCCATCAGAGAGTACATTGAGATTTCCTACAACCGCCAAAGGCTCCATTCTCGCTTAGGAAATACTCCATCGGCGGCACTCGCACAAAACTACACAGGGCAGGCTGCCGCTTGAGTTCGGAGTGTCCGCTGTTGACAGGACACCTCATTCAGATTTAGATGATGGACGAATGGTTGATTTTTTTCCTTCCAATGTTTACCTTGGGGTTTAAAACTTCCGGTGGAGGGATCAGAATGAAGCCAATGTCTAACTATCATGCCCCCAAGACTGTCCCCGCGATCTACCATGAGTTTTTCGAGTACCTGAAAGACAATTACCCGACCAGCACCCTCTCCTGTCTTCATTTGGAGGTGTCCAGAAGGTCCTATGTCGCGAAGAGGTCTGACGTCAAGTGGGTTATGGGAAATACTCGAACATGGGAAATGAACGGGAAACTGTGCGTAAGCATGAAGGTTGCCACCGGTTCCCCCAGAGTGCCCCGTGCAGTTGATGAGGTTTTCCGCTACATCGCACACGAATATAAGCACGCGCTGCAGTTAGACCAAAGCCAGGAAATCGACTGCGCTGAGGCCGACAGTTTTGCTGCCTACGTAATTCCCCACTTCAATGAGGACCGTAGCCTTAGGAAGGCTGCGTAAAGAATATTAAGTCAGACAGTTTGCTACAGGGAGGGAGCGAATGGAGTTTGGAAAGGATCTTTGCCATTCAGAAATTGCTAAAAACCTCGAAAGAGACATGATTTACGACGCTTATACAGTTAAAATCTTCAATATCTACAAACAACGGAATGAATGGGTGAATTGGTCAGGCGACACATCTTTGATTAATAGAGCTGTACGGACTTTCTCACTAACCAAAAAAGAAGCTCAAAATTTAGCTGAGAAATACCGCAAGCGTGGGACCAAATTCATAATTAACGAATGCCCAGCGATTTGCGTGATTAGCGACAAGCGTTCATTGATCATGACCGAACTTTTTGAGAAGAAGCCGATGTCAAGGTACGAGGATCACCTTAATCATGTGACAAAAGGGACTTCGCTTGCTGACGTTAATTTGAGCATTCTCAACAGTGGATGGGTTGTAAAAGCAATTTATTCTGGCGACAGATCAGTTTTAACCATACCCAAAAAAGGTGAAGTCTTCTATTCGTGGACATCTTATCCGCAAGGATCCGGGTGCCACCTCGGGTGGTTATCCAATCCGAGAGATATTTCTCCTGTATCGGTAAAGCAGATTATTAAAAAAATGAGGATATCCCTTAGAAATTTGACGTAGGGAAGAGGGGTGCACTTTCTGCTCAATCAGGGGCGATTCCAGGGCTACTCTCCTGCTAGATCGATAATCTCTAAGATCCTAGGAGGGGTGAGCGGGACGTTGGTAGCTTATGTAGCTTATTATCTCTTTAATTCCCTTTGGCACTTCAATGACACGAGCCAAACGAGGTGTATCAAATCGAATATGCCCCGAGACTTGACGAGGCATGGCTGGTTCATTTCAGGGGTTCGTTAATAATGTACAAAGCTACCTACGTCCCGCCCGATGTCCACAGACTCCCGCAAAAACCTGTGCGCCGCCAAAGCATAACCGTAGAGTGGCGCTGCGGTATGGGGGCAACTATTGGGCTAGTCTTTGAAGGTTTCAAGTTGGAAGGATGAGGTTTACCGCCAGGGTCCAAGCTGTAATAGCTTGGACCCTGTCCTCGTTTTGGCAAGACGAAGGAGTCGGAACGCCGAATCTTTACTGCTTGAGAAGGCCATGCCAGTCGAGTGGAGGAGGTGTTTTTTTATCCAATCGGGCTCCTCCCTATCACTGGCAGTCGCTCATTGGTTCACTCTCGATCTCATGGACACGACCGTTGCGAACCTCCACTTTTGCGCAGCTGCCAACCTTCAATTCACCGTCAGACTGATCAAATTCCGTCCCGGCTTCGGTAGTGACGGTGACCCCGCCGATTACCCACACGCCGTGCAGACGGCCTTCCGGCAGTTCACTGACAATGCCATAAACGTGCGACCTTTGCTTCTCATCGCTGCCGCGCTTTGCCAGCGCCATCTGCGGCGCGGAAAAGATCGCGACGAGCAGAGCGGTCATAATAACCTTAACAACAATTTGTTTTGCAGATAGACACATATTACTTCCCCCTTTGTCTGTGACGAGTGCCGTTGAAATGAATTCCGCGAGGTGGTTAATGCTCTAGCACACTAGAGGTGCCACCAAGGGGACGCCCATTTGATTATAAGTTACTCCACCAGCAATCCCGGTAGATGCCATCCATTATCTAGTGGCTACCCTCTACCCACTTACCCCTACCCCCGCTACCAAAATCGGCATCTCGAACATGAAGCCCAAATACGGCAATTCCCTCACCGCCTTCTCATAGCTCATCATCCCCGAGTAGACCGGCGGACGCTCACGCACCACGTTCTCCCGCGCCCGCTGCCGCCCAAGCTCGCAGAGCAGCGACGCAAATGAGGTGGTCGGACAGAGCAGCAGCCCGAGCTTTGCATCACGATACTTCTTCGCCAGCATGAACTTTACGTAGTCCTGGTAATAGGAACGGGCATTGCCGAATTCGACTTCGACCCAGATCCCGTTCTTTTCGAAATCGCACTTGAGGCCCAGTTCGGTGACAACCCGCTGTTCGCGGTTCTACCCCTGTTTCGCAAGTCCTTCACTGATCTGCCCATTATAGTCGGACTGGCTGAAGCCCGCGTTATACTCCACTGAAGCAATCATTTCGCTGATCTGCTCAATCTCGTCAAAGCGCTGCACTTCCTTCTGCTCCAGCCTGGACCAGTCCTGGGGCCGGTCCTTAATTCTTTGATAGCTCCTCTAACGTTCGAGGCGTTTGCTGTTTATCTCTGTATTTTCCCTGTTTGTGCCAGCGCGCTGCTAGACAAAGATTGGAAGCGTGGAGTTGAATCTTTTTAATTTACCTTTCCACAGACCGCCGGTATTATGATGGATAAAAACCACTCTGACAAAACTCTTGTCATCCTTTTTATAACTTTCTACATCTCACTAATAATTAAATAGTCCTTACATCCGGTTCGACTCCAGGAAAAGAATTACCAACCATAACCTCTTCAGGAGGCAATGCCTTTTAGGAAATTACCAACCTGGAATTCTCTTTCTGCCCCGGCACTCACAGTAGCATGGCGCAGAGGTATCCATTTTACCCTTCCAAAAGAAGCTCATAGATAAAGGAGTTCGGTGATTTTGAAACGACATATGATAGAGAACCCGTACGAACCGACAAACGCTCACAGTGCACTAGCCCAAAGTGAGAAGCGCTTTCGAGACCTGGCAGAAAACACCAGTGATTGGATTTGGGAGGTGGATGAAAAGATCCGCTATATCTATACCAGCCCGAAGGTGACGGAGCTACTCGGCTACACACCGGAAGAAGTATTGGGGAAGACCCCTTTCGATTTCATGCCTGCAGAAGAAGCTGCACGGATACGAACAGGCTTTGACGAAATGCTCCAAAACCCGCAACCCTTTCAAAGAGTCGAAAATATCAATATTCACAAGGATGGCTCTCTGCGTGTGCTGGAGACGA
>Ga0209317_1000333_pt1 | contig 58574 bp, 38 predicted proteins | sample RifGroB2_FD_183994 | JGI IMG/M metagenome (GOLD analysis project Ga0209317, IMG submission 183994) | Soil microbial communities from Rifle, Colorado, USA - Groundwater B2 (SPAdes) (version 2) | ecosystem: Environmental > Terrestrial > Soil > Unclassified | place: Rifle, Colorado | collected...
TCCGGAACGTGAATCCATCGTCAGCACGGCAGTGTTGGAGGCGGAGAATAAAGCCAAAGAAGCGGCATGACTAGGCGACAACTAGCTTGACACGCGCCGCGAGTAAGGAGGCACTCACTGGCCACACATAAAATTTATTTGTAACGTCAAAAGATTCCCTGTCAGGTTCTTTCATGTTTACGCAATATTTGAAACTTGCAGGATCTGAATTAGGTGCACCTGTCTCAGGGGTTGACGTCCAGTACCATTCGGGCATTACATTATCGAAGCCTAGTTCTAAGAAAAATTCAAAAGGAGTCTTCTTTGGATTATCTGATTGGGCGGAAATAGCATATATTGATATGGCAATCAGTTCATCTCGCGTCGGCAACCTCCATCCTGTACTTCCCTCGAATTCATCCAAATTCATCCTATTTACTCTGTTAACTGCATCATGCCACATCATTGGTTTTGCCCAATAATTCGCATTGCGGAGCCAATATAGCCCAGTCCGAGGGTCATGCACGGTCTTTTTCTGGTCATGTAAAATGAACCCGCCTCTCGGACTCTCACCTCTTTGCAATTCTAGTTGTTGGTTATTCATAGAAAGCTCCTATCTTAAATTTGAAATGTGATCCTCGCGTTGTGTCAACGGGCTGGGGGCGCAGCGACGGCGGTTTTTTGCCGACTGTCTGTCGCCACCTGGTTGAAACCTTTTTTCTGTCGTCGTTACAAAGAACCGATAGCAACAGCGATCTTGAACGCGTCTTCAACTGTGTCTAACCTTACATTCCATAATCGGTTAGTAGACCCTGTGCATTGCGCGTCAATATCCGAGCTTGAGCATCTACCCTCCTGCGTCGCGGTAACGCATGAACGCATGGACGTCCCCTCCTGCGTCGATTCAGCTATTTTAATCTTCAAAAGGGTTACGTTTCGCTTCGCGTTCAGCTTGTCGCTCATACTGCCCAGCGAACTCGCGCATCGCCGTCGCAAACCGCGTGTAGCCCTTGGAATCGAGCAAGTCCGCTTTCTCCCGATTCTCGCTCGCAAGCTTGCGCTCCTCTTGTCCGTGAGTGAACCCGTGAACACCACGATCATTGAAGAGTTGAGTAGTGAACCCAGAACGCATTTCCCCCGTGTCGCGGAAGTTCAACGCCTCGGCTACCGCGTTGTGAATCCACAGTCCGTTAGGGTCCGGGGGCGCGCAGGTTAATACGTGGCCAATTTGAATTTGAGCAACCTCTGAATGACCTGATTCTTCTGTCATTCTACGCACTTCATTGAACCACGCGTTAAATGCTTCGGAGCTGAACGATCCATCGTCTTGCGTACCGGGACAGCGCTTCCACCCTGTCAGAAGTTTGTATGCATTTGTGGCGAGGTGTTTTTTCTGTTCGTTGGGCTCTTCGATGTCGTCTTCGCTGGTGTTCTTGGAGCGGAAAACCAGCCCTATAGCTTCCGCAAAGAAAGCTGGATCAGAGGCGAGCCGCTTTTCGAGAGTGACCGGTGATCCAGATGAGAATCGATCTAGCCAAGGGAGAAAGTTCCATTCGATTCGGAAAAGAGCGTTCTTATCGGCTGTCTCTGATTCCTGAAGATGCTTGATCAATTCGACCGTCTGGTAGTTATCCAACTCCTTAATTCCACGCTCACTCACAAGAACTGCCAGAAGGGCACGCGTGGCTAGGGTCTCATCGAACCGCGATTTATCATCTGCCATTCGGGCGGCGCACATGACCGCTGCCCCTTCACGCCCGTATTCGAGCAGTTTTTCAATCGCAATCGTTAAGTCGCGATCCGGGCCATAGGGATTTACTTTCGCATTTTTCCAATAAAGGGCCTCGTGGTTATCCTTCAGATGCAATGCCACTCTCTTCCATATTTCCTCTTCAAATGGAAGGAACGTTAGGAATTTGGCTCGATGTTGTGGAGTCCAGTCTCTTTCGAGAACTGCATCGACCCAGCCAGTCTTGAGCTGCCAAAAACGGGCCCAAATGAACCCTGCGACGGCACGAACCAATGTGTCATCCATGGAATCCAACAGGGATGGCAGTATCGAAAGTTCAATTTCATCGGATGCGATCACTCCAAGCGCTCGACCCACTTCATAAGGTGCGGCGACTTTAGCGGCGAAGTTCAAAGCCGCATCAATACCTCCGCCACCCAAAATCTCAGAAATGGCACCTTGACGTGCTTGATCGAGACGTTTTTGTTGCTCTTCATAGTTTCCCTTTTCGTCATACAGATCAAAATCCCTGCCGCCAAAAAGATGATGGTATTTAAATTCTGGCGAGGTTGGAGCTAGCGTTTGAGCAGTTTCCGCTATCTTGTTGACCGCATCTTCTGGGAGTGCCCAATCAGCATCGGAAAATTTCCGGTGATGCCTAACCAGCTTATCAAGATTCTCCCAAAGAGGCAGGCGGTCCGCCTCAGGCAATGACACAAACTCTTCCGAGGTCAGGTGCTCGAGTAGACTTTCGTGCGCTGACTTTGGCAAGTCGGATAGTCTTTTGACAAGTTCGCAGAGCTTCCCTGAATCGCTCTTCGCTAGGGAGACTGCGAGGTCAGTGTAGGCTGTGACCTGTTCCCAATATTCGGTCATAAGCACGCCGTCTTTCCAATCCCGAGGAATAAAGTCGCGCCAGACTGGGCGATGACACCCACTGGTAACCCCATGGTCGTGGGGTAACAACGCCAAGAGAAGCTTCCACCCCACCGCTGGTTGCTCTCTTATCACAGCCTCAACGGCAGATTTACGCTTTTCAAATGACGCTATGGTCTGAACATGCCATGGCAAAAAGATGTCAGCCAACGAATTGGAAGGACGATTCGCCCAGTTTCCTCCGGGGTCAATCGATGCAATATCTGCGAGGATCACTGACACGCGAGAGAGGAATTCGGGACTCCACGCCAGGCTTTCTAGTGCCCAAAGAAGTCCACTCATATGATTCCAACCGCCTAATCCGCTTCCGCCCTCTTCCGCAAAGATCTTGTGGAATGGGGCGTTTTCTAGATCAACAAGGACAGATTCTACAGCATCGAGAAACTCATCAGGAGCAGCTTCCGCTAAAAGCGGCATAATTGAATCCAAGCTGGCCCAGCGATCCCAATTCGCCTTGTTTAATAATCTGCGCACTACTAGAACCGCAGTGACTTCAGCTTTTCCGTTGCTGCATGAAGACACTGCCTTCGGGCGGCTACCCATCAGTGCAAGCGTTTCCGCAATTCCCTTCCTGATCAGGTTTGAGTGCGCGAGCACCTTACCGTGAATGCTCGCGGCGTAACGCTCTTCCTTGGGAAGGTCAAATTTGGGGTCGCGTTCGCCTAACACGCTAACTGCCGTTTCCTGAAATCTATCGAGATCGTCATCAGTGATCCGACTCCCGAGAGAACTCCACGCTTCACCACGAGCGACTATTCGCCACTTTTCGTCATGTTGAATTAGGGGAGTGTCCGAGCGCAGCGTGTCAGGTCTCAGAATCTCGATCCACTCCCCATACCTTTTTCCCAGCAAAATCTCCAGTGCGGAGCGATCTGCGTGGTTTGATCCCTCCCATTTACCGACTAGCCCTGCTTGTGCGATGAGTGTCGCATTGTCCCATGTCGCATATGGCGGCAGAGTTCCATAGCCTCGCAAGTGGCGGCGAAGCGCGGAGATTCGGTCGCCGCCAATCCTGCCAAGTTCTCTGGCGCGTATATCGGTGTATCCTGAATCTTTGAGAACTGACTCTATTTGTGATTGCGAAGGACTCCGTAGCTTGAGGATTTCCGGGCTATTTCCTGACCATGCTCCGCAAAGCGGCACGACCACTGCGTGGCCTTTCCGACGGGCAATCGTCTGAAGTGTTGCACCCTCCTCCGTCTCCAAACCGAGGCGGGGATCAGCAACCAGAACGTGAGGGGACCTTGTTTCAACAATGCTTCGCCAGGCTTGCTCGTCGTTGATGTATAGACACCGATTGGCGAAGGTACGAGATGTGTCCGGGTCTAATCCCGCTAGAAAGGCTGAGACGAAATCAGCGACGTCTTGCGGACTTTCAGCAAAGAGCATCAGAACTTGTGTCTTCCCTTCGAATAATGCCTGCAACGCCTCACATGCCCCTGTCCTTCCGGCAGTGAATAGCTTTGGTGGGAAGGGCGGATCGTCAGCAGCACACTCTGAAACCAGATCGTCCCAGTGTTCGGTTGCTGTCGATAGCCCTCCGAGATTCGCCATCAGGGAAAGTTTCGTGGCCATCCACTTTCCGATGGCCGGATATTCACGTAACCAATCAGCGAGTTTCACACCGTCGATCACGCGAATCAGTTTCCATCCTTTGTCTTTCCTTCGTTCCAACCACTTCGTCTGCTCGGGTTCGTTCCAGCCACCAGACCCCGATGAGCGTGGAGTTACAAAGACAAATGAAGAATTCGCGCGTTCCGCATCATCGATTTCGTTCGTTCGTTTTTTGAAATCATCAGTTGCCTTGTTTTGAGGATCGGCTCCTGTTCCAATTTCCCAATAAGACTTCCCTTTCGGCACGAACTCAAGAAAACCCTCCTCGGTTTCAACCATTCCATCCCAACCAGGCTGGTTCACAGCATCGCCGTAGGGGATTCTACAAACGACAAGATCAGAACAAGACTGCTTTACAAGCCAGTAAACCAGTTCTGGCATGACCGCCTGGCTGTCTCTTGTAGGCGCATAACGGTCCAGATCGCCTGCTTGCACTATGTGAGTGTGGTCCATGTTAACATCCTCTCTGACGCAAAGACTGTCATGTGTCAGCAGCCCAAAGGGTTCTATGATTTAGCGTATGCCGAGCAACTCCGTTGTTGACCAGATCTGGCCATCCCGCTATTTCGGCCGTGATCCAAAATTTGTGGCGCAGACAAGATTGACCTATCCTGTCGCAACCATTAAAGCATTAAGGTTTGGTAATATTCTGAACGGGGAGATGGGCCCTTTCCTGCCATCATCCCTTTTTGGGGGGATGGCCAAGACACTAAGCCCATAGCCTCACATGTCCCCGATCGTGCCGTCGATCAGAAAAAACATTACACATTATATTTGGTTACGAAGTTATAAATTATTTTAAATCAAAAAGCACTACATTATTACTTCTTGCTCATATCAAAGGGGAACAATGCTTTTGATTACGCATGAACCTTTCTTCCGTTTGCTGCAGGCCAACTACGACATCCTCACCATTCAACCCCTGCTCGGTCACGCCAGCCTGAAGACCACCATGATCTACACCCACTGCGTTCCGGTACGCACCATCAGGGAGCCGAAAAGCCCGCTTGACCTTGACGGCCCGGGGGACAAGGGTTGACCCCGCAGCTGCAAAGGCAACCGCCCTGACATCCCTTCCCAATCGTACCCGCCGCGGTACCGCTTTTGAACAGCGCCGGGCCTTTCCCTGACCACACCGGCCCCTCCCGACCCTGAGATACCACTAATTACAGCACATTAAAGTTGGCACATTTCGCGCAAGGGAACCAAAGGCTGCACCTTTGCCGGGCAGCCCTACTACACGCGTACCGGGAGGGAATATGCCCAGACTCATGACGGAAACGGAAACTGCTGTTATGGTAGGGATGTCGGTACACTGGCTGCGCAGGAAGCGCTGGGAGGGAGGGGGTATCCCCTTCATAAAGATGGCGGACGGCGGCGGTGCGGTCCGCTACTCGGTGGAGACGGTGCAGACCTACCTGGACTCCCGCTTCCGCACCAGCACCAGGGACCCGGGTAAACCGGGCAGGTGACTAGAGAGGGTGCCGCCAGCACCGCCTGGCGGCACCCCTGTTCCAGGGCTTACATTTCCGAAGGTTGAGAGGTTGGCAGGTAGGTGACCTTGGCACCGGTGCCGTGCAGCATGAGGCGCTCGATCTCGTTGCAGATTTTCCTCAGGTCGTCCCTCAGGTCCTCGATGTCCTTGTGGCTGTAGTGCCGCCCGGTGACCGACCTGTCCACATGGTTGATCAGGCGGTCCACGTCCTCGCGGCGCAGCTTCAGCTTGTTGTCGGCGATGTCGACGAAGGAGCGCCGCAAGCCGTGAACGGTGATGGGAAGCCCCGTTCTCACCTGCAAAGCCTGCGAGGTCAGGACGACATGGCCCGTCTTGCTCAGGTACGCCTTGGCGGTGGAGAACACAAAGGGGCATCCCTGCGGATTCGCTGTCAGTCTACGCCTGAGGATCGCCACCGACTGGGAGGAAAGGGGGACGTGCAGCGCCACGTAGTTCTTGGTGTCCGATATGCGGAGCACGGCGTTTTCCAGATCGACGTGCTCCCAGCGCAGTGCCGCCGCCTCCATGTTCCGGCACCCCTGGTACAGGCAGAACAGCAGTGCGTCGCGGGTAGCCTCGTTGAAGACCTGGATGGCGTCGTAGAACTGCTTGAAATCCTGCCCCTTGAGGCAGTCGGTGCGCGCCTTCGCCTTCGGCCAGAGCTTGGCTTGGGAAAGGACCCTGCAGGGGTTTCTCTCGACGGCCGCCGGGTAGAGCACCATGGCGTAGTTGAGGATGCTCTGCAGCTTGGCGAAGGCGGTATACGCCGCCATCTCGCCCTTCTCCTTCCTGAGCAGGTTGAAGCGCTTCACGATGACATCCGGCTGCAATCGGGCGACATCCTTCAGCTTCATCCCCATCCAGCCGGCCAGCTTGACCGGCAACTGGTTACGGTAAACATCCTCGGTGCCCTTGGCGAGCTTCTTGGCTTCGAGGTAGGTTTCCATCATTTCCGCCAGGGTCAGCGAACTCCCGGTACCGCCCGCGTTGACATCCTTCAGATGCCTGATCTCCTCGACCGCCTTCCGCTTGGCCTCCTCGGGAGTCAGATCCCCGTATCTGCCGATGACCTTCTTGACGGTCTTGCGCCTTTTGCCGCTCACGTCCCAAGGTTCCGGGACATCCACCTGGACGAAGAAGGTCCTCGACTGGATGCCCACCCGGAGCCCGAACCCCTTCAAGCTGCCGTCACCGCTGTCCCAGTAGTCGACACTCCCCTTTTGCGTAAGTGGTGCGAATTTATCGATGTTTGTCCTGTTGAGCTTCAGCTTCGGCATGGCCGCCTCCAAAAGGTAGGTTTTTCATAGCCAAAACACCCAAAAGGTAGGTAAAAGGTAGGTGGACTATTAAAAAACCGGCTTTATTATGCGTAAATCATAGCAGGCCAAAAACCGAAAATCAACCGTAAATATCTGAATTTAAATGGTGTTTACTGCCACCTAACACTCCTTAAAAATGATTAAAAATCGCTAATTCAATTGAACTCCAACTTGTAATAGAGATCAATGCCGCTCTCGCTGCCGCTTTGCGTTTCCAGCTGAAAGCGCCGGCTGATGTCGTAGCGCAGCGTGAACAAGTTGCCCCCGGTGACCAGGGAGCGGCCGTAGCTCAGGTAGATTTCCGGGGTCAGGTATTTGCCGACCGTCATGAGCGACTCGCCCGCGGTCCCTTTGGCCCGCGCCCCACCGGTCGGAGTGACCGGGATCTCCTTGTACCCCATCCGGCCCGCGCCGGCGGTATCCACCGTCTCGATGCCGAGCACGTTCAGCCCCAGACGGTCCTTGATCTGCTCCTGCACCGAGCTCGATCCCCCCAGGGAGAAGAGCGAACTGGCGGCCGTGGCCACCATGCTCCCCTGCTCGCTGCTGGCGCCCAGCGGGTGTCCCAGCACCATGTAGGCGACGATGTCGACCTCCGGCATGCTCGGCTCGGAGTAGAGCTTCACGACCGGCGCCTTCAGTGATCCGGCCACTATCACGCCGGCACTCACATCGCCCACCTTGCGCAGCGCCAGGATGTCCAGCGTCGGCCGGCTCACCGGGTCATCCACGTAGTAAAGGCGCCCGCGGACGATCTCCAGGTCCAGGCCGTAGGCCCGGTAGCGCCCCTTCACCACCTGGATCTCGCCGCTGCTCGAGATGCTGTCGAGCCCCTGCAGCACGAGGTACATGCTCCCCCCCAGCCGGGCATCGATCCCGGACGCCTTCACCTCGACCTTGTCTCCCAGCACCACGCGGACCCTGCCGTCCAGGACGAGCGGGAACGGCTTCTCCCGGGACGCCGGGGGCGCCCCCTCCAGGATCACGTCGCCGCTGGGGGTGACGATCTGGGCGACGGGGGGGCCGGAGACGAGCATCTCGGGGATGCGCACCTCGCCGCGCAGGGTGACCTTCTGGGCGCTCCCCTCGAAGCTCAGCTGCGGGGAGGTCACCATGGTAAGCTCCGGGAGGTAGACGGTCTGGAAGTTGTCTCCGCTCAGGGTGCCGCTGTACTCGGCCAGCTGCCAGCCGCTAAGCCGCGCCTGCAGGTTCCCCTCGATGTGCCCCTTGCCGGAGACGGCCCGGAAGTTGTCGATGCGGAGCTGGTCCCCTTCCAGCCGCGCGCCGAGCTGCACCTCGGAGAGGCGGATCCCCGCGCTGGGGAGGTAGGCGCCGGCCTTCGAGAGCTGCAGGATGCCCGAGACCCTGGGGTCGCTCCAGATGCCGGAGAGCTTCACATCGAGGTCGAGGTCCCCGTGACTCTCCTGCACCAGTCCCGGCAGGAGCACGTTCAGGAAGCCGCGCTCCTGGACCCGGCCGGCGAGCGCCCCCCGCAGCGCGCCGTTTCGGTCGGGCCGCACCGGGAGGCGGGCCGGGATCGGCAGGAGGAAATCCCCCTGCGCCTTGCCGTACTCGGAGAGCGCCAGGGCGAGCGCGCCGGTGAGGGTCTCGCCGCGCCAGACCCAGGAAAGGGTGGCCGAGCGCAGGTTCGCGTTCAGCTCGCCGGTCTCCCCCTGCCACTTGGCCCTCCCCTGGGAGAATTCCGCCTGCCCGGTAAGCTCCAGGCGCCGGCCCGGCAGGAGCCTCCCGCTCGCCTGGCCGGCCAGCTCCCCCTTCAGGTCGAGCGCACCCGGAAGCCACGGCTTGGCCAGCGCCGGGTCGATGCCGCCCCACTGCAGGGCGAGGTCGCCCGTCTCAGGGATGCGCAGCCCTGCGGGGGAGTCGGAGGAGACGGCAAGCCTCAGGGTCCCTCCTTTCTCAAGCGCCAGATCGAGCCCGGCGCGGGTCCCCTTTTGGTCGGCGTCGGCGCGCAGCGTGAGCCGGCCGAAGGCGATGCGCTCGCCCCGGGTCGTGTAGCTCCCATGTGCGGCAGCCCGGACGGTGAGCCTCAGCAGGTTCCCGGCGTCGCCGGGGGCCCAAGCCGCGCCGCGCCAGCTGAACTCAAGATTGGCCGTGTCGACGGAGGCGTCGAACTCGTCCCCCTGCGCGCGCCAGTTGAGGTGCCCGTTGTCCAGGGCGGCGTCCCCCTTGAGATCCAGCCTGCCGCCGGGGAGGAGTTTACCCCGGACCCGCCCCGCCGAGCGCCCGACCAGGACCACCCCGGACGGGGTGGCGGGACGCAGCAGCGCCAGGTCGAGGTTGGACCATTGCAGCGCCAGGTCGCCGCGCCCGGGGAGTGCCAGGGCGGCCGGATCGGGGGAGTCGAAGGAGAGGTGCGCGGCGCCCGCCCCATCCTTCAGGGAGAGCTCCAGCGCCGCGCGCACCCCGTCGCGGTCCCCGTCGAGGGTGGCGGCCAACCGCTCCAGGTCGATGCGCTGCCCGTCGGCCACCATGCTCCCCTTGGCCTCGGCACGCCCGGCGATGACCAGCCGCTCGCCCGGAAGAAGGCGCACCGTCAGGGCACCGGAACTCCCCCCCGCCAGTTCGACGCCGGTTAGCCAGGCGTTGGCCCGGGCCAGGTTCAGGCCGCCCCAGGAACCGCGCAGCGTACCGGACCTAGGCTGCCGGTTCAGCTCGCCGGCAACCTCGACCCTCTCGCCGGCAAGCCCGTTGATCACCAGCGGGGCAAGGCGCACCCTTTGGGCGCTGAGCAGCAGGGGGGCCGGGGCCGCCAGGTTCCAGGGGCCCACGGCATCGCGACCGGAGAGCCCGGTCAGCTCGCCCTGCCAGACCCCGTCGCCGTAGCCTCCCGCCAGCGCGAGCCGCAGTTCGGCCGGAGCCGTGCCGGGGGCCGGGGTCCCGCCGCCGGGGGAGACGAGCTGCGCCTTCAGGGTGTGCCGGGCCGCGGTCCCCTGCAGCGTGAGGAGGGCCCTCTGCGCCTGGAAGCGCCCGACGCGCAACCGGCTCAGCGAGGCGTCCAGGTAGACGGGATATGCCCCCTTTCCCCTCCCCTCCCCTTCGCCCAGACGTGCGTCGAGCCGCAGCGCTTTGGCGCTCACCCCGGCCGCGGCGACGTTATGCCCCTGTCCGCTGGCGGCGCCGGAGAGCACACCGTCACGCCAGCGCAGCCAGCCGTCGGCCCGCAGCTCCCCCGCCGCACCCGGGACCAGCCCGGAGAGATCGCTCACCGCCGCCGCCAGATTGAGCCTACGGTCCAGCTCCCCCGCGCCCTGCAGATGGAACCCCCTGCCGCGCAGCAAGAGGCGGTCGATGCGCAGGCGCTCACCGGCAAACGCGGCCAACAGCTCCCCCTGCAGATCCTGTCCATGCAGCCGGCTCTGCAGAAGTTTGCCGCGCAGTTCCCCTTTGAGCGCCCCCTGCTCCGGCTTGTCGAGGCGCCCGGCAAGGTCGAGGTTGACCCGGCCGGACCACCGCGGGTCGAGCATGCCCGGGTTGAGCCCCCGGCCGGCCAGGTTCCCGACGACCCTGAGCCCCCGGCTCCAGGCGACCTCGAGCGCGCCGCTCAGGCGACCGTCCAAAAGGGTCCCCGTCAAAGGCTCCAGCTTGACCCCGGCGTTTCCTCCCCGGTAATCCGCCGCCAGGGAGGCCGCCTGCCAGCCCGGGCCGCTGTTGGTCAGGGCGAAGTTCCCCAGGAACTTGGAGAGGCTCCCGGAAAAATTCAGGGTGCCGGAGAGCCTGGTCGGCAGCTGCAGCTCCTGGGCCAGATCGAGATCGGTCGCCCTCAGGGCGGCCGAGAAGAGCGGCTCCGGGTGGGCCAGCTTGATGCCGAGGGTGCCGGTCAGGACGCCGCGGCGCCCGGGCCAGGAAAGCTTCAGGCGGCGCAGGTTCAAGCTGTTCTCCCCGATCCCCAGCTCCGTTGTGAGCTCCAGGCGCTGCGCGCCTGCGCCCCTGCCGGCGACGGCGACCGGGCCGGCGAGCCGTTCCGGGTCGCGGGCGGGCAACAGACGGGCCTGCAGGGAGAAAAAATCGAGTTCCCGGACCGGCCGGGCCGGCGCCACGGCGAGGTCGAGCCGCAGCGAGGGGTGCCAAAAGCCCGCGGCGATCTCGCCCGAGGCGCGCCCGTCGGGGGAGACCAGGACCAGGTCCGAGACGGAGAGCAGGCCGCCCTTGAAGGCGGCCGAGGCGGAGAGCTCCGTCACCAGTAGCGGCGGCGCCGCCAGGTGCCGGTAGCTAAGCCCCGTGAGCCTCAGGCGCGAGATCTCGGCGCTCACGCGCCGGGCCACCCCGCTTAGCTGCGGCCAGCGCAGCTTAGGCGGCTCGGCAGTGGCAGGCCGGTCGTCCTGGACCCGCACCCCGGCGGCGGAGAGCTCGTGCACCACGAGGTTGCCGTAAAACGCCCCCCGCGGTTCCCAGGCGAGCACCAGGCTGTCGATCCGGGCGGCGAGCTTGGGCTGGGAGAGGCGCACGCCGGTGAGCTGCAGGCGGTCGAGCAGCCGCCCTTCGACCCGCTGCACCGAGAGGTCGAAACCGGCCGCGGCGCTCAGCGCGCCGAGCGCGAAACGGGCCCCCGCCGTGGTGTCGACGAGCCAGTACCCCCCGAAAAGGCACATAAGGACCAGGGCGAGCAGTCCGGAACCGATGTAGAGCGCAAGCCGCCTCATAGCAGGAACCCCACGGTGAAGTGGATGCGGAAGCTGCTGCCGTTGCCAGAGAGCGGCCTGGCCACGGAAAGGTTCAGCCCGCCCACCGGCGTGTAGTAGTGCAACCCGACGCCCGCCGCCTGAAACAGCTGCACGTTGGTGAAATCGTTGAAGGCGTTCCCCATGTCGTGGAAGATCGAGACCCCCCAGTTCTTGAAGAGCGCCCGCTCCAGCTCGAGGCTGCCGACCAGCAGGTTTCTCCCCCCCACCACCTCCCCCGCCGCGTTGCGCGGCCCCAGCCCCTGATAGGCATAGCCGCGCACGCTCTGGTCTCCGCCGGCGAAAAAGCGGATCGAGGGGGGGATATCGGCCAGGGGGTCGTCGAGCAGGCTCAGCCCGAGCTTGCTGCGCGCGTGTAGGGAGAGGCGCCAGGGGAGCGGCAACAGGGCGTTGCCGTCGGCTATGAACTGGACCAGCCCCGAGTCGGAGCCCAAAAGCGGGTGCGTCCCCCGCAGGTCGAGCAGGTAGCGGAAGCCGCGGCTGGGGCGAATCGGGTTGTCGAAATTCTCCTTGGAGAAGCGGTATCCGGGGAGCACCAGCCGCGAGCCGGACTTCTGGTCGCCGATGGTGAAGTTCTCCTGCTGCAGCTTGACGTAGGCGGTGCCGAGTTCCCCCTTGCCGAAGCTGCGGTTTCGGGCCAGCTCGAGCGCGGCGAGCTGGCTCACGTAGGTGGTGATGTTCTCCCGCTGGAGGTTCAACTGCACCGAGGTGGAACTCTTCAGGTCGAGCGAGCTGGGGCGCACATAGCGGGCGGCGAAGCCCTGCAGGCGCTGGGCGATGTACAGGCTCAAGTCGAGGTCCTGTCCCTTGTGAAACAGGTTCAGGTCGCGGTAGCGCAGCGAGAACCTGGGGCCGGTGTCCGTGCCGTATCCCACGCCCGGGCGCAGCGTGCGGCGCTTTACGGCGGCGAGCTTAACCAGCACCGGGACATGTAAATCACGGGCCAGCTCCCTTTGCGGCGTGACCACGACCGCCTTGAAGCGCTCGGAGTTGGAGAAATTGAGCTGCGTTTCGGCAAGCTTGGCAAAGGAGAACACCTCCCCCTGCCGGAAAGCGAGGAAACGCTTGAGGTAGTCGTCCGGGTAGTCGTCCCCCCCCTCGATGGTCACCTCGTCGAAGAAATAGCGCGGCCCGGTCTGAAGGACAAGCGCGATGCGGGCGGAGACGGCCCCCTGGGCGATGCGGATCTCGTGCCGGGCAAAGTCGGCGTCCAGATAGCCGAGGGTGGCGGCGCGCGACTTCAGCGCCCCCTTGGCCCGCTCGTACTCCGGCTGCAGCAGCTGGTCCCCCTTGTGCAGGGGGAACGCCCCCGCCAGTTGGCGCAGCTGCTGCTCGCCGGCGCCGGGGCCCTCAAGCTCCACATCGACCTGCGCGACGCGCACCGGCTCTCCCGGGGCGATGGAAACCAGCAGCCGGTAGGCGCCCGGCTTCGGCTCCTGTACCGCGGCGGAAACCTGGGCGTTGTAGTAACCGTAGGGCTTAAGGGCGAGCCGGGCCCTATCCCCGGCCTGCTTGGCGAAGCGGTCCAGCCAGAACCGGTCTACCTTGCCGTCACGCACCAGGCCGTAGGGGAGCGCCAGTGCGTCCCGCACGTTTTTCAGCGCGTCCCCCTCCACCCCCGTCACCTCCACCTGGACCGGGTCGGCGGCGAAAAGAGGTGCAGCGGAAAAGAGCAGCAGCACCAGGCAGGCGACTGCGACAAATGGCGGTAGGAACCTTGACATAGATACGCCTTAACGGGAATGGGCAAAACGGGCGCCGTGGCCGATGGCGACGACAGTCGGGCCGCGAATCTGGAAATATTACCATCTATCGGGCATTAATATATGCCCCGCGCAATATTTGATAATAAAAAAGGGCACGTAGCCGCCGGGAAAGGCGATTATTACGGCCAGAGGTCGGATCGGGCGCAGGACTCGCCGCATAGCGCCAAAAAGCGCGAGCTAACAGCGCCGCGTTGCCAACCGCCCGGAAAATGCAAGCTGTCAGAGCCGCGCAGCGTTGTCATGCTCTGAAAGACGGGTGGTCGCACTGCTTTCTCAAGAACGCCATCGGAAACGATCACATTGAGAGACGTCGCGAGCTGAGTAAGCTTAGGACTCTCATTCGCAAGAAAGCATGCTGCGCCCAGAACGTCAAACAGTACCCGCAGAGGAGACTTTTGATCGTCTCACTCACAACCGGTCGCAGCCGTCGCGGCCAGATGAGTAACGTGCGCCGGCATATAGCGCGCCCCTGTCAGTACCGAAGCCCCGAATTCTGTTATAATGGCTCTCGGATCAATCCAGCAGTGACGAGGTACAGCATGTTAGAACCGCACCAAAATGACGAGGAAGCGCCGCGCATCCGCGAGATGAACATCGACGACCTGCCGGAGGTTTTTCACATCGGCGAGGAGCTGTTCACCGCCGAGTATTCCCAGAGCCTCTACCGCACCTGGGACGAGTACGAGATCACCACGCTCTACAATTCGGACAACGAGCTCTGCATCGTCGCCGAACACGAGGGGCGCATCCTCGGCTTCGCCCTGGGGACCACGGTCAAGAAACAGCACTCCCCCTGGAAGTACGGTTACCTGGTCTGGCTCGGGGTGCGCCGGGAACTGCAGAAACTGCATGTGGGGGAGCGGCTTTTCAAGGAGCTCAAGCGACGCTTCAAGGAGCAGGGGGTACGGATGATCATCATCGACACCTCCGCAAACAACAAGCCGGCGATCCGCTTCTTCGAGAAACACGGCTTCGGCAACGTACAGGAGCACGTCTACATGACCCTCAACCTGTCGCGCAAGCAGAAGAAGAGAGCGGTGAAAAAACCATGAGCGGCCGCCTGGAGAGAGTGCTCGAGGCGATCGACCCCGAGCGCCTGAAGAGAACCCTGCTGGACCTGCTCGACATCTACTCTCCGTCGGGCAAAGAGGAGGACATCCAGCTCTACCTGGAGGAACTGCTGAGCCGGGCGGGTTTCGCCGTGGAGCGGCAAGAGGTGGAGGAGGACCGCTACAACCTGCGGGTCACCATGGGAGAGGCAGAGCCGCAGCTCTACCTGGTGGGGCACGTGGACACGGTCCCCGCCTGGGACCTGGAGGAGGTGGGGGCCAAGGAGGAGGACGGTTTCATACATGGCCTGGGGAGCTGCGACATGAAGAGCGGCTGCGCGGCGATGGTCGAGGCCTGGCTCGCCCTGTCCGAGACGCTGAAAATTGAAGAGCGCCCGCCGGTGGGCCTTCTTTTCGTGGTCGGCGAGGAGGAGAACGGCGACGGCAGCGCGAGCTTCCTGAAACGGTGCCGGGCGCCCTGGGCCGTGATCGGGGAGCCGACCGGTCTCACCGCCTGCTTCGCCCATTTCGGCTACCTGGAGGCGGGGTTCGTCACCCACGGGCTGAAGAGCCATTCATCGCTTCCCGAACTGGGACACAACGCGGTGGAATCGATGCTGAGGGTCCTCTTGCACCTGGGGAAGGATCCGCTGTTCAACCGGGCGCAGTCCGAGATCGTCTACTCGATCCGCGAGATGCGCTCCTCGCAGAAGGGGTTCGTAGTGCCGGACCGCTGCGAGGCGTGGATCGATCTGCATCTGCCGCCGGATCGCAATCCGGATGCGGTGCAGCAGGCGATCCGCGAGATCACCTCCGGTGCCGGGCGCCACGTCGCCGGGCTCGACCTGCAGGTCTCCTTCGAGTTCGCCTCGGCAGGATACAACCTGGGGCTCGACAACCCACTGGCACCGGTCCTCGAGCGTAGCTATGCGAGGCTCGGGCTCCCCCTGAAATTCGATGCCTTCCGCTCGCACTCGGACGGCAACCTCTTCTTTGCGGCAGGGTGCAAGCCGCTCATCCTGGGTCCCGGCGCCCTGGAGATCTCCCACACCCCCGAAGAGCAGGTGGAGTTCGCCGAGGTTCTGGCTGCGGCCCGCATCTACGCCGCCCTTTGCCTGTGTTAGGAGCAAAGGCGGGGCTGGGGGGCTGGGATCAAAGGCGGGGCTAGGGGCTGGGATCAAAGGCGGGGCTAGGGGCTGGGGACTGGGGGCTGGAAAAACCAAGGGCTAGGGATTTCGAAGTGGGTGTTAGCCCCCCTAGTCCCTAGCCCCGTTTTTTTGCCCCGGTTCTCCAGCCCCGGTTTACCAGCCCCGTTTCACCAGCCCCGGTTTACCAGCCCCGGTTCACCAGCCCCGTTTCACCAGCCCCGGTCCCTAGTACTCCTGATTGCTCATCGACCTGTGGCAGCGCTTGCAGTCGTTCATGGGGAAGGCCACCTGCATGTGGCAGGCTCCGCAAAAATTGCCGTAGATGTTGCTGTCCATGGTAAAGGCCGCGTCGGATTTCTTCTTGATGTTGAATATGTCGGGATGGCAACTGGCACAGTCCAGTTCGGCGAAATGATCTTCATGGGAGAAGTTCACGTCACTGCGGGGGGAGGCGGTGCCGAGTTTCAGCGGTTCCCGGAGCTTCTCGGGAAACGGGATGGTCTCCTCGGCGGCACTCAGGGAGTTGACCGGCGTTATGAGGCCGTCATTGAGGGCGGATGACCAGTCGATACCGTTGCCGAAGGAGGAGAGGGGGAGATTTTCGGTGAACTGGGCGAACTGCTTTTGCAACTCCCTGGTGTTTTCCATGTGGCATTTTTTGCACTGGGGCTGCGGCCCGTCCTTCACGGTGAACGCCGTGCTCCCGTTGTGACAGGCACCGCAGAACTTTCCGGCCAGATACTGGTTCCTGGTGATCCCTGAGTCTCCCCGCCGCATGCTGAATCCCAGTTGCTGGTGGCAGACCCGGCAGGTGTAGCGCGACCTGTGGCTCCAGTGCGAAAAGACCACCGGCGCCATGTCGGCCTGCCTCGACCTGGCACTCATGACGACGTTGCCGTACTTCCAGAACGGGCCGTTGGGCGGCATGGTTTTCAGCACTTTCGCCAACTCGCTGCGGTCCATGGCGCTGCCGCCGGAACTTACCAAAAGCACGATGAAAAGCGCCGGCACCAGCTGCCGCACACACCGTCCGATTTTCTGTAACGCCGTCATGTTCCCCGGGTTCCTTTCCGACTGGTTCACTGCGCCGCCTGCCCGTGCTGTTTGTACTCCAGCACGTAGGCGTAAAGGTTCTTGCAAAGCTGCAATCTCTTCGTAAAGACCTTGCGGACCGATTCCTCCTGGACGTCAACGATCTTTTGCAGCGCGCCGCATCTCTCCAGGAGGGTGCTCAACTCGGCCACCGACATGGTCATCGCCTCGCTGGTCCTGGAACAGGTCTGCTCGAAGCTCTCCCGCCAGGCCTCCTCGCCGCGCCCGGTTGCCGGTGACAGGGCAACGAGCAATAGCGCCGTCACAATCGCGTTCTTGGCCGCTCGCATCAGGGTCGTCATGGCTTAACCCGCGATCGGCTTGGCATGGCAGCGCTTGCAGTCCGTTTGCGGGAAGGCGACCTTGTCATGGCAAACCCCGCAGTACTTCCCCTCGAAGAGCTCGATCATGGTGTATTTGCTGGCACCCTTCTTGATGCCGACAAAGATGTCCGGATGGCACACCTCGCAGCCGTTCCAAACGGTGTGCTTGGCATGGGAGAAGATGATGTCGGGCATGCCGTCGACCTTCGCCTTCAGGGCGAAATCCTTCTCCACCTTCATGGAGGATTTCTTGAAGGAAATCCCGTCCACATTGTCGACCAGCTTCAGCGATCCGGCCTCTTCGGCCTTCTCCCAGTTGATGCCGTTGCCGAAGGTCTCGCGCGGCATCTTTTCCAGGAACTGGTAAAACGCCTCCTCCCTGTTGGGGTCCTTCTCCAGCGCGTGACATTTCACGCACCTCTTGTACTCCTCGCGGGTATAGGTGCTGGCGCACGACTGGAATATCCTGGCCTTCTGGAAGGTCGTGGTGCCGTTATGGCAGGCGCCGCAGAAATAACCCTTCATGTTGTCCGCCGCACGGATCTTGGTGGAGTTCGCCGTCATCCCGAAGCCTACGTCCACGTGGCAGACCCGGCAGGTGTAGTTTTTGCGGTGCACCCAGTGGTCGAAAACCACAGGCGGCATCCCCGCCTGCTGGGAATAGTTGTTGATGAGCACGCTGCCGAATTCATGGGGCAGAGGTTTTCTCTTCTTGGTTCCGCCGGCCCAGAGAACCCCGGCACCGCAAAAAAGGATCAGGCAAACCATAACAATTCTTTTCATGGAACCTCCTCCAAGTTCATCGTTCGATCAACGGCACGCACCATTACCTGCGACAAATGTGGACAATCTATTTGAATTTCTTTTATATCACAAGAGTTATTTTTGCTGCTGGCAGGGTAATGCGGCGAGCAACGCTGATACAGAACACATAAACGCTGATCCATAAGCCCGCTCTCAGGCTCAGAAACCAGGCGGCGAACGAGTTTGGCGGTCGAACTAACCCCTTGACCTAGCGTAGCTTTCAGGGTAACCTGCCCCCGGCGTTTCCAATTCAACCAAGGTGGTCCCCCGTGCTTCGCTGCGTCATAGCCGTATCCCTGCTGCTGCTCTTTTTTTCGCCCCGAACGTCACTCGCGGACCCCGTCAAGATCGGAGCGGAGGTCCTGAACGATGAAGGGTTCCAGCCGCTCAAGGGGAAAAAATTCGCCCTGATCACCAACAACTCCGCAACGGTGGGAGGCGTCCAGCTGCTCGAGCTGATGGAGAGAAACGGGGTGCAGCCGGCCGTTATCTTCACGCCGGAGCACGGGCTCAAGGGGAGCGCGGAGGACGGCGTGCAGATTGCCGACGGCAGTGCCGCGGGCATACCGGTCAAGAGCCTGTACGGCTCCATCAAGATGCCGCGCCAGGAGGATCTCAAGGGGCTCGACCTGGTGCTTTTCGACATCCAGGACGCGGGGGTGCGTTTTTACACCTACATCTCCACCATGGGGCTCGCCATGCAGGCGGCGGCGCAAAGCGGCGTGCCGTTTGTGGTGCTGGACCGCCCCAACCCGCTGGGGGGCGACTACGTTTCGGGTTTCGTGCGCCAGGCGTTGCCGGCGAGCTTCACGTCGCTGTACCGGATACCGATTGCCCACGGCATGACGATCGGCGAGCTGGCGGGGATGATCAAGGGGGAAGCCATGCTCCCCGGGCTTGCGCATCTCGAGCTGAACGTGGTCCGGATGCAGGGGTGGCAGCGCTCGATGCGCTGGCCCGACACCGGACTGCCGTGGGTCGCGACCAGCCCGAACCTCGCGCTCTTCGAGTCGGCGCTGCTCTACCCGGGAACCGGACTGCTGGAGGCGACCGGCGCCTCGGAGGGACGCGGCAGCGCTCAGCCGTTCAGGCTCGCGGGGTGGCCGGGGGTCGACGCCAAGGCCCTGGCACTTGGGTTAAACGAGGAGAAGCTGCCCGGTCTTCATTTCGAGCCGGTCCGGTTCACGCCGGTGAGCCTTCCCGGCATCGCCAGCGCCCCCAAGTACCGCGACCGGGAGCTGGGGGGGGTGAGGATCGAGATCACCGACTACCGGAGCGTGCTGCCGGTCGAGGCGGGGGTAGCCATCATGCGGGCACTCTACGACGCGATTCCGGAGGCTGGGCGCGAGGCGTTCTTCAGATGGGGGTTCGATGATATGGCGGGTTCGGATCTGATGCGCAAGGGGGTGCAGGCCGGGGAGCCTTCGGGGATGATCGCGGCCCGCTGGAGCTGGGAGCTGGAACAGTTTCTCAACCTGCGCAAGGGGTACCTGCTCTACGATTGATGCCGCCCGGGAAAGCTGGGCACGTGCTGCCGTTACCGGCAACATCGTGCCCGGGTGGTACCATCCGATCTGCGGTATCGGCCGCGCATCAGCATGCCATGGGAGATCCGGAACAGGTGCCTGGGGATTGAGCCGCATTTCTCGCATCCCGGGACGTGACCATCTTTACACGAAAGCCCGCCCTGCGGCGCTTCTGCGCCGTTCGCACTGTTTCCGGAACACTCACGCCAACTAGAAAGTCTTATCGCCACGTCCCATCTGAACTTGAGAAGATAATTTTCCTCTAACACTCTCTCCGGAAACAGTCCAACTGAATCTCATATCCCTTTTCAGGCAAGCCTTTCCTTCCAGCCCGACCGCATTAAACCGTACTTACCTTCATGCAGCGGCAACACAGAAAAATATGCTGTAAACTTTTTCTAAATTTCCTCAGTGTTGTGCCGATACTGTTACAGAGCATACAACATACTGCATCAGCTTTGGCAATGAGGTGATTAATGGGCATTTTATCCCGCATGACTTTTCAGACGAAGATCCTCCTGCTGGTGCTGGTAAGCTGCTGCGCCCTGGGAGCCCCAACTGGCGCCATCGCGCTCAAGAAGTTCCAGGAAAGCCACACGAGATTCACCGGCTACTACCGCGAGGCGCTCCTGTCGGACTTCGACAAGAAGGCCAAGGATGAGGTGCTGACGGCGGTCAGCATGCTGCAGGTGCTAAACGAGCGGCAGCAGCGCGGCGAAGTGACGCTGGACGAGGCGAAAAAGCAGGGGGCGGAGCTGCTCCGGAAGCTGCGGTTCGGCAAGGACGGCTATTTCTGGGCCGACACCTCCGACGGCACCAACGTGGTATTCCTCGGCAAGGAGATCGAGGGGAAGAACCGCATGGACACGAAGGACGCCAACGGGAAGTACCTGATCCGGGAGATCATCGGAAACGGCAAGCAGCCTGACGGCGGATTCACCGACTACCAGTTCCCGCGCCCCGGAAGCGATGCCGCGTCCCCGAAAAGAAGCTATTCCCTCTATTTCAAGCCGTTCGACTGGGTGGTGGGGACCGGAAACTACATCGACGACCTGGAGGCCATGGCCCGCAAGGCGGCGGACAGCAACCGGCAGCACCTGATGAACGGGATCTACCTGATCGTCGGGCTTACCGCGGTCATCCTGATAGCCATCTGCGGCGCGGCGCTGCTGGTGGTCCGGCAGTTGCTCAGGCACATCGGGACCGAGCCGACCGAGCTGGAGGAGATCGCCGAGAAGGTGGCCGAAGGTGACCTGACGGTCCGGCTCGCCGCCGGCAAAAGCGGCGTCTACGAGGCGATGCGGCGCATGGTGGAAGGGCTTCGCGACGTGATGGAGAAGGTGAACCGGAGCGCGCTCGATGTCTCCGCGGCCGCCATAGAGCTCGACGCCAATGCACGGCACACGGCCGACGGCTCCCACGAGGTGGTGAACCAGGCCGAGATGGTTGCCGTGGCGAGCGAGCAGATGTCCTCGACCAGCACCGACATCGCCAGGAACTGCCACCTGGCGGCCGAGAGCTCCGGCTGCGCCAGCGCGTCGGCGCAAAGCGGCGCGGGCATCGTGCGGGACACGGTGGAAGGGATGAACAGGATCGCCGACAAGGTGCGCAGCTCGGCGAGCGTGGTCGAGAGGCTGGGCACCCGCAGCGACCAGATCGGCGAGATCGTCGCCACCATCGAGGATATCGCCGACCAGACCAACCTGTTGGCCCTGAACGCCGCCATAGAAGCGGCCCGTGCCGGCGAGCAGGGGCGCGGTTTCGCCGTGGTCGCCGACGAGGTAAGGGCGCTCGCCGAGCGGACCACCAGGGCCACCCGCGAGATCGGCACCATGATCAAGAGCATCCAGCAGGAGACCAAGCTGGCGGTGCGCGCCATGGAGGAGGGGGTCGACGAAGTCGAGCGCGGCACCAGCGAGGCGGCCCGGTCCGGCCAGGCGCTGGAGGAGATCCTGGACCAGATCAACCAGGTGACCGGCCAGATCAACCAGATCGCCACCGCGGCCGAGGAGCAGACCGCCACCACCCGCGAGATCACCATGAACATCCAGCAGATATCGGACACCGTGCAGATGAGCGCCCGGGGCTCGCAGGAGATTTCCAGCGCCTCGTCCCAGCTCTCCCGCCTCTCCGTCGAGATGCAGGACATGGTGCAGCGCTTCAGGCTCTAGCGCAAAAGCCACGGCAACAAGGAGGGCGGGTCCAGGACCCGCCTTTTTTTACCCTTGACCACTCCGACTGGCGGAAGGGGAGGACCGGGGTCAGCGCCGTCAATCAGGACCTCGACCCGTGCGGGCGGTCCCCCCTCCCCCTGCAAAAAAAGATTCACATATCCGCAACTTCCTATACTATATTGGCACTATGACAACCCTCGAACCAGGATCCAGGCGATGATCGCCATTCAGGAAAACGTGCCGCTGGCGCCGTTCACCACCTTGAAAATCGGCGGACCGGCCCGCTTTCTTGCGACTGCCACAAGCGTGGCCGAGTTGCGGGAGGCGTTGCTGTTCGCCCGCGACAAAGGGCTCCCCTTCACGATATTGGGAGGGGGGAGCAACCTGCTGGTGAGCGACAACGGCTTCCCGGGGGTGGTCATCCGGCTGAAGATGGAGGGGGTCGGGGTAGCGGGGTGCGAGATCGAGGCGCAAGCCGGCGTGAACCTGACCGAACTCGTGCAGCGCACGGCGCAGTGGGGGCTGAGCGGCATGGAGTCCCTGGCCGGCATCCCGGGGCTTCTGGGGGGCGCCGTGCGGGGCAACGCCGGAGCCTACGGCAGTTGCATCGGAGAAGTCACCGCCACCGTTTTCGCCCTGGACGCCGAGAGCCTGGAACTTTTCGCCCTGGAGCGCACCGGGTGCGGTTTCACCTACCGGAGCAGCCGCTTCAAGCGCGATCCGCGGCTCATCGTGGTTTCGGCGCGGCTCGCCCTTACCCCCGGCGACCCGGAAGCGATCCGGCACAAGGTTGAGGGGACCATAGCCAAGCGGACCGCCAGACACCTGCAGTGCGAAAAGAGCGTCGGTTCCTTCTTCATGAATCCGGTGGTGACCGATCAGGAACTGATCCGCAGATTCGAAGAGGACCAGGCGTTGCGCTGCCGGGAGAGCAGGATCCCGGCCGGCTGGCTCATCGACCAGTCCGGCCTGCGCAACACCGGCGTGGGCGCCGCGATGGTGAGCGCGCGGCACGCGAACTACCTCGTCAACACCGGTCAGGCGAGCGCCGAGGAGATGGTTCGCCTGGCGTGCCTGGTGAAAAAAAGGGTGCGCGACGCGATGGGGGTGCAACTCCAGGAAGAGGTGAGCTGTCTCGGCCTGCAGATCGAGGCGGCACGGGAGTGACAAACATGTGAGTCTCCCCCCTCCCCTTGCGGCTACCCTGTCTTCTTCTCACCCCCCCGCCATCTCCGGCGCGACCGCCCTGAACTGCAGGAAAGCCTGCTCCAGCTCCGCGTAGAGCCCCGGCAGTCCGGCCAGCGTACCGGTCTTGGCCAGGGCCTCCATCCGCTGGGCGATGCCGCGCATCTGCTCGGCACCGATGCTGGCGGCGGCCCCTTTCATGCTGTGCGCATGCAGGTCGATCAGCTCGCGGTCCTCCTCTCCGATCGCCCCCTTGAGCGTCACCATGAGATCTGCCGTGCTTTTGATGTATTTGCCCACGAAAAGCGGGAGGAACTCCCGGTCTCCCATCCGCTCCAGGAGGCCGTCCATGTCGAAGACCGTTTGCTCCCGCATCCCGGCAAGCGCCCCGGGAAGCTCCGCCCCGCCCCCCGCACCGGTCACCGTCCCCGCCTGCGCCGCGAGCCAGCGCTGCAGGACCCGGCGCAGCTGCCCGACATCGAAAGGCTTAGCTACATAGTCGTCCATCCCGGCGGCCAGGCAGCGCTCCCGGTCCCCCGCGATGGCATTGGCGGTCAGCGCTATGATCGGCAGCCGCCTCGTCCCCTGCGCCGCCTCGCTGCTCCGGATCAGCCTGGTAGCGGCAAAGCCGTCCAGCTGCGGCATCTGGCAGTCCATGAAAATGACGTCGAAGCTCCCGCTCTTAGCGGCGGCGACGGCCTCGATGCCGTTTGCCGCGATCTGGACGCGGCAGCCGAGGTTGCCGAGCATGTGCCGTACCACGTCCTGGTTCACCGGGTTGTCCTCTGCGACGAGGACCGCTGCGTCGAAGGCCGCCCTGGCCGGCGGGGGCGCCGAGCCGGACGGGGCGCCCGGCCCGCCGGCCGGCTCGGCCATGATCCGCACCAGGCAGTCGTGGAGCCGGTCCGGATGTACCGGCTTGTTCAGGTAGCTCAGCCCGCCCGCCTCCAGCGCCGCCCGGGCACCCTCTTGCGGCCCGAACGAGGCCAGGATCATCAGCCGAAGCCCCGAGAGGGCCGGATCGGCCTGTATGGCGCGGGCCAGCTCGACGCCGTTCATCTCGGGCATGCAGAGATCGAGCAGCGCCAGACGGTACGGCTCGCAGCCGGCAGCCTGGCCGAGCTTTTCCAGTGCCTCCCGTGCGCTCCCCACGCAGTCGCCGCGCATGCCCCAGGAAGCCACCTGGTGCTGCAGGATGCCGAGGTTGGTGGCGTTGTCGTCGACCAGCAGCGCCTTCACCCCCTGCAGCTCACCGGAGGCGGAGAGCGGCTGCCACGGCTCGTCGCAAGGGCACTGAAACCGTGCGGTGAACCAGAAGGCGGAACCCTGCTCCGGCACGCTCTCCACGCCCAGCTCGCCTCCCATCAGCTCGCAGAGCTGGCGGGCTATGGCGAGACCGAGCCCGGTGCCGCCATAGGTGCGGGTAGTGGAGTAGTCGGCCTGGGAAAAGCTCTCGAAGATCCGCTGCAGGGCCTCCGCCTTGATCCCTATGCCGGTGTCGGCGACCTCGAAGCGCACCACCACCGCCCCGCTCGCCTCCTCGACCGGCGCGACGCGCAGGAGCACCTCGCCCCGGCTGGTGAACTTCACCGCGTTGCCGAGCAGGTTCACCAGGATCTGGCGCAGCCGGACCGGGTCGCCGACCAGCTGCCGCGGCACGCCGTCCGCGATGGACAAGGCGAGCTCGAGCCCCTTGCGCTGCGCCCCCGCCGCGAGCATCTCGGTGGCCCCTGCCACCGCGTCGTGCAGGTCGAAACGGGTCAGCTCCAGTTCCAGCCGTCCCGCCTCGATCTTGGAGAAGTCCAGGATGTCGTTGATGATCGAGAGCAGCGACTCGCCGGAGCCGCGCACCGCCTCGGCGAACCTGCGCTGCTCGCCGGCCAGACCGCTCTCCAGGAGCAGGTCGACCATGCCGAGCACGCCGTTCATCGGGGTGCGTATCTCGTGGCTCATGTTGGCCAGGAACTGGGACTTGGCGAGGCTCGCCGCCTCGGCGGCCTCCTTGGAACTCCGAAGTTCGACCACCGTGTCATTGAGCTCGCTGTTGGCGGCGCTCAGCTCCGCCGTGCGGCTCAACACGACCTCTTCTAGCTCATCGCGGTGCGCCTCGAGCTTCTCGTCACGCGCCTCGATCTGCACCAGCATCTCGTTGAAGCCGTCGATCAGGGTGCCCAACTCGTCATCCCCCTGCTTGTGCGCCCGAAGGGCGTAGCTCTTGTCCGTGGAGACCGATTTCATGACCTGCACCATGTGCATGATCGGCCCGGAGATGACGTGCTGCAGCTTTGAGGCGAGCAGATAGACCAGAAAAAGCGCCCCCAGCATGACCCCGGTCACCACCAGGAAAAACCGGGCCAGCCGGTCCAGGAACTGGCGGGAGTCCGACTGGATGATCACCGCTCCGATCTTCTGCCCGTCGAGGATGATGGGGGAGGCCGCGATGAGGTCGAGCCTCATGGCAAAGGGGGAATTGGACTGGCGCAGCATCGCGGCGAGCTTTTGCCGGTCCACGCCGACCCCGTGGCGACCCGCCGCGGTGAACGGCAGCCTGCCGAGCTCCACCCCTTGGGCGAGGTAGCTCGCCAGCACCGAACCGTCCTGCAGCATGACCAGGGCCGCCTTGATGTCGGGCTTGGCCCGCAACCCCGAGAGGGTCTCGGCTGCGGCGCCGGCGTCGCTGAACGCCACCGCCGCAGAGGTGTTGTTGCCGACGATCTCCGCCAGTGCGGCGAGCTCGCGGTGCATCTCGGCGCGAAAGCCGGTCGCCTCGTTGACGACGAACGCCGCCGAGACCAGCGCCAGCACGATGGCGTTGGTCAAGAGCAGTATCGCGATCAGCTTGCGCCTTATGGAGAGGTTGCGGAACCGGTTCAGCATGGTGGTCGTCCTTTGCCTATTCGAACACGTTGCGCGCCAGTTTCAGCAGCTGGGATCTGATCCGAAGCCTGGCGCGGGAGGCAGCGGCGACGTTCACCTCGAAGCTGACGCGGTTTTTGATGAAGAGGAGGTTGATCATCCCTCCCGCCTCGCAAAACCCCTCATGATCCGCCACGGTGAGCATCGGGGAGTTGTGCGCGAACTTCAGGATATGGGAGAGGCGCCCCTTTTCCGAGGCGCAGATGAAGAGAAGATCGCACCCCTTGACCTCCTCGATGCTGCGGAAATGCTGCACCACCACCTTGCGTCCCTTGGCGCCCTTCCCCTTGATCTCATCGAGGGCGTCGTCGAAGGGGTCGCGCCCCAGGATGCCGAGGCAGATGGTCCCGGACCCGCTCAGCCCGTCGACGGGCCACTCCACGAACTTCATGAAGTTGTAGAGAAAGGCCGCCTTCACCTGGTACTGGGAGCTCGCCAGGGGCGCCGCGTCCGCGGCAGGCCTAAAGAGGAGGGCTGCGAAAAACAGCGCCAGCGCCGCCCGGGCGAGTCTCCTCAGGGGACCCCGGGCAAAGCGGTTGGGAGGATGGGGAAATCGTCTGCCTTGTGCCGGCCGTCGCGTCATCGGTTCCCCTAGAAGAGATAGTCGAGCTTCACCCGGAAGCTCCGGCCGTCCTGCTCGATGCTGTCCTGGACGTGGTTCGGCGAGCCTGGATGGGCGTAGCGCTCATCGAACAGGTTGTAGATGGAGGCGGAAACCTCCAGCCCGGGCAAAAGTCCCTTGGAAAAGAGCGTCAGGTTGGTGAGGTAGGCGGCGGCGGTCCGGTTCCCGACCAGGGTCAGGCGGGAGCTCTGGTACTGCTGCTCGATGCCGGCAAAAAGCGCGCGGCGGTAAAGCGGCAGAATCAGGTTGATCTTGGCCAGGTGATCCGGAGAATTGGTCAAGGGGGCCCCGGTATTGGCGTCCTGCGACTTCTGGTAGGTGTAGCTCACCCTCCCCTCCACTGCGCTTTGCCATTTGCCCTCGAGTTCCAGTTCCACCCCGCGGGCGTCGATGGAGTCCACGTTGACGTAACGGGTCGGGCCGAGCGGGTCGGCGGGGTCGACCGGCAGGGAGGTGATGAGATCGTGGACCCGGTAGTAGAAGCCCGAAACCGAGGAGCGGTAGTGCTCGCGGAAGTACTGCTCGTAGATCAGCTCGTAGGTCTGGATCTTTTCCGGCTTCAGTGACGGGTTGGCCGCGCTGCTGACGCCGTCCTGGTAATAGAGCTCGTAGGCGTTGGGGGCGCGGAAGGCGTTGCCGTAGAGAAGCTTGAGGGCGCTCCCCTCCACTGGCTTGTAGATCAGCGCCAGGCGCGGGTTGGTCGTGCCGCCGAAGCTGTCGTAGTGATCGTGACGCACCCCGGCCGAAAGGATCAGGCTGTCCAGGAACTGGATCTCGTCCTGAAGATAGAGCGCCCAGATGGAGGAATTCCGGTTGTCGTCCAGGTTCACCGTACGGGGAGCGTCGTCGTAGTTTTCCTGGTGCTGCTTGGAATTGTTCCGGTACTCCGCACCGGCACTGACCTTGTTGCGACCCGGCAGCGTCGTGGTGAACTGGGACTCGCTCCCCCACCAGGTGCCCCAGGCCAGGTCCTTGTTCAGGACCACGAAGGGTGGATGCGCCGGTGGGACGCTGTTGTCGTTGGCCAGGTCGAAGGGATAGTCGCCGTGGTAATAGTAGCGGTCGTAGAAGGCGCGGGCGGTCAGCTGCGTCCTGTCGTCGAAGTCGTGCAGGTATTTCAGGTCCAGGAAACCGTGCGCGTCGGTGGTCCGCAAGCGTGCATCGTCGAAGATGGCGCCAAATGAGGCGGTCGGGACATGCTTGGTACGGGAGGCGAAGGCGGCGACCAGGGTGAAATCGAGCAGGGAGAACCTGCCGTAGAGCTGGTGGTTCCTGTCGCCGTCGGCATGTTCGGCGTTGCCGTTGTTGAGGGAGGCGAAGTCGCTGAAAAACAGGCGCCCGCGCCCCTTGCTGTGCATGGCGCTCCCGGAGAGCAGCACGCCGAGGCCGCCCGGGTGTTCCCTGCCGTAGCTCACCCTGCCGTTGTAGGTACCCAGGCTTCCTGCCGCGACGGCCGTCTCCACTCCATCTAGACCGCCCGGCTGCCTGGTGATGACGTTGATGACCCCGAAAAAGGCATTGGTGCCGTAGAGCGAGGAACTAGGCCCGCGGACCACCTCGATCCTGTCCACGAGGTCGATGTCGACGGGAAACTCGGTGCCGATGGGAGCGGTGTCGAAGATGTTGTCGTTGATCCGGTGGCCATCGACCATCAGCAGCACCCTGCTGTTGTAATCGCCCGGGCGGTTGAAGCCGCGCACCCCGATGAAGCTGTAGTTCCGGTCGTAGGTGACGAAGAACCCCCTGACGCTGTTGAGCGCGTCGGCGAGCGTGCGGTAGCCGTACTTCCTGATCTCGTCGGCGCTGATGATGCTCACCGACGCGGGGGCTTCAGTCACCTTCTGCTCGTATCTGGATGCCCCGAATACGGTGGCGACCTCGACGCTCATCAGTTCCTCTACACTCATCTCCATGAGGTCGGGCTTGGCATCCTGATCGGCCGACCCGGTATTTGCCTGACATAGCGAGACCGGTATCAGGACCAGAAGCGAGGCTGCTACTGTCGAGAAAGGACGCAAGATCGAAGCAGCCCTTTTAATTGCCCTGCATATTCGGACGTATCTCAATTTAGATATTCCTTTAATCCAGAATAATCAAATCCATACCTGCTTGTCGGCACGAAAGAGAGATAACTTGAGCACATTTAGGCACCTGCCCCATACCCGCTTCCAGGCAGAAGGGATATCGTTGCAGTGCGGCGCGACATGGCTTTGAGAACCGGCGCGGGCGAGCCGCTGCGGAGATCGCGGGGGAGAGAGCCGTGGACGGCGGGACCGCCTGCGTAGCCGTCATCGCGCCTGCTGAGCGGAGTCTGAGCGGAGTCTGAGCGGAGTCTGAGCGCGGGTGAGGTGGGTGAGGGGTGAGGGGGAACGGCAGTAAGTCGGGGTGAGGCGGTTTCACCGGCGAAGCTTCACAGCCTCGCCATTTTCCTCAACCGGTCTCCCTGTTCCTGCGACAGGAATTCGAACTTGACGCCGATGCCGGGGATGCTGCGGCAGCTCCCCCAGGCGATGTGCCAGCAAACCACCCCCTTGACCGGCTCGGCATCCGCCAGCTCAAGGAAGCGCAGCCATACCGTCTCACCCTTGGCGAAGGGGCGCGTGGTATGCACGAAGGCGCCACCTTGCGAGATGTTGACTGTGAACGTCTTGAGGCTGTCGCCATCGGGGAAGTCGGGGGAAGTGGAGAGGAGCAGGCCGAGAAAGCTCTCCTTTCTGTTGAACCTGCGCAAGGTCCTGGCGTTGAACGATTTGCACCTGTTTTCGATGAAATGATCGAGTGTCGCTGCGGTGTCAGCCGAAAACGACTGTTCCAGGGGACTGAGGCTCATGGCTTTCTGCCGGGCATCCCATTTTATCCGCAGCGAAGGGTAGAAATTGAGGCAGTCATAGGCGATCGACTTTTCCTCTTTGCTGCTGCGAATCAGCGTCAGGATGTCGATAATCAGGCCGCTGTAGGCGTTGTCGACCGACAGGCGCAGCACTTCGTCGAACGAGCCGGCGACGTCATAGCCCACGCCGACCCGGGAGAGCGCCTCCTCGTAGGCGGCCCTTGCCTCGGCCTCCTTAACCACCATCAGTATCCGGGTATTATTCATGGAACCCCTGCCCTTCATGCATTTATAGTGTTCATACGAGGCGAGATCCGACGCCGGGCAATCGACTCTAATCTCTGGCGGCTGGCGCAGCTTGGTCGCCTCACGCTGACATCCCTAGCACATCAAGCGGCCGCAGGCAACGGGTAAAATGACGGCTCCCGGCGGCGTCTTTTGAGTGGCAGCACCGGTGGGGAATCGTCTTGCTGTGACCGAGGAGATCAAGGACGCCCGGGACTAAGTCCCGGGCGTGTGACGGCGTTCGGAGCTCTTTTCCGACCGGTAGGGCTATTTCTGCTCCGAGTACCGCATGAGAAGTTGCTGCAACTTCTTGGCGCCAGGCGTCTTTTTGCCGACCTTGCCGGCCACGATGTCCGCCGAGGCGATCCCTTCCTTGCCGTAGTAGGCCGCGTTGGAGTCGTCGTCTACCAAAAGCGCCGCACCTTCCAAGGCGACGCCGGCGAACAGGCCGCGGCTGCGCGAGTAGGACAGGATTCCGGACGTCAGCGTCACGTCGGTCGCCGCTCCGACTTTACGCCCCACGGGTCCGGCCGCCACCGCCGCGTCAGCTCCCAGCGTGAACTTACCCTTCAGGAGCCCCTCGACATCCTTGAGTGCCTTGAATACCAGGATCAGGTCGGTCGAGGTTCCACCGACCTGCCAGCCGATGCTGCCGCCGGTGATGCTTACGAACAGCGGATTACTCCAGCGTCCGTTCTCGCCGCGCACCAGGACCACACCGGTCCCGTGCCGGCCGCCGATCATGAAAGCGCCCTTGATGACGCCCGGAATGATGGCGACAGCCTTGGCATCCTTGAGCAAGGCCGGCGGGATCCCCTTCTCGGGGATTCTCATGATCTCATTAAGCACCACGGCGGATTCCCTGACCGTTTTCACCTCGTTCTTCGCCAGGGCGCTCGTGGCCCAAAAGCCGACCAGCAGCATGGCGATCATTGCCAGTGAAAAGACTCTTGCGATCTTCATGGTGTTACCTCCTTTAGCCTCTTATCCTGCCCACGGCACGGTGTTACCCGGGGGGGCGCGCCCGGGCCCGCTCCGAACTAGTAGCCCCTGTTATGCCGGTGACGATCTCCCCCCTGGTCGCCCAGGATGTAGCCTGTCAAGGCGCCTGCGGCGCCACCCACAGCCGCTCCGACAGCGGGGCTTCCGCCGGAAATCGCCCCCAGAAGGGCTCCGCCGCCGGCACCTATGGCCCCGCCGCTCAAGGTGCTCTGCTGCCGGCCCGTCATGCCGACGCAGCCGGAAACGGAAACTGCAGTAATTAGCACTGCCAGGTATCTCGTTGATCTCATGGATTTCCTCCTTATTGCTCGGCGACCGTCTCCGGCACCGATGGACCATCGGCTCCCCGCCCCCTTAAGGATCACGGCGGCTGGGGCTATCGGTCGTCGTCCTGCCTGGTTAACGGCTGATCGGCAATGCCCGAGCTCAGTCTCGGCTTCACCAGCTGCCTCCAGATCACCCTCATCACCGGCAGGTCCAGGTCGTCAGGGTTTTTCTGGTAATAGGCGTCGACCTGCTGGATGATGTCGTTCATCGGGACCCCCCGCAGACCCTCGGCAAGCTTTGCCACGAAACCCTTGCGCTGCAGTTCGGGGTGCCGCTGCAGTACGTACTCCTCAATGGTTACCACGTGCCCTATCCCCAGGATGAAGGCCAATTTCGAGTCGGGGGCCATGACCTTCCAGTCATCCCCGGTCAAGACCGGCATCGCCCTTAGCTCCTGGCTGGTGTCGACAGCCATCGCCTCGGGCGCCGCAAGGGCGATGCGCCCCCCGGCAAGCCCGGCAAGAAGGGCCAGCATGCAGCAAAATCCGGTTACCTTGTCTATCCTCATGGCTCACCTCCGTTTTTAGATTATTTTAGTCCAATCAGGGATAACACACACGCAAATCTTGTCAACGCGTCGGGCCAATCGGGTCGGTCGGCGCTGAAGATGGCGCTCTTAAGAAGTCGGGCGCATGATTATTCGCCCCTACGGACTTACTCTCTGACAAAGGGGAGCCGTGGGCGGCGTGACTTGCTACAGGTAAGGGAATGGGTGTGAGGGCCAAGGACAACAACCTGGGGCTTCGACGGGTGCGGCGGGAACGGCATGTGCCGGGGCGTTGCCAGGGGGAGATGCGATCGGGTACAGGTGGGGGAGAGCGGAAAAAAACTGCGGATGATCAAGCAGACGCGGGAGGGTTCAGCTGCGCCTGAAACGTGGAGCAATGGATAAAAAAAGCCCCGGATCGCTCCGGGACTTTTTTAAACACTGACAAGAATCTTTATTGCTAGACCCTGGTCACGTTAGCAGCCTGAAGACCTTTCGGTCCCTTGACTACGTCGAACGTTACCCTATCGCCTTCAACAAGGGATTTGAACCCGTCGCCGGTGATGGCGGAGAAGTGGCAAAAAACGTCTTCGCCGCTTTCCTGCTCAAGAAAACCAAAACCCTTGCTGTCGTTAAACCATTTTACTGTACCGTTTACCATTTGTTTACCTTCTCCTGATGTCTTTCTACTGTTTTTTTGTCCGGGATCATCCCGGAACTTCAAACACCTTAGCAGCTTGATCTGTACAAAGCAAGCTATTTAAATTCAGAACTTTTTCCGCTTCAAACATTAGCTCCATATGTGGATGTCAGCATCACGTCACGAAGAGCCAACCAGACGTTTTCTTTATATTTCACTCGGAACAATCAGATTCAATGGTCACGGCTGCCTGATCTTTTTAAAATTGCAGAGCCAATCACGGTTGTGACAAGTTGACGGTGAAAGGTACCCCGTCGATGGTCAGCGTGGTCGTCACGCTGGTAGCGGACGGCAGGTTTCTGACAAAGATGCGCCGGTTGTTCAGAATGGGGATCGTTTGCTGGTCCTTGGTAAAGACGCCAGGGTTGAAATTGTCGTCACCCATAGCGTATTCGGCTGTGTTGTTGAGACTGTCCCCGATGCTTATGACATGAGTGCCTACAATGCCGTCCACGCTATTCAGCGTGGCAACGCTCTGCAAGAACAGGCCGACCCGGACCGGCGCCGAGAAAGCGGGAGTGGCCACGGTCTGGGTGGTACTGAAAAAGGTCCCGCTGACGTTTCCAATGGTGACAGTGGAACTGGTTACCGTGCCGAGCGCACTGGACGAGGTATGGCTGAGCGTGACCTTGTCGCCGTTGGTGACCGTACCGGACGCATCGGTGGCGGCAGCACCGTTTACGGAATACTTGCTGCCGCTTCCGGTGGACCCGATGACGCTGATCGGGCTGGAATCGCCGGTCAGGCCGGATACGGTGATTTCGTCCGAGGTGACTGTTGCACTGAGGGGAACGCCGGTCTTGGCCGGGAACGTGAACGGGTCCGGTGTGGTCGGCAACCTCTTATACTCCGGAAACCAGTCGACACCGCCGCATCCCGCTGAGACAAGGAGCAGCACGACCAAAAGGAAGATCCTGGTCAACGGGCCTCTTCGTGTTGCCAGTCCCAAGGAGCATGAGGGGGGAGCTTCCAGTGGCGCCCTCATGCCGTACGAACTGCCAGTTGAGTTTGGCTTTGTCATGACACCTATACCCACCAAGTATTTATGCGGTTTAAGAAATTTCGATACTATATCAACATCACCCGCTTTGACAAGCTGATAAGCAGGTGGAGCGGCGGGCAACCTCCGGCCCACGCCGCCCCACTCCCCTTATTTGAGGTTCCCCGGATGCGGCAGCCAAGCTAGGGTTTAGCTGCGAGGGCGGCCAGTCTCTCCTCGGCCTGCTTTGCCAGCGGGCTCTTGGGATACTTGGTCAGGATTTCCTGGTAGAGCTGCCGGGCGTGCTCCCGGTTGTTCTGCTTCTCCTCAAATTGCGCCGTTTCGAAAAGCTCCTTCCCCTTGTCGCCGCTGCACCCCCCCAGAAGTCCCGTCAGGATCAGCCCCGACACCACCAATCGTTTCATCACTGCCTCCTTTTTGAAACACGATCCCGAGATAACGGCAGAACAGCTATACAAATTTAGCGGCGGCATGTCAAGAAAAGTACCGTGCGGGGGCTTGCCGGTGCCATGGGAAGACTTTGTAAGGTCGACGCGCACTGGGATTAAAGCAGTATATAACCCTTAATAATGAGAAGCACGACTCTATATTAAAGGCACGGTACTGACACGTTTATTAACACGACAAGGATAACAGGATAATGTGTTGTAATGGAATATTTTAAAATATTTTCACATATGGCTGAATTTTTAAAAACAGCGTGTATAATGTTTATGAATTTTAACAAATGCCCACCTTTCTGTTCAGATATTGAACTAGCCAACACATAAATCATCAAGTAAATCCACTAACTATCAGCTAATACCATATTACAAACAGATGCTATTCAATTTGATGTCACAAAGTCAAATAGTATACTGGATTATTTTAAATTGTGTCAATGTGTCCTGCATGGCAATGGAGGTGTTTTTCTTTCAATCACAACGCAGCCGGGAGCTGTATCCGGTTTTCTTGGAAAGGAGGCCGCTCATGCGCAGGTCAATCAGTACAGCCGAATCTGTTCACCACCCTGTTGGCAGAGGTATCTTTTACGGATTCACATTGCTCGTGGCTCTCACCATACTGTTGTCGCCTGCACACCCCTGGGCCGCCCCGTTCTCCAAAAACTTCCAGTTTACCCAGCCGGACAAGGTGCAGATCACCCTATGGGGATCGGGTGACGAATTCCGTGCAGTCTTCGAAACGATGACGGGATACACGGTGGTCTTCGATCCGCAAAGAAAGGCGTACTTCTACGCCCGACTCTCGGCCGACGGCAAGAGCCTGCAGTCCACGGGGGTACTGGCCCACCACCCCGCACCCAAGGGACTCGCCAAGCATGTCAGACTGGACCCCGCAACGGTGGCAGCCGGGGCCCGGGCCCGGCGGGAAAAATGGAACCATGAGACCGGCCTGTCCAAGCGCTGGTCCCGGCTCAAGTCCCAGACGCTCGGCACGCCGGTTGCGCCAGCCGAAACCGGGAGCCTCCCTGCGCCGCCCGACAGTAGCACCACCGGCACGAAGATCGGGTTGACCCTGCTGATCGATTTTCCCGACGCGCCGGCCACCATCGGCAAGGCCGACATAGAGTCGTTTCTAAACGGCGATTCCTACTCGGATTTTGGCAATAACGGGTCGGTGAAAAAATATTTCAGCGACGTTTCGGCCTCCCGTCTGACCTACACCAACGTGGTGACCCTCTACGTCCGGATGACGCGGCCCAAGAGCTATTACAACAACACGGCGCTCGACTGCGGCGCCCAGGGCCGGCTGCTGATCAAGGACGCCCTGGCCATTTTGAAGGCCAGGGGGGATTACACCGGCACGATCCTTCCAAGCTTCAACGCCCTGACCGCCGACGCATCCGGCATCGTGGTGGCCTTCAACGTCTTCTTTGCCGGGGGCAACAGCGGCGTCTGGAGCCAGGGGCTGTGGCCCCATTCCTGGATCCTGGAGAGCCCGGTCCCCCTGGGCAACGGCAGATCCGTGCTTCCCTACCAGATTACGGACCTCGGCTCGTCGCTGGAACTTGGGACCTTCTGCCACGAAAACGGTCACATGCTCTGCGGATTCCCCGACATCTATGACTACGATGACGACTCGGTCGGGGGTGCGGGCCTGTTCTGCCTCATGAACAGCGGCGGGCACGGGACCAATCCCAGCCAGGTCAGTGCCTACCTGAAGCTCGCCGCAGGGTGGGCCACGGTCGCCAGCCTGGACGGCACCTCAGGCATGACCGGATCACTGGCGGCCGCGCCCGGCAGCGGGTACGACAGGCTGTACCGGTATCCGCGGCAGGGGGTGGCAACCGAGTATTTCCTGCTGGAAAACCGGCAGAAGACGGGCCGGGACGCCTCCCTGCCTGCCGGGGGGATCGCCATCTGGCACGTGGATGAACTGGGTGACAAAGACAACCAGAACCTGGCGGCCAATGCCTCGCACAACAACTACGAAGTCACCTTGGTCCAGGCGGACAACCTCTGGCATTTCCAGAACAACGTCAACCCGGGCGATGCATTCGACCTGTACTACCAGGGAAACGGAGCAGCCCACTATGCGGGGGAGCTAAGCGATACCAGCGCCCCCAACGCTCGTTGGTGGGACGGCTCCGCATCGGGGGTGAACCTGAACAGCTTCAGCGTCGCCGGCATGACCATGACCTTCAGGCTCGGGACAGGCGGCAGCGGCCTGCCGGCCCCGGTTCTCGCTGCCGAACCGCCCGTCACCTCGGGCACGGCCAACACCATCTCCTGGAGTACGACGGCCGCCGCATCTGCGGCCCAAGCGCAACCGGCCGCCGTGAAGAATGCGGCGCCGACCGGGGTCGTTACGACGTATCGGGGCGCCGAAGGGATGTCCGCAGACGACCGACCGGCCCCGGCCCGGGCGACGCTCTACCGGCCGAAGCTGCCGGCGACGCCGGGACAAGCGGGAAAGCAGCGGGGCGCCCCGGAGCCGCTGGCAACGGCGCAGCTGTTCGGCGAAACCTTCGAAGGGAGTTTTCCCGGCAGCGACTGGGAACTGTACGGCGGCCCCACCTGGGGCGTCACCGGTTATGACAAGCACGCGGGTTCCGGGAGCGGGTGGTGCGGCAATAGCGGCCTGGCGCCGGAAAACGGTTATGCGGACAACATGGACGCCTGGATGGTCTACGGCCCCTTCAGCCTGGCCGATGCCACCGGTGCCGGCATGAGTTTCTGGTACAAGAACCTGTCGGAGAGCGGCCACGACTATTTCAGATGGCTCGCCTCCGTGGACGGCGTCAATTTCAACGGCTATCAGATCAGCGGCGATCAGAGCAGCTGGCGCTCCCAGGTATTCGACCTGGCAAGCGTTCCGTCGCTGGGCGACCTGAACGGCCGGCAGCAGGTGTGGCTCGCGTTCCAATTCGGCAGCGATACGGCCAATTCGGGGCCGACCTACAAGGGGGCCTACCTCGACGACATCGTCATCGCCAAAGAGGCCGCCGGCACGGCCGATCTGGCCGTTTACAAACCGTCGAACTGGAACAACTACATCACCGTCGAGACCTCGCCGCTGATCGCGACGGCGGCGCACAGCGGAACCGGCCCCTACTACGACAACCAGACGCTCTACTTCAACTGGGGGGCGCTGAGTCAGGGGAGCGCCACGGCCTCGGGCTACCGGGTCCGCGTCGAGGTGACCGGGACGGGAGGGGACAGCTTTTACTGGACGGGGCTCTCCACCACCCCGGGCTACTGGACCGGCCTGGCCAATGACCAGGCATTCGGGCCGCTTTCGGCCGGAAGCCACACGCTGAAGCTGTGGCTTGACTACGACAACACGGTGAGTGAAGCCGACGAGACGAACAACTACTATGAGCGGACCATTACCGTAGCGCCTGTCGTGGTGGAACCGGCTCGATATTATGCCGAATGTGCCGACGACGCCGACTTCGCCTCGGCGGTCAATTCCGGTTGGACCGCGCAGACCAACTGGAGCTTCTCCGGCCTCGCGCTCGGCAGGAGCTACTGGTACAGGGTCAAAGCCCAAAACGGCACAGGACAAAGCGGCTGGTCCAATGTCGAACATTCGCTGCAGGAGGAGCTCCCCTCGATATCCGGCACGCCGGCCACCAGCGCCAAGGCGGGCGCGGCGTACAGCTTCACCCCGACGGCCACCAGGGCCGCCGGCTTCGGCATCGTCAACAAGCCGTCCTGGGCGGCTTTCAGTACCGGCACCGGCCAACTGACCGGCACCCCCCAAAACGCCGATGCCGGCTCCTACCCGAACATCGTCATCAGCGCCAAAAACGGCGCAGGCTCGGCGTCGCTCCCCTCCTTCTCCATCTCGGTCTCCGGGTCGATGCCGACACTCTCCGTGGCCATCACCGGCTCAGGCGGCGGGACAGTTACCAGTTCGCCCGCCGGCATTGCCTGCATAAGCGGCAACGGCACGGGGTGCAGCGCCAAATTTGCCGGCGGCAGCAGCGTCGCGCTATTCGCCACTGCCGACACCAACTCCACATCCGGTGGATGGGGCGATACCTGCCAGGGTACCGGCCCCTGCGGCATCACCATGACCTCCGACCGGTCCGTCACCGCGAGCTTCGTAGCCGCGCCCAACGTGAAAATAGGCGATGCCCCCTACCCTACCCTGCAGGCCGCCTGCGCAGCCGCCGGCGACGGCGCCACCATCAAGGCGCGGGAAATGGAATTCGCGGAGAACCTCGTTCCGGGGAGCGGCGCGGTGCAGCTTAAGGGGGGTTATGACGCCGGATTCAGCTCCAAAGCCGGGCACTGCACCACGATCAAGGGGAGCGTGAAGATCCGCAGAGGTGCTCTGAGGGTGGATGGAGTGACGATACGCTGATCGAAAACCGGGTCGATTTATCGGCGATAAGGGTAACGGGGCGATATGGGTAACGGTGAGTTTGCACCGGCCAGCAGGATCAGCCGCGGGGAGCAATCGACCTTGTTCGCAGCGTCGATCCGGAGCGAAAAACGTTGTCCCGCTGCCCAACTCGTTCCGGGCAGCGGGACAACTTGCGTCTCACCCGGCAGCGTTCACAGCTGTCGGGCGGTCTCCCTTCCCTGTTGGCGCCACGCCATTATCTTTTTTGTAGAAAAATTTGAAGGAGGGCGCGTTGATCTCCTGCGGCTCCTTGGCCGGGGCTATTTCGACCGCCTGGCTGACGTTGTCCGCCTCGATATTTTGCTGCAGGAACTCCCGGTCCACCTGCAGCAGGTATCTGCCGGGGCGCAGGTCGCCCAGGTAATAACTTCCGTCTCTGGCCGTCGACGACTCGGCGAGCACCTTGCTGTCGTTTGGCCTGGTGGCGAAAACCCTCACCCCGTAAAGCGGCTTGATACCGTGCTCATTCGTTTCGGCAGTCACCAGACCGGATACGGAAATCAGGGGGGTCACTCCCAGGTTGACCTCAGTCAGTATCCCCGGCACGATATGGGCTTTCTGCAGGCCGTGGGTCGGCGAGTAAATGGCGGGGACCGTGTTCATATCCATAAACACCCGGACGTCGCTTATCTCACCGTTGTTGGGCAGCTTGAAATACCCGTTTTTGTCGGTCAGGCTGTGGTTGCCGCCCATGGTGACCTGGACATTTTCCAGCCCGGGCTCGTCCGGGTCCAGTTGCGCATTGGCATTGTAGTCGAGGTATACCTTGCCGCCAACTCCGCCGCTGTCGGGCTGCAGGAAGCGGCTCTGGACCTGTGCGGGTAACCTGCCAGGGAAGCCGAACAGCCCCCTGTAGTTGAAGGAAAGCACCGCGGAAAGGTTTTTGTCTTCGTAGCCGGTGACCAGCTCCAGGCTTTTTTCTCCGAAGGCATCGAGCAGGTACTCGCTGCGGTTCTTGACGACGGGGGTGCGGGAGCCGAAGTCGTAACCGATATCCATTTTATACCTGAACGAGTTGTCGCCGCTTCTGTACCTGTGCGTAGCCAGCAGTTCCTTCTGGCTGCCGCTCTTCGCATAGCTTGCTCCCAGATAGTTACTGTCGTTTGCCATCACCCCCACGTTGACGAAGGACGCGAGATCGTCTGCCGCGAGCCCTGCCATGTTGATGCCGTTGGCAAAATCGGCATGGTCGGACAGATAGAGTGAATCGCCGGAGGCAACGGCTGCGCTCACCGTCACGTCGGGTGCGACGATGGCGTAAACCTTCAAAAGGTAGAGCGTGTTCGCCGCCTCCCAGTTCGGGACCGTCCTGTTGACGGAGAGGCTGGCCGTTGCCCGCGGCAGGGCGGTGGATGTTATTTCCAGGTTCTGGAACTCGAGGTCGAGCGTTTCCGGCCCGGACCGGTCCAGGTTGTTGCTGACCTTTGCATAGAGGCCCGACATGGACCATTCGGGTGAGAGCCTCCATTTCCCGGTCAGCGCATAGCCCTGCCGGTCCCGGAGTTCGACATTCTGGCCGTTGAAGAAGTCCGGGCCGTACCTGAAGTACTGCCCCAGGATGCTCGAACCGCTGGTCGGGAAGAGACTGGCCTGCGTCTTGAAGGCCAGGTCATGGTAGGAGGCCTGCGACCGGGCCTCCCTGCCGTTGCTTAGGGCCAGGTCGCCGTTGAGGATCAGGTAGTTGCTCGGCTGCCAGACGAATTGCCCCCCCATGTGCTGGCTGGAACCCGGGAAGCGCCGCTGCCTGGAACCCAAAAGCTGAGAGCCGGCCGGGCTGAAAAGGCTCTCCTGGAAAGCCAGGGTATAGCCGAGGGTGAAGTGGTCGCTCAAGGCATAGAGCGCCCGCCCCCCTGCGAAAACACCCCGGGTGTGCCAGTCGCCCACGTCCCTGCTGGTGCCGACGCCGCCCAGGTAGGCGAGCTTGCCGGCCGGCAGGAACAGGCTGGTGCCCAATATCTCCTGTTTCCGGTAGCTCTTGTTGCCGTTATTCTCCGTTATGGTGATCAGGATCTCGCTCAGGCTCCCCGGCGCCAGCTGGATATCCTCGAAACGGTAGACCCCCATCCCCACCTCCGAATCGATGGCGGGAACAGCCTCCTGGGTATCGACCACCCTGCCGTTTATCCTCAGTTCCACCTGTGAACCGCGGGGAGCGCTCCCTGCGAAGAGCTGCGGCTGAACGAAGTAGCTGCGCAGACCAAGGGAGGAGCGGTCGCGGGGGTTCTCCTCGGCGGAGAAGCCGGCAAGACCGTTGAGCCTGACGCCGGTCATCCTCACGCACGGGAAGGAGAGGTCGCTCAGCCCGAAGGAGGTATCTCCCACGCTCAACTCGGCGCTTGGGAAACGGTTACGCCACTCCCCCGCGGAGAGCATCAGCGGGGAGCTGTCAGCCGAACGGCGCTCCTTGCTGTTGAACAGCAGCTCCGGCTCGCTGAATCTGAGCCTGAAGGCCCCCCCGAGGAAGCTGCCCCAGAAATTCTGCTGCAGGAAGTCGAGGCCCCACTGCCTGTCTTTCAGGTTATTGTCGAGGAAGAGATTGGCACGGAGGGTCAGTTCCATGTAATCCAGACCGGTCCGGTTGGGCAGGGCCTGGGGGTGGGCCTCGGGGAGATTGGCGGGGACATCCTGAACCTGGATTTCGTGCGCGGAGCGCCGGCTCGTCTTAAATATCTTCAGCGTCCTCTCGGTCCGGCCGACGAATTCGTAATTCGATTCGTTCCAGCTCAGTTCGATGCCGAGGATGCCGGATATGGCCGCCGCAGCGACAAAGAGATCAGGCTCTCCGGTTGTGTCTGATTTGGCCCGGACGATTTCAATGCTCTTTGTGGCGTGATCCACCTCAATGGTACCGAGCGCGGTGTTCAGGGTGACGTAGGGCATCCCTTCCGGCAGGAATTTTACCGTGTCCCCTTGCGTCGTCGGCTCTATTTCGAAGACCTTCAGCAATCTCAACAAAGGCAGGTAGCGCTGGTCCGCATCGGTGACTATCACTTCCAGGTCACCGACCGTTTTCTTCTTCCAGGGGTCGTTGCCGTTGATGGTAAACCCCACCACAAGCCTGTCCTTGATGGTTCTCCCTTTACCCGGGGCATGCCCGCCGGCCGCCGGTTGCGCCGCCTGCTCCACTTCTTGCCGGGGCTCGCCACCGGGGGCGACCTGGCCGACGGCTGCGCCGCTGTCGCAGGTTAACAGGTGCAACGTGATCAAAAGCACCGCGGAGACGATCGTCTTGTTGTTGCCTGGAGATGACATTCATTCAATTTCCCACAGTTAGGATACGACCCCTTTTCAGCACTCCCAGGCGGGGCTTCTTGACGAATTTGGTCCGGCAACCTCAGATTTTGCTGTCGTTATCCACCAGTACTTCCTCGACCATGGGCTGTTTCAGCTGACTCGAGCTGTATTTTATTCTCACCGTGTATTTTCCGGCAGGCAGCTGATCTTTCACTTCGGCCGCCAGCAGGCGTTCGCTTCCGGGCATGACATAGGCCCGGCTCAGAGAGCCCTTGGCCTGGACCTCGCCGGTCTCGCTCACTATCTCGTACTCGCCTATGACAAAGAGCCGGCCCTGACCTGTATTCGCCACCACCGTTTCGATGCCCCTTTGAGTCCCTTTAGCGACCAGCTTGATATTTTTCACGACTCCCTGGTACCGGACATCCCCGTAGACGGCGAAAATCGGCACCACGATGCTCGATATGACCTGGAACCGGAAATTTCGCCCCTTATCGTCGGAGGATTTGGCCTCGGTCGTCCTCAAGGATTCCAGTTCCATGGCGGCACGGTACTCCCCGGGTTTCAGCTTGCCCTGGTTGGGGATGTAAAACCGCACGGCCTGCCGCGACTTGGGCGGGATGGCGAATTCCTTCGGATTGAACTTCAGCAGCGGGACCAGTGACTGTTCGTCGTCGGGAAGTTCCCGAAAACCGCCTTCGGCCGTAAAGGTGAAATTGACCATCTTCACCCGGTACCGCTCCACCTCATCACCGGTGTTGGTGATCTGGAACTGCCCTGAGGCCACCCCCTTGCCCATGGGCACCTCAAGAAACGCCGGAGAAATGGAAAGCCCTGCCCAGGCCTGTGCCGCAAATCCGCAAAGCACCAGGGCCGAAAAGATAGTGCTCATGATGTAAGCCTGATATCTCATCGTCTGCTCTCCATTACTCCGGCCACAATAAAAATTGCCGCGAGCCGGGTTGGTATTATTTAGGAAAATGCCAAGTAACCGAGAAACTGCGCCAAGCTACGGAAGCAGAGCTGCGGTCAGCCTTACCACGCCGCTGTAATCGCCGGCCGGTTTTTCCACCTGGTCCTGGTTCCATGCGAAGGAAGTATGAACTACCTGGCTGAAATGACCGTTGGCGGCACTTTCGAATACCACGGGGTCGCTTTCGGAAGCAGGGAAATTCCCGATGGTGGTGCCGTTAAGAAGGGCAACAGATACGGTGCTCTGCCCAGTGGCCGGGTTGGACCCGTTTTCCGGCTGGATGGAGGCCGTAGGAACCACGAGGATGGGGGCTACCGCGTCCGGACCGGCGTACAGCGGATCGTCACCCTTGTAGAGGTTCGATGCGGCCACGGACAGCTGGACATACTGCTGGTTCGCGTCCACGCGGAAATCCACCCGGCCGTTGATGAGGCCACGTTGAATTTCACCCAGGTCGACAGTCGGGGTGACCAAAGAGACGGCGACGTCAGGGTTAACCTTCACGTGAACCCTTGAAGTTGCGGAACTGATTGTATCTGCCGAGCAAATTGCCGCCATACCGACGATGAGCAGACCCGAAGCTAAACCGATCAATCTTTTCATGTGATGTCTCCCTTTAATGTAATAGTTCATAATCCAACCCGGCGCATGGCAAATAAATCACACAGGCTTCATTCGCATATTCACCTCCTCACGGCGATTTTTTTCACTCTTTGTGGACTGGAGTTTCCAAACTTGTCACCCAACTGATTCGGCATCTATGACAGTCCTTGTGCCTAAGCGGCGGCCCATGTGACTGGGCCAACCTCCCCGTTGCCAGACATTGGAATATTAAGACATGCTCAACTTATATCAATCAGTCGACAGGGCTATTTGAAGGTGTATTTTTCGGGGGGACCTGATACGAAATGCGGCTGACGGATGGGTGAGTCGGGTGATACCTCTTTCTACATCTTTGGTAGCTATGGCAGCGGGCGCCGGCTCATTGCTTGAGGTGAACCCTCCAGCATTACGGCTGCGGACAACCGAAAACGGATACCGGGTTGCCTGCCGACCCGGTTGGCCGGCCGGCAATGGCAAAGCCCCGACCGCAGAACTCACTGCTTTTTAGAAGAGGTTTTATGGTGCGGCAGGTTCGGCCCTGCAGGACAACTTGCGCCGTGCGAGAGCCGGCAGAGGGTCTGCGCTGGCACCTAGAGGTGCTGCGATGCCCACTGAGCTGCCTGCAAGCGATTGGAGACGTTGATTTTTTTGAAGATGTGGGAAAGGTGCGTTTTAACGGTGTGGTGACTCAGGCAGTAGGTGTCGGCAATCATCATGTTGGTCAGGCCCGTGGAAAGGCCCTTGAGGATGTCGAGCTCCCGGGGGGAGAGCGCCGCCGTGCGGTCCGCGGGGTTCGGTGTCTTTTTCAGGCCGCCCAGCAGAAACAGTTCGGCCATCAGGTCACGGGAAATCCAGAACTGGGCATCGAGCACCGAATGGATCATCTTCAGCAGGGTGTCGATCCCCCCCTGGTAATACAGAAAACCGCGCACCCCGCAATGGAGCGCTTCGCACTCTATGTTCAAGGTATGCAGCAGGTTGATCAAGACCAGGTAGTCGCTCTTCAGGACGTTATTCGTGTCGGAGGCGATGAGGTCCTCAAGGGTCTGGCAGCCGTTGCTGAAGTCATAAAGCACAAGTCTTTTCTGCGCAGTACCGCTTGTCACGGGCGGCACACTGCACAGTGTGGCTTCCACAGTGCAGCTCGCGCTGGTTTTGTCCGTGATGACATAGGCCAGCGACTCGTTGTGCAGCCTGTTGGCTCCCACCAGATAAATCTGTCGTCCCGAGCAACTCTTCATTTTCCGTACCTTTCCGGAACACCATTAAAGGCACTTCACTTTTCAGAGCAAGCGGCTGTGTTACAACTCAGAACATTAGCATAGATTTATGGGCAAGCAAGTATCTCATGTTTTTTTTGCTTTCAGCCCCAGTGGCAACGAACTGCTGTTAGAGATGCGGATCGAGTTCACCCATAATTTTCACCGAGGCCACCCTGCCTGAGAGTGAAGACCCCTTATCTACTGTCAGTTGCCATCCCCGCACAGGCCTTGACTAGGGCGGACATTGGGCGCACATCGACTTGAACAGGTTGGTGCTCAGGTACCGGTCGCCGCGGTCCGGAATGATGACCACGATCATCCCGCAGTCGAGCTCCGACGACAGCCGCAGCGCCCCGGCCACGGCCGCTCCTCCGGACATGCCGCAGAAGATCCCCTGCCGCGCGGCGAGCATACGGGCCGTCTCGAAGGCGTCGTCATCTTCCACCACGATCTTTCTGTGGTGCGCATTGGCATCGTAAATGGCCGGGACGATCGCCTCCTGCATGTTTTTCAGGCCCTGCACCTTGTGCCCCAAGACGGGCTCGACAGCTACGATCTGCACCTCCGGCTGCACCTGCCGGAAGTACCTGGAAAGACCCATGAGGGTGCCGCCGGTCCCCATGCCGGCCACCAGGTGGGTGATGCGGCCCTCGGTCTGCCGCCAGATCTCCGGCCCGGTCGTTTCGTAGTGGGCCAGCACGTTGTTCGGGTTGGCGTACTGGTTGGGCATGTAGTAGCGCTGCGGGTCGTCCGCCAGGATCTTGTGAGCCAGGCGGATCGCGCCGTCGGTGGCCTCGCAGCCGGGGGAGAGCACGATCTCCGCGCCGTACGCCTCAAGCACGCTGCGCCGCTCCACGCTGACGCACGCCGGCATGACCAGCTTGATGCGATAGCCGCGGGCCGCCGCGATCATCGCAAAGGCGATGCCGGTGTTCCCGGAGGTCGGCTCCAGGATCACCTTGTCCGGGGTCAGTTCGCCGCTCGCCTCGGCAGCGAGGATCATGTGGCGTGCCGGGCGGTCCTTGACCGAGCCGCCCGGGTTGTTCCCTTCCAGCTTTGCCATGATCCGGACGCGGGGGTTCGCGTTCAGGGCGCCGATTTCAACGATAGGCGTTGAGCCGATCGATTCGATAAGACTTTGTCCTTTCATGTCTGCCTCGTTTCTGTGGGGATGATGACGCCGATTCAAAAACACCCGTCGCTCGCGTCACTTGAAAAGGGTATGCTCCAGGAGGATCTTCGACCCGATAAGGCAGAGCACCACCCCGCCGCAGACCTCCACGCGCTTGCCCCAGTTGTGCCCCAGGCGCCGGCCCAGCAGCATGCCGAACACGGTGAGGACCCCGGCGACCACGCCGATGACCGCGGCGGGAAACCAGACGCTGACGTTGAGCATGGCAAGGGAGAGCCCCACGGCCAAGGCATCGATGCTGGTGGCCACCGACAGCATCACCATGGTGAGCCCCCGCGTGGGGTCGGAGGCCGATTTGTCCTTCTCTTCGTCAAACGCCTCCACAATCATCCTGCCACCCACCACGGCGAGCAGCCCGAAGGCGATCCAGTGGTCGTAGGCCGAGATCCATTTCTGCACCGTCATGCCCACCAGCCAGCCGGCAACGGGCATCAGCGCCTGGAACAGGCCGAAATGAAAACCCAGACGGAACAGGTGACGCCGCGTTATCGGGTTGATGACGGCTCCGGCGGCCAAGGCAACGGCGAACGCGTCCATGGCCAGCGCCAGGGCGATACCCAAAATAGTCAACCAATCCATCAAAGCCCTCTTCTCATGCGGTACCGCTCGCCACTGCCGGTGCAGACTCCGCTTACGCCGCCTCCGTTACCGCGACACGATCCGCAGCCCCGTCCCGGTTTTCAGCACCTCGTAGCGCGGAAACGGCTTGGTCCCGGCATCGAAAACCAGACGCAGCTTCCCCTCAAAAATGCCGACGCGCGCTTTCACCACGCCAAAACGGTTCGCCGGCAGGACTATGGAGCGCAGCGTGCTCTGCGCCCCCGGGATATCTATCACCAGGCGCGCCGGCTGCTGCAGGGTGAACGTCTTGAACTCGCCGATGCTGCCGCTCGACCTGATATCGATGGCATCGCCGGCACATTCGATCCCCGTTACCGTGACAAGCTGGCCGGCGCCCGGCAGGACCGGCCTGGATGGGGACTTGGGAGCTGCTGCCGCCGGCGGGACCGGCTTCGATACCGGCTTTGGAGCCGGGGCAGCCGGTGCGGCCGGCTTCGCCACGTCCGATGTGCCCAGCGCACCGGTTCGCGGCACTGCCGCAGTCGTGCCGGCTGTCGAACCCGCTGCAGTTTTGCGCAGCAGCAGGGTCAATTTCTTGTTGTCCGAGGGATCGGTGCGGATCGTATAATCGGCGTCCTCGGTCAGATTCACCGAAACCCGGGTCATGGCGACATCGTTGATGTTTTTCTTCTCAAGCCGGATGTTGGAGATCAACACCGACCTGTACTTGTACAGGGTGCCGACCGTGCCGATCTCGGTGCGTGGCATGTCGACGACTATCTTGAGCAACTGCGGCATCTTCGAGCAGCTGTACTCGAATTTTTTGTCCGCGCTGATTTCCACCCCCAGGTCTTCACCTGACTTGAACACCCTGATTTTCTTGATGACCGGCAGCGACTGCTCTGCCTGCAGCCATGCAGGAACGCAAGTGAATCCCAGCACCATTACCGTCATCAGGATCATTTTCAATCTAGCCATGTGCACTCTCCTCTGAAAATTCCCGGCGCTCTCTCCGGCATGCTGGCGCCGCCAACACTCTTTCAACTTTCGGAAACTACCATGATTTTTTCCCACGATCACTATTTTTCTATATTTACGAACAAAAAGGCCGTTCGCTCAGGGAGATCTATCCCAAAGGTGACGGCCCCTTCAATTAGCCCTTGCCAACAATTACAACCAATCCTTCCCTCCCCCATCCCCCCCGGGCCTGCCGCAGCTTCGATGCGCCGGCTAACCTCGGGTTGCCAAGACCTGTCAATCTCCCATCGGAGCATGCTTCGCCGCGCGAAATGTAGAAACCGCGCCGAACACCAGGGCTGCAATCATGGTGATGCCCCCCGCCAGGAAAAAGAAGCGGCCGATGGCATGATCCCAGGAAAGCATTCCCAGCTTGCCTAGCATTACCTCCCAGTCGTGGTAATCCTCCACCTCACTCCCGGTTACACCGCCCAGCAGCGGGAGTTGCCCCGCACGGGCGTCGTCGGCATAGGGGGCCACGTCCGCGAGGCTCTCGCCCAGCCACCAAACAGAGACGGAGGCACCGAAGCGGTCGCGGCGCATGAGAAAGGAAGCCGCCACGGCGCCGGGTACCAGCAGTTGCATGAGCGTGCCGCCCGCAACGCTGAGGAAACGGCCGAACGGCGAGAAGAGGACGTGTCCTGCCTCGTGAAAGGGAAGGTTAACCAGATGAAGGAACGTCTCTCCCAGGTAGTTTGAGGCGATGGGACGGGAGAGGAGGGCAAAGGTGTAGTAAGTCAGAAGCGCCAAAAATGCGGTGCGCAGGTAACTGGCCGCCGGGACGGCAGGCTTTCCGGCTACCTGCGAAAGGGGAGACGGGTTGTTTGCGGGAGCGGCGCTGAGCGGGCTTGGCCGCACCTTGGAAAAGATCACACCGCAGCGTGGACAGGTATCTTCACCTTCCCGGTGCAGGGCGGCACACTTTGGGCAAACCTGTCGGGACATGCCCTGGCCCGGAATCGTCATCTGCTCCTCACAGGTCATCCCGACTAGCGCGAATCTTGCGCCGCCGGAACTCCCTCCCCTTCAAGGCTCTTTTTTCACCCGCCTACCTGTTAGCAAGTCCGCAATGGCGGCATTTCCCAAAGAAGGAAATCGTAGAGTTGCGCATGTGAAAGCTGTTGCCGCATCTCGGACATTTGGAAGATGCCAGCATCGCAACGGCAATACAAAGCAGGATGAGCCAGGCCAAAAAAAGAAAGCCCATCAATTTGTAAGATTGTGTCAACTGCAGTGTCATCAGGGATGCCGGCATATAGATGAGAACCATGCCCCACGAGAACCATCTGCGTCTTCGAATTACCGCAAGCCCTGTTTGATAGGTTTCCGGATTGAGCGTATTCTCTTGATCCACAGCCGTCTCCATGTGCCTCGTGTTATGACGTTACCAGCACCTTTCAATATCCCGGATCCTGCATCGCTTACTCGCTATGACTTTTGAGAGCGCTTCGGCGCGTTCTTTTCGAAAAGGCCTGGGCGGACCTGCTATCGTATAGCATAAAATCTCCAAGATTACACTGTTTTCACAATACCAGGTGCCCCTTTGACCTGCGCCTTCCGGCTGTCCGCCGACAGATACGCCGGCACCGGCTCTTCGTTTTGCCCACCCTGGACCGCATCGCCCCATCATTTTGCCCACTACAGCCCTGCAGTTCCCGCCTTTTTAGCGTGATAATTCAATATGTTACCACTGCGGCACCGATTTTGCTGACAGGTGCGACACCGGAGCAGCCTCCCACACCAGCTACCCTGCGATTTTTGCTGCCTGGTCTTTGACTTTGATGTCCCGTCACCTGAAAAGTAAACAAAGAACAAACACAGATTAGGGCGATCATGAATCCGACTGATAAAAAAATCCGCTACCTGAAGAATGCTTACTACCTCACTGCCAACACATTGATTTTTATAGCGGTGCTTCTGGTCTGCTCACATGTCTTTCTGGCGCGGGAAAGCACGGCGACAATAGATAATTTCGCGCAGAACTTTTCCAAGGAAAGACGGGCTGCATATGGCCACATGACTGATCAGGAAATCAATGAACTACTCAACTCCACATGGAACCCCAGTATAGGCGGGTGGCTCTACGATGACTGGGTCGGCTTTGTCGAAGCCCCGAGAAAGACGAGATTTGTCAATGTCAACGCATACGGAATTCGGCAAAACTCCAGGGAACCCATTGCCATGGATGATTTAAATGGTTCCATCTGGTTTTTTGGCGGGAGTACGACTTTTGGGTATGGGGTCGCGGATAAAGAGACGATACCCGCGCAACTGGAAAAGATCCTAAAGACCAGGGTCATCAATTTTGGACGAGGCTATTTTTACAGCGCTCAGGAAAATCAGCTTCTCAGGGAGTATCTGAAAGCCGGCTACCGCCCGAAGATGGTGATTTTTCTAGATGGAGTGAACGAGCGATGTGACATCGAGGTTTACCAGAAGGAAATGGAGTCACTCTTTGAAGAAGCCTCTGAATACTCTTGGGATTTTACGGATGCAGTCTATCCCATCACCGTATTGTCCGACGAACTGAAGACCAGATTTGGCTTTAAAAAAACGCACGGCAGCACCGACATGGCACAAGACGATCTCCATGAGTTGTCATGCAGGTCCTATGGCAAGACCATACCGTTGTCGGACGTACTCCAGCAGAACATGTCAGAGCGCAACTTCATATGTAACGATTATTCATTGAACTGCAACACATATGTGCAACCATTTGCCGGTGTCCATGGGATTCATTCCGATTTCAAGACCTACAAAGCCAGTGACCGCAAGAAACTTCAGAAAAAGTTCGACGCCCTCAAATCTACCTGGGCCGGTTCAGGCTCCACCTTCATTACCGACGCACTCGATAAATTGCACAAACATGCCTACGTGGATGATTGCCACTATAGCGCCGAAGCCGGGGAGTTAATCGCCAACGAAATGGCAAAAAAACTGACGGAGAAACCCGGCCGGGTAAACTGAGGCGACGGTGGAGGCCCGCCATGCATGCAGCTTTCCCCGCGACTAAATTTCCGATCCTCCCGGCGGGGCGTGGCTTTCATCCCCCCCTTTGCATTTCCCTTAAACGGAGCAGCCAGTGGGTACTGCACTCAGAAAAGAACCTGACGAGATTGCCGGACGAAGTTGGATAAGCTGGTTCGTAAAAAATGCGGCGCGGGAAACGACTTCCGGACAATTCATCCCGGTTTTGGATGGGTTGAGATTCATTGCGATTACTTCAGTCATACTCTACCATGTAGTCTCATTTGTAACGAGGAAATCTGGAAGTGACGGCATAACCGACCCGCTGGCACTGTTTTTAAGCCGTGGCGATATCGGAGTGCAGCTTTTCTTTGTCATCAGCGGTTTCATCATTGCGCTGCCATTTGCCAAAGGAAACTTCGGATATGGAAAACGGCCTAAGCTTAGTCAATATTACCTCCGGCGACTAACCCGTCTGGAACCGCCATATATATTGTGTTTGTTATTGTTCTTTCCATTCGTCCTGTTTACCTATCATGTTAAACCGAGCGACCTCCTACCTCATCTTATCGCCAGCCTTACATACCTGCATAATTTCATATACGGCAAAATGAGTACCATCAATAGCGTGGCATGGTCGCTGGAAGTGGAGTTGCAATTCTACCTTCTGGCGCCATTTATTGCCTTATTGTTCAGGATACAGGCGAGACATGCCCGCAGGATGCTTCTTGTCATACTCATTGCGATCTTTTCATACATGTCCCATGTCGTAAACGGCTCGCCGAGACTGTATCTCTCCATTGTCTCAATGGCGCAATACTTTTTGGCAGGTTTCCTTCTAGTGGACGTCTATATCTGCGATTGGAAGGAAAATCCGGGCAAGTCGCATGCCTGCGATTGGCTGTCGGTGGCCGCATGGATTGCAATCTATGCGTTTCATTCAAATGGCGAAGTTGGCGACATATTTGTTGTGGTCCCGATATTCGTCGCCTATTGCTGTGCTTTCAGAGGGACGTGGAATCACTATCTGCTCTGCAGACCAGCAATATACGTCGTTGGCGGCATGTGTTACACGCTGTATCTTTACCATTCCTTAGTCATCTTTACCGTCGGCCGTCTGATCGAGAAAACCGGCGTCTTGAGTTTGGCTTCGCCCTGGATGCGCATCGTTTCCACCAGCATAATCGCGATCCCCCTAGTCCTCTTATCCGGCACATTTCTGTTTATCCTGATAGAAAAGCCGTGCATGAAAAAGAACTGGCATCTTGTGGCGTTTGACCGCATGAGACTGGCGGTCAGTTATCTGTATGCTGCCATTCCGACCATAAAAAACGTTCGCAGCAAATAGAAACGGGGAGTTCCGCTGAACTGTTCACAAGCGTTCTTTCCCTTCGCCCGTCGCAGGAGTTGCGCTTTTATTCGGAGCTTTGACCCTTCTTTGCTCTTTTGGTTTGGTTGATGAGGTCTTTAATCCGGTTCATCTCCCCTGGACCCAGCACAGAATTCCTGAGCTGCCTGCACTGCCCCCTGCACTGCAGCTCTCAACAATGTCCGAAAGTCGAGACCCCGCAGCTTGGACTCGTCAGGTGGGCGAAGTTCAGTTCCTGTGCAACCGGCAAATGGACCACCGAGGGGTTGATCTGTCGAAGATACTTAGTCTTTCCAAGGCCGGTGTCGTAGCTGCGGTAAAGACGAGGTGAAACACTCGGCATCCTTCAGAGCTTATTGGAGATGTGGTCAAAAGACTCTTCACCATCGCCGTAGCCCCGATGACGCAGTTCTGGAGATTGAGAGAACCGTCCTCCCGAAGGGCGGAAGGTTGGAAGGCTGCAGTCGTAAGGCCATATCTGAGATTGCTTCCGAGTGTCAAAGAGCAAAAAAACACCAACGCATCAGAATGCCATAAAATTTCAAAAAGAGCAGGGGAAGACCTGCTACCCCCTGGCCCTCCTCGAGGCTCGCTCAATAGACACCTCTGGAGTAAGTGAACAAGTGAACTACGTCCCCCTCTCGCCCCGAGCATTATAACTTCATGTGTTGCAGAGATATCGGTATTGTGTCACCAGAGAGAGCCCTGACTGCTGTCTGCCGCCATTTCAAGATTTCCGCAGAAGAGTTAAGGTCGCCCGGAAAGTCCAGGCACTACAGCGAAGCCAGAGCTGTTGCGGCCTTTATCGTAAGGGAGACATCGCACCTATCGATCACTAATCTGGCAAGATTGCTTGATCGTGATGTATCAGCCTTGGGGCGGTCTGTGCTTCACATCATGGAAATGGCTGACGCAGGAATCGTCGCCTGTATAGAAGAGATAAAAGCTGAACTGAATAGCAGAAACTAGCCCCTGCCCTGCCCCCTGCACTGCAGCTCTCAACAATGTCCGAAAGTCGACCCCGCAGCTTGTAATGTCCGAAAGTCGATAGACCCCGCAGCTTTGACAAGCGGGCGGACATAGGTAACCGTTGCCCCTGTTGTGAGCAAGGAGCCATGGTCATCATCGAATGGCTGCCGCGCCGCTCCAGGAGCCCGCCGGCACAGGTGGGGCACTAACCGAAAAAGACAACCGGCGCGTGCGTACGGCAGGCTGCAGTCCTACTGGTGCGTCCAAAGTCCCTGGCCGTGGGGAATCCCAGGCACATACCAAGTGGCAATCAGGAGTCTAAATCGGCAGAAAAGACCTCACCATCCAACAATCTCTATTGAAATACTTTCATCAAGCTCGTATTATCCCGTCCGTGAGATAGCAAATCCGAGATAAAAATCCAAAGTAGACCGCGGGGCCAAAGTCTGCTTAGTTCAACACAAGTTTACGCGGCGGCTCCGCGCCGCATAAACTCTTAGTCGTTGAACAGAAGAACAACAGAAAGGATACTTATGTCAGTCAGCCCTTATGTAATGGTGAGTTCGACTTTTTATGATTTACGACAAGTCCGCGCTAATCTTTCTAAGTTCATCTCAGATGAACTTGGGTACATTCCCTTATTATCTGAGCTTCCATCGTTTCCTATCAACCCCGACCTAAACACGATCGAGAATTGTCGTGCACGTGTCGAAAACAATGCCGATATTTTTGTGTTGGTGATCGGTGGCAGGTATGGATCAATTGACGATGAGACTAAAAAATCTATTACCAATTTGGAGTTTTTAGCTGCACGACAAAAAGGAATCCCAGTGTATGCATTTGTCGAGCAAGGAATTCTTGCGGTAATGCCTGTATGGAAAAATAACAAAGATGCTGATTTTACCGGGACAGTAGATACGACTCAACTTTTTGAGTTTTTAGAAAAAGTAATGGCCCAGGATAAAGTTTGGACTTTCCCGTTCGATTCAGCACAAGACATTGTCAACATACTTCGAATGCAGTTTGCATATCTTTTTCATGAATCATTGAGCTTGCGAACGAAGTTAAGCGGGAAGGAACTTCCTAATTACTTTCATTCCCTAAGTCCAGATGCGTTACGCCTGGCTCTTGAAAAACCAGATGCATGGGAATATAGGCTTTTTATGCGCTGCTGGGCTGATGCTGTTGCGCAGCATTCGAATCTGTTAAGGGAATACAGAGAGAGGTTAAGGTTGGATTTGTCTGAACCAGTACCTTCTAATATCGCAAAAGACTGGATATACACTCGATTGCATGAATTAAAAGGATTGGTAGCTTCTGTAAATACACTCCTGAATGAATCCGCACAGAAAGCATTTGGACCACCAGGCGAAGCTGGAGATGTCGAAGAAATTATATGGGTCTCCCAGATGTTTGGCCAACTCCTTGAAACTACTTTTAGATGGTCAAAAAGAATACGCTGTGCGCATGTGGAGGAACCTTTCGACAAAGTAATGCCAGAATTAGCGTTATTCGCAGATCAAATTATCACAGAATTGCATGTATTCCCAATCGATAGCCTCACCAAAATTGAAGATGCTTTAGCTTCTCCAAATACAGAAGCTAAGCAAGAGGTGAGGCTAACAATGACAATTGAACTGGCAAATTTGGATGCATATACCAAAGCTTTTGAGGAAATAGTGTCTAATTATGAAATTTGAGTAGCGTAGTTATTTTTCCAAAAGGAAGAAGTGTTCAACTAGCGCCAAGACCGGCCCGAAAAATCTTGCCGGTCAGGCTTATGCGTTGGATAAAATACCGGAGACCAAAACCCTTTGAACCGCGGAGACACTGAGGACGCAAAGGGATACCCACCTGAAATCACCTGACGAAGTTGCCCATGTCTCGCATTATTGAGAAACAAGAAAACAGCAAGCGGTACATAGTCTTCAAAACCTCTGCGTTAGTTTATGTCCCCATTATAATCACTGTCTTTGGCCGTCTTGTGGGTGTTGGTTTCGACGTTCATCGGAAAGTTTTTCCACTGAGGAACAACCTGAGTCTTGTTAGTACATTTTTCTAAGGAAGATCAATAAGTGGACAGAAGCACGGCTTGACGTGGAGCAGGCAAAGCCTGAACACAGAGGGAAAAACCGAGAGCTTCAGGGGGATGCCCCAAATATCCAAACTAAGTTCGATGGCAATGCTGTGTTAGTTATTGATTCTTGGGGCGTCCCCCTGTCTCTCTGTGGGGGAAAACGAGGAACGCCCATGAAAGCATGCGCCTGCCGTTTGAGATGGTGAAGAATGCATGGATTCATGGGCGTCCCTAGCATTCCGCTGGACTGTTTTAAAGCTGATCAGCGAACGCAGGTCTAGGTACTTTCGGGTCCAGCTGTGCTGTCTGGCGAAGTAATAGTCAGGAGCCTACAAATGATGTAGAGGATACTGATATGGCGGGTATTATTGAAGGTTTGATCGTTTCACTTTTGCAAAACGGTGCTTATGACGCTGTAAAAGCAGGTTTTAAGAGCTTTGCTTCCCTGGAGGCTGCACTGCACCGTGCCGCAAAGCAAGCCGAAGACGATTTTTTTAAACGCTTTGGCGATGAATTTGGCACTCCTCGATATTCGTTTTTGGCCCGGGGAACCAACTGGGATCTGATCCTGCGGTCCTTGCTCTACCGAGAAGACACGTTATCCGTGGATTCTCTTGACCCTCAGGGATTTGGGGAAGTAAAGCCGGCCTCCAAGGAGGCACTGGAATATTTCGTCCAGTGTATTACAAACCGGATCCAAGAAAACCACTCCCTCGACCAACACTTCATCGAGAAAGACCACGTACAGCAGCAAACTGAGGTTGTGGAGAGGATAAAGCGTGTAGATAAAACCTTACTGGATGTCAGAGACGAGGGACGCCAGGATACCCAAAATATTATGCAGGCCATCGAAAGTGTGCGGGTATCGGTTAATGCACTCGATGTCGGGCGAGATAAGGGGGTTGCTTATGAGGCCATTGATGAGCAAATTGACTTCTGTCGAGATTTCATTGCTTCCAATAATCCATCCGCGGCAATTTCGTGCCTGGAAAAACTGAGAGCAAAAAAATGGGAGACTTTGCCCGACCGCCAACGGTTTCGGATCGTGACAAATATTGCAGCCGCAAAGCTCAGACTAGGGTCCGACTTTGTCGGTGCTGCACAGGAATTGTTACAGGCAGAAAAACTAGCCCCTACTGATATTAAAGCGTTAGTTAATTCGGCAACAGCTCATTGGTTACTGGACAATCCAACTGCAGCTCGCAAAAAGGCCGAAGAAGCCGTCAGGCTTTTTCCGGATGACGCTGAAGCGTATAAAACCCTCATTCTCACTCTGGATGGCGACGAAAACAGTGAGGACCCCTTACCCCTGATTCCTGCTGAGTTGTTGTCTTCCCCGGAACTCTGCCTCCAACTGGGCGGCTTTTTCCTCCGGAAAAATAACCCAGTGGAAAGTAGGAAATGGTTCAAGCGGGCTTACGAACTCGGGCCCACTAATATGGATATTCGCGAACAATTCGCCACCTGCCTCCTGGAGGAATTGCTGTCGGACAACTCAATTGTCACCGGACGCCAGATGACCGACGCGCAGCGCAAAGAGATGATTCAAGCACGTGACATCCTAGCCGACCTGTGGTCGAAGACGAAGGATACCGAGGTCTCAGGTCGCCACATCCCCAGTGTGATTAACCTCTGTAATGCCGAACGCCTGCTTGACAACCCAAAAGGTGCCATGGCTCTCATCGAGGAGGCGATCCACCGGCACCCTGGCCAGGTGCAACTGCAAAAGCAATATTACTTCTGCCTATCGTCCGAAGGGCGTATGGCGGAGGCCTGTGAAATATTAAAAGATATGCCTGATGACGCGTTTGAGGAGAAACTCCTTGTTGAGGGCGAAACGCTGGCAGAGATTGGGAGGCTAGGAGAGGGACTAGTCAAGATTGAGGCCTTTCTGTCCAAGCACCAATCGCTAGATAATGATTTGAGGACAGTGTTGGCGAAAGCTTCCAGGGTACGGATGATGGCTAAGATGGAGGGCCTAGATACAGCCCTGGCATCATCCCAGCAGCTCGCCGAAGACTGCCCTTCGATTATCGAATACCACCTGCTTGTATCTGATTTGTTAGCACAAAAAGGTGATAAGGCTGAGGCAATCGAATGGGCGCATAAGGCGCTGGTCATCGCTAATGCCAAGGGCGAATACCTGGAACGGTTCGTTGTGGCCGAGACCTTAGCCGAGCTCGGGCTTCACCGGGAGGCTGCGTCCGTGTACAAGGAACTGATGGTCTCGTACGAGGACTCCAGAAACCTGCGCAGGCTCCTTTCTTGTTACCTGGCTGGCGACTTAAGGGCCGAGGCGCTTGATCTAGTTTCCCACCTGCCAGAGAAGATCAAAGGATTGCGATTTTACGGGCGAGCATGCGCGGAGCTGTATTACCGGCTTGGTGAGTTACCTACTGCTCGAAAGTTCCTCAAGCGATGCTTAAAGGACGCTCCTACCGACCTGGAGATGCGGCTAAACTACATCACCTTACTCGAAAGGATGGAAGAAAAAAACGATGCTCGGAAAGTCCTGGAGGAGGTTCCGGAGGGCAGTGATGGATCCCCTGGAAGTTTTGTGGGGCTGGCACACGCATATGCCCGCTACGGGATGGAGGACAAGGCCTTGCGTGTTGGTTATGAGGCTTTACATCGCTTTAATGGCTCGGCGTCCGTCCATCTCGGCTATTGCAGCCTGATCCTGAATGCGATCAAAAAAAATACCATTATTGATCAAGTTCGCAAAGCACCGAAGGTCGGTGTAGATACCGCATTCACTTGTGTCACCCAGGCTGGAAAAACATTGACATACATTATCGATACAGGAGCAGCTAAAGACGCTCAAGAGGAGATAACTCCAGAGAATCCTATCGCCAAGAAGGCAATCGGTCACGCGGCAGGGGAAACTTTTGTCATTCTGGAAACTCCAATGGGCAGTGAAAAAGCAACTATTTTAGAGGTGAAACACAAATACCTGCACGCCTTGCACGAAACAATGAACTCTTTTCAGTATCGCTTCCCTGATGTACCTGCGATGTGGATGTTTAGTCTTTCACCTTCACCAGATGGCGGATTGGATCTCCAGCCGATGCTCGAGATGATTTCCCAAAGAAGCCATGCTGTTGAGAACGCCGAGGAAATCTATTCAAAGGGTCCTGTCCCCCTGGCACTGGTTGCCCACCAACTAGGAACCAATCCTATAGACTGTATGCTAGGGATCAGCCAAGGTGGGCGTGTGCCGGTTAAATGTTGCCTTGGTAGTTCGGAAGAGAGGTCCAGGGCCCGTCTGGAAATTCAGCAAGAGAACCAAGGATTCATCATTGATCCCTTTTCGCTTTACACCCTTCATTGTCTAGGGTTTTTGGGTGAGCTTCTCACGATAACGAAGGGAAATCTTGGGGTAACGCAATCCACCCTCGACTTTTTCGCGGAGATTGTCGAGGAGAGGAAAACGATGCAGCCGTTCATGACGGTTTCCAAGGAGCAAGGTCAGTATTTGAGAGCCGAAGTGTCTGAGGAAGACATCAAAGGGAGTTTAAAACCCTTTGAAATAATTTTATCCTGGTGCCGTGAGCACTGTGTGCTCATCCCGGCTGTAGGGAAGCCCGGCGCCAATGAGGATGCAAAACTCTTATTCTCGAAATTGCATCCTGTCTTTCTTGACACGCTGCTTGCTGCCAGTGGAACTGGGAGGCTGCTGATCTCGGAAGATTTACATTATCGACAAGTTGCTGAACATATCTTCGAAGTCAATGGGGTTTGGGCGCAGCCATTACTTCAGGTCACGCGAGATATGGATTTGATTTCTGACGAAAAATATTCTGAGTCAATATTTCAACTCGTCAATATGAATTTTAGTTTTGTATCAATCTCTGCCTTTGATCTTCTGCATCAGCTGTCAAAGACTGATTTTGTAGTTGGCAAGAATTTTTGTAAGATGATGGACACTGTATCTGCTCGGGAAGCCGGCCTGATACCATCTCTGAATGTTTTGTCAATATTGTTGTGTGCCATACTCCAAAGAGGTCTTGCAAAATCCAAAATGGAGAAAATCACTTATGCAACGCTTACCAGGCTTGCTGCCAATCCTGCAGCGCCTCCGTTGATGATCGTTGTATCATTATATAAATTCCTTGGAAGAAAAATGGTTTTTGAGGGGGCTATAGCAGAGGAAGGCCTAGAGTTCTATAACCAAACTTTTGGAGCATGGTGCGTCGGCCATTTTGTCCAATTGTCGAGGCGCGGCCGCTAACAGTCGGCGATATAGCTGCGCCGCCCGAGATAGAGGAGACTAAATTGTTATTCGAGTACATTAAAGCCAAATCAACTTTACACTCAGTTATTGAAATTTTGGCAACTTTTCCGGGCGATGGGGAGACCGGGGGGGGACATTCTATAGTCAACCTGTCAAGCAAAAACATAGTTCTTTCAAAATTAAATAGTTAACCATCTCAGTAACGTCGCGGGCGCACGTATCCCTTGGTCTTTCAGAAATGGCGAGTCTCTCAC
>Ga0209317_1000334_pt1 | contig 58543 bp, 59 predicted proteins | sample RifGroB2_FD_183994 | JGI IMG/M metagenome (GOLD analysis project Ga0209317, IMG submission 183994) | Soil microbial communities from Rifle, Colorado, USA - Groundwater B2 (SPAdes) (version 2) | ecosystem: Environmental > Terrestrial > Soil > Unclassified | place: Rifle, Colorado | collected...
TCTGCGCCGGTCCACGCCTGTGCCGATACCTTGGTGTACTCGATGAGCCCGGAGCAGACGAAGACATTCTCCACGTTGGCCAGTGCCGAGTTCATCGCCAGGAGGACCATGCCGTTCAGGTAGTAGATGGTGTCCACCACCGTGGCCCCGGAATGGGTGTACTTGAGCGTCCGGACGTGACAGAGTTCGTCGCGCACCTTGACGGCGCCGATGCCGACAAGCGGGAGCGCTGCGGTGACCGGTTCGATTATCCCGGCCATGGCGAGACCGGCGCAGAGAACGACCACCGCGATTATGATGACCTGGAGAACTGTAATTTTGCCAAGAAGCCTTTTCAGATGTTCCATATCGTTTTCCCCCTGGGAACATGGCCGAGGCGCGGGCCTCAAACCAATGATGTTTGACGGTTAGCGGCCGGTGGTGCCGAACAGCTCGTTATGCTCGGGCCTGGAAAAGTCCTTCTTCCCGGTGACGGACTTGGACTTCTCCTCCCCTTCCTTGCCGTGCTTTTCCCGGTCCGACTGGTCCTTGCCGGTGAAGACGGCATGGGTCGGGAACTTCTCCCTGGCGCGGGTCTCGTACTTGTCGCGCTGGGCCTTGAGGCGGGCAATCGGGACGGTCTTGAGGAAATCCTCCTCCTCCTTCTTCGCCTTCTCGTCGTCCGTAATCTCGCCGATCAGCGCCGCGAACTTGACCATGTCGGCGATCAAATCATCACGATAGGCTTTGCCATCGTCGGCGAGCGGTTTCAGCTCGTTAATCGTGGCGTCCTTGCCGGCCAGCATCGTCTTGATTTCGTTCAGGAGCGTCTCCTCGCTGATGTCCACCGCCAGCGACTTACCGGAAAGGCTCCCGATTCCTGCAATCAAAATTTTCATGTCTGTTCCTCCCTCCATTTCTCTGTTTTTATCGAAAGCCTTTTGGGCCGTGGCGCCCGGTTGCGCGCCGAGCCAAACGAGTGAGCCTTCAAGCGCCTCCCCGGGGGAGACGTACTGGTAGTACTTAGTGGGGCCTGTGGGGGTTTCCCTGACCGCCCGGCAGTCTGCAGCAGCAAACCCGATTGAGCAGTGGTCACAGACGCCGCCGTCGATCTGCTGGGTCAGTTCCTCGTTGCTGGGGGTCTTCACCATGTAGGCCCACGACCACAGCACTTTGCAGCGGTCAACGCCGTCCGGCATGCGGGGATCGATCCCCGTGAGAGCCTTGAACTGCTCGCAGCTCATCTCCTCGGTCGATGCGTCAAACCATTTGCCTCTAGGCAGGTCCCGCCTGTTGTGCCCGGCGAGCAGCGACTTGCCCGGCATGGTGGCGGCGAACTGGTCCAGCATCTCGTTGGGGAAACACTCGTTGTCCCGGTCGATGCAGTTGTGCGCCATCAGGAACTTGCGCACGAAGACCTGCTCGGCGGTCAAGGGGGCAAGGGCATAGTTGTTGATCATCGCCAGCATCCCGGCGGTGACCTCGGCCCCCATCCCGCTCCCCTTGAAGCCGATGACCTTTGCACCGATCTTCTTAGCCGGCATCTTCGGCACCTATTTCCTTGCCGTCCCTGAACCAGACCTTGACGGCTTTGCTGTCGCGCATGGTCACGACGTGAGTGGCGCCGGCGGTGTCAAAGCCCTGTTTCGGCTCGGTCCTGGGCAGCGCGGGGTCGGTCTTTTCCGCATGGTCCGCGGCGGGCGTTTCTGCCGGAGGCTTTGCGCCCTTGGTCGCGGAAGCCTTGCCGCCCTTGGCCACAACTTTTGCCTGCTTCACCTGGGGTTTCTCCTCAGGCTTCTTTACCCCGAGGTCGGCGGCTTCCGGCCTTTTCTGCAGGGAAGCGAGCTCGGCCTGTTCCTCGGCACTGAGCCCCGGTTTGTCTTTCAGCTCTTCCAGCCGCAGGGCTTCTTCGGCATTCAACATAGAGATCTCCTTTGGTCCCGCCGGTCAGGCGGTCTTTTTCCCCTCGACACCTGAGCCCTGGAAGTCTTTGCATCCCGGCTTTACCGATGTGGCGGTGATTTTCTTGACCTGTCCCTGTTTCATAATCGTCCTCTCATTCAATGTTCCGAGCATTACCATGGATCAAGGACATGTTCTGGCAGATCAGGACACTATTTCACTGTCTGAGCGCCTGGCAGATAGGGCAGGCATCCGGCGCCGGTGTGAATGCCATGACCAGCTTGCCGTCGATCTCTTTCACAGTGTTCGCACAGCGGCAGTGCGGGTGGGTGTCCCGGCCGGCGATGATGGTTTTACTGACATCGACGCCGCGTTCGCCCCATTCGTCTTTCTTGGCGGTCTCGGCGCTGATAGCCATCTCCGTCCGTGCCAGGCGCTCCCAGTTGCTGTTCTGGTCCCCGAAAAGCTTTTTCAGCCGGGCGGACACTGAGAGTGGGTTGCTCCCGGCCAGCATGTGCGCCTCCATCTCCGGGATGATCTTGTTCACGATGGCCTTGGTGGCGTTGTCCTTGAGGAGATCGAAACCGTTTTTCACCAGCTCCTCGTAAACGCCCCTGTTGTTCAGGATGTCCAGGATAGGACGCTCCGCTCCGACCATCTCGGCCGCCTGGATCAGCCCCAGCGAGTAGCTCTCGCCGTAGTAGGACCGGAGAGGGGAGTTCGGGTCGTCGGGGACGTACTGCCCGATGTAGCCCTTCAGATCCTCCATGATCGCGGCGCGCTGTTCCGAGGAAAGGGTAAAGGTCTCGGGCAGGAGGTCCTCGGGCGCCTTGGCCGCGCGCTGCCCCATGGCGAGGGCGATGCTGGCGTTGTCCAGTTTGCAGACCGTCATCACCCGCTGGTGCATCTCCGACCAGGTCGCCTTTACCTCATCCTCATAGCGGGTCTCCACCGCATCCAGTTGCGGCCAAGGCACGGGGCGTTCCAGTTCCTTGACCCCGGTGACCGATTTGCAGCCGCAGGCGCAGCCGTGGGCGTGCTTCGCTGCCTTTTTAGGCGGGGTGGGCGCTGCCGGGACGTTGATGGCCGCCGTGGCGTTCATCTGGTCCGCCTGTGCGTTCAGGAAACGGGCCTGAGCTTGGGCCACCAGGTCGCGCAGGTTCGGCGTCTCGAAGATGATCCCCCAGTCGCCGGGCCGGTCCAGGCTGGTCGTGACGCTTTTCCAGCTGCGGCCGCGCAGGCGCAGGAAGGCGGAGAAGAGCCGGATGAACTCCGGCAACATGGCGAGCTGGCGGATCTTGGCGTCCTGCAGGGCGGCCTCTATCTGCAGAGTCGCGGGGCGCTCCCCGGTAGACCATTGGAAGCCGAACAGCATAGGGGGGAGACCGGTCTTGCTCACGATCTGCTCCAGCACATGGCGCGCGGGGATATCCATGGCGAGGATCTGGTTGTCCGCGCCGATGACGGTGATCGTCATGTCGGCGTCGGCTGAGACCGCAGTGACAAAATCCGAGCTGTGCCCCTTGCGCTTGGCGCGGAAGGCGTTGCTCACATCGGTCTGGATCTTCTGCCGGCGCGCCTCCAGGTCGACGCCGCCCAGGTCCCGCTTGTTGGTCTTGTACTTGACGAACAGCGACGGGTCGCCAAAACGCTCCCACGAGTTCTTGGTGGTGTTCTGGATGGTCATCAGGATCTGCGCGCAAAACTCCATGGAGCGCATCAGCGAGACGCCATAGGGGTCCGTATTCTCGTTGTTGATGGAGAAATAGAGCTTGTTCGACGGGTCCAGCTTCACTTCCCAGCCGCTGTCGACGTAGACGGCCTGGTTGTAGGTGGCGCTCAGCAGGCGCTCGGGGAGGGTCCCGGGGGATTGGTAGCGTGTGATGTTGGAGGGGAGGGCGGTGTTCACGTAGCGGTACCACGGCTCCGTGCGGCCGTCGGCGGTGCGGCGGAAGAAGATCTGCTTGGAATCCGGCACGCGCAGCTCCGCGATGTCCTTCATGTCCTTGGTGGCGACGAACTCGGGGAGGGAAAAGCCCTGCTCGAACTTTTCGTTGCTGCAGTTCTCCAGGAAAGCGTGGATCCCTTTCTGGTGATCGTTCACCGGGACGTGCAGGGAGAAGTCTTCCAGCTCTTTCACCAGGGCGGGGTTGTCGCCGATGATCTTTATGGTGCCGTCCAGCGAGATCAGGCGCCGGATCGCCGAATCTATCACCGGGATACCCTCGCGCATCGCCTCGTAGAAGTCGCCGGAGACCTTGCGCAGGTGGTAATCCTGGAACCAAGCGGTAAGCGGCCCCTGGGGGGAAGTCGGCGTGTACTGCGGGCGGGTGGCGATATCCGCCGCCCCTTTTGCGCGCCCTATCTCAAAACCGAAAAGCTTCATGTGTATCTCTCCTTTTGATCTACCCGCAGGCGAACAGGTCTTCTTCCTCGTGCCCCGGGAGCAGACAGCGCAGAGTCAGCACCCGATCGGCATCGATCACGTGGTCGTCCAGGTCCTTGAAGATCCGGTGACGCTGCCCCTGCCGGGAGGTGTGGTTCGGGTACATCAGCATGATGTCCGGATCGTAGGGGTACTCCAGCTCCTGGCGCTGCATCTTTGCGGTCAGGAAGTCGGTGGAAAGTTCCTTGGCCGTGAGCTTGACCGGCTTTTGGGTGTGCTTGTCGATGATCACCTCGCCGTCCTCGTTCACGGCGTCATAGGTGCTGCCGAACTGGAAGCCGGTCAAACGGTCCTCATAGCGCTTGGCCGCGTACTGCTCCTGCCCCTGGAGGATATGCACGACGGCGGACCCGGCGTTGCCGAAGTCGAGCCCGAGCCCCATGGTGTTTTTGCCGCTGTCGAAGACATCGTCCAGGGCGTCGATAGCATCGGCCTGCTGGTCGTAGCTCACCCCCTTCAACTGCACCCGGGCGATGAGGCGATGCACCTTGCCGATCACCACCTTGACAAAGAGCTCGGTAGGGTCCTGGCTAAAGCCGAGGTCGCCGCCGAGGAAGGTAAGCCCGGGGATGCCGGAGAAGAAAGCCTTGATCTCCCGGGAGATGTCGAAGTCGCCCTTCGGCACGCGCCGGTCCTCAAGCGTGACCGGTTCCGGCTTGCCGAGCTGGCCGTCCACCATGGGGGCGCGCAGCTCGTAGCCGTAGAGGGAGATTTCGTTCGCCGAGTCGTCTACAAAGATTTTCAGGCAGCGGTACTCCCGGATGTCCTTCAGGAGCTGTTCGAATTTCTTCCAGGGGAAGACGCTGTTCTCCGGATCGCCCCATTCACCAAGGACCGCCTGCCGGTACCCGGAGCTGTCCTCGCCGTGGTACTGCTCGATGTAGAAGCGACGGCGGTCCGGTGTCCAGTAGGGCGCCGGCTGCAGGGTCTTGGCCCACTTGTAGAGGGTGAAGTCGGTGGGGGAGCCTTTTACCACCTCGGTTTCGGTCGATGCCTTGATTTTCCCCTCGGCGCGGGCGCAGAGCTTGAAGTGCATGCAGGAGCGGTCGCCGTCGGGCATGCCGTAGAGCTTGAAGACCGCGCCCGGCTCGCCACGGCCCCAGAACTCGGTGAAGATCTTGTCGTTCTTCGCCTTTGGCGTTTCGTCGAAGATGCAGAAGGTCTTGGCGTGCACGCCACGCAGCTGCGTGCCGTCGTGACCGCAGGTTCTGATGTCCAGCTCGAAGCGGTTGGAGAACTTCAGGAAGTGGTGCGGCTGTTTGCGGTGCTCGATCAGACACTTCTTGAGCGAAGGGCTGTTTGACAGTTGGTCGGTGATGCCGTCCACGATCTCCAGCGTGTGCACCGACTGCGGCGCCGTCATGAGGCCGCTGCCGTTCGGATTGGTGAAGATCTCGAACAGCATGTAGGCGAGGATCTCGCGGGTTTTCCCCGTTTCGAAGCCGCACTGGTGCAGGGTGTTCCCCTGGTCGCGCAGGGAGGCCTCCTGATACTCCCAGAAGGTGTAAGGGCTCTTGCCGTCCTCCGGCGAACGCAGGAAAGCCGCAGACCAGAGCACCCGATCCGAACAGATGATCGCCATCTGGAACTCTTCCAGGGAAGAGAAGGGGGGAGGAAATTCCCCCCTTGCTATCTGGTGCCAGGTCCAATCAAGAAACTGGAGCGTAGAGTCGAAGATCTCGTGGGGGACGATGATCTGTTTGCCGAGGTCGGCAATATGATCGAGAGGCTGCACTACTTCCCTTCCTTCTTTTCTTTGGCCAGGGCGAGCGCCGCGCCGGCGCCGCGGAAGATGTCCGCGATGGTCTCGACCGCCTTGTCGTCGCTCTTCTTGCGCTCGACGGCCGCCGGGGTGATCATAAATTCAGGCATGGTGAGGCCGAACGCCTTGATCAGGTTGGAGAGGGGGAGGAGGGCGGGGTTCGGTTTCAGCTCGTAGCCGATCACCTTGCCGTCCTTGTCCATCTTTTCGCTCTTCATGTAGGGGCCGAACTCCAGGATAGCCCCCTGCAGGTCGCCGATGACCTGCAGCGTCTCCGCCATGTGCAGCGTCGTGATGTCCTTCAGGTCGTCCAGGGAGCCGTCCTTGAGCGCCTTCTCGATTGCCTTGCAGGCTTTGACCAGGTGCTCCTTGTCGCTGCAGTCCCCCCCTGGCTCCACCGCCCCCTCATCGATGAGCGAACAGGGGAACTTGGGACAAGTCGACTTGCACGGCTTGCCCAGTCCAAGGATGCGCGACTCGGCGTACATGCCGTGGCGCCAGTTGTTGCGGGAGCTGGAGGCCTTGCCCTCCGCGGTCTTCGGGCCGGTTGAGAGTTGGGCATTGTTGCGGCGCGCGGCGAGGGCGGCCTCGGAAAGGGTATAGGAGCGTTTCTTGACCTTGAGCCGTTCGAGCACGGGGTCGATCTCGGGTTCCTCATCCGCCGGTTCCTGATCGCCGATGAGAGTCCGCTCCAACTTGAGAAGCTTGTTCAGGTCGTCGACCTTGCCGGTCTCCCCACCCTCGACCTTTTTGAAGAGCACGGCGATCTGATCGCGGGTAATACGGAGTTTTTCGGTGATATTCATGTAAAAAGGCCCTCACGGCGGATAGATTTCCACGCCATGAGGGCCTACTTATCAGATTTCAAGGTCTTGTTCGGGCAGATCAGGACACTATTTTGTTATGCCTTCATGGCTTCCAGTATTTTCCTGTCCTGGGAAATAGCGCAGGATTCATGAACGCAGTCCCCCGCGAAAGGGTAATCATCTGGCCGGTCAAACTCAATCTTTGCCCACCTATCGACCGGGCCGTTTTTGTCTTGGAGCATGGGATGGCAGCACAGAGGACACCAATCATATTCTGTCAACCGATCTTCGTAGGTGTCCCCCTGTTTTCGCACCGATTCAAAAGTACAGTCCTTCGGAACTTGCTTGACAGCTCCGGCGTAATTTCCGGCTGTAACTGTGATGGTTTTTTTCTCCCAGATTTCCAGCAAAAAGGGCATAAGCATCGGCTGGGTGTTTTCGCACTCGGCAAGCCGCATTATGTTGGGATGGAATGGGCCATGTTTCACTTGTTTCCCGTACTGACCACACATGTGGATGCTTTTGATAGACATTGTGTCTTGCTCCGCCTCTGAAGGTGAAAGGTACTGGCACTCCGGGTTGCAAAATTTCATCTGTCTTACCTCCGTTTATGTTTGAACTATCCGTCTGACCTGTTTTACCTTCAGCCGATACTTGATCGCCAATTCTTGATGATTACGCCCGGTGAACTCAATCTTGAGCCGGCGATTACGCTCGGCCCGGTAGAGATGCTGGAAGTCAGGGAATGTGATCCGGTAACCACCGACCACCTCGACCATAACCTGGATGATCTGCGGCGCCATGTTGCCGAACTCACCATGCAGACGACTGAAAAGTTCTGTTACTACCTCTGTGTGCTCGGCCCTGGTCATCATCCCTCCTCGATTTCATTGAAGCGCTTGTCCGGGATAGCGGTCTTGCGCAAGGTCCTCTCTGATATTGCAATGTAGCCCAGCGTGGTCTTCGGATCCTCGTGTCCCAGGAGAGCCATCACCTCGAAGACTCCAACGGACTGGATGCCGTGTCCGCACCGCGGGCACTTGTCATGCCCGCTGTCATAAAGGTCGGTGGCGAACGTCGACCGCATCTTGTGCAGGAAAACCTCCGCATCGTCGATGCCGATCGTCCGGGAGTACTTCTTCAGGATGTTCTGATAGCTCTTGTCACTGAGCCGGTCGCTCCGCCCAGGGCGCCCCCCCTTCTTGAGCCGGATGAACACCGCAGCTGTGTCCGTCTCTATACCCTTCCTTACCAGCAACCATTCGCGTAGCGCCCTGGAGGGATTGGTGCGCATGGTTACCGTGCGATCCTTCCCCCCCTTGCCGCCGATGATCTGTAGCCGGATATAACCACCGGTATCGATGCAGTGATTCATGTCCAGGTTGACCAGCTCCGAGACGCGGGGCCCGGCTGCATAGAGCGTCTTCAAAATAGCCAGGTCGCGCAACCCTTGGGTGGTGTCCCGATCCGGCGCCCTGAAGAGGAGGCGCAGCTCCTCCGTGCTGAACTTCTGAGGAAGGGTTTCCTGGACCTTAGGTGAGGGGATACCCTTGGTAGGATCATCCTTCCGGTACCCGGCATACTTCATCCACTGGAAGAAACTCTTGACTGCGGAGAGCTTGCTCGCCCTGGACCGGTTGGAGAGGTTCCCCATGTCATAGAAAAGCGCCTTCTGCCACTCCGTGACGTCCTCCCGGGAGGTCAGGATAGGGTTACCCCCTTTGTCTGCCTCCAGTGCCCACCGGAAGAAGCCACGGGCCACCAGGCAGTACTGCTCCACTCCCCGTTGGCGCTGGCCCTTCTGGATGAGCATGTGCTCCATCCATTCCGTGATAACCTGCTCAAAACTCACCTCCTTCATACCCTTTCCCCCCCGCGCCCCCCGCTTTCCGACAGGTGGCGTGCAAAATGTTGATTGATCCCACCGACTAGGCCTATCCGAAAGGGTTTTAGACGACGTGAGCGATAATAGCGGCAGCTAGTGGGGCCGATTCCCCAAACTAATGAATATTTTTGACGGGGGGTGGGTGCCCGAGACCACCTCGATGCTCACCTTTTGATGATCCCCAAACTGAACCGCACCTTTCACCTTCACCCATGACCGCAACTCATTGATATCCGATTGCCCTGGTGACCACCAACCGCACACTTTGTAAAAAGACGCGGTTGGGTTTTGGGTTCGCAATGGCTTTGTTCCAGACGGCTTTTTATCCTGGCCACGATGGCCGTGTGCAGAGGATTGAACCGCCCTGGCGACTATGCTATGCTGCCACCCGTTCTAGGTCTAGGCTGGTGCCCTTGAGACTTGCCCTTAGAACAATGGATGAAATCCTTTTTTTCAGAAGCAACAGAGGCCTACGGCCGGCTGAATGCTCCTTGGAAGTAAAAAACCAAGCCCTTGCACTTGACGCTCAGCGGTGAGGGCAAGGCACTTAACAGACTGCACCACTGCACCAACACCCCTCAAACCCGCACCCAGCCTAGCTTCAGGCCGTGGTGCAGTCCTCCAAACACCCCGACAACTGCACCACAACTGCACCACAACTGCACCAAGACTGCACCACAACTGCACCAAGACTAAGTTAATAATATAATTGAGTAATACCTAAATTTGGTGCAGTGGTGCAGTTGTTTTAGACATGCGCCATCATGTGCGCGGTCGGACCCTATAAAGAAGCCAGAAAGCCCGTTTGCCCCCTGTTTTCCCTGTCCGCTCTTACAACTGCACCAGACTGCACCACCATGACTGCACCGTGCTGCACCCCTTGGTTGGACTGCACCACCCTGAATACCTGATGGCTACCTCACCAGCGTATGCCTAAACTTGAAGAACCTGGTACCGCTGATGATCTTGAAGTACGGCTCCTTCCCCTCGGTCTCCATCAGCTCCCAACCGCTCTTGGCCAGCAGGCCCTTGTCATTGCGCAGCCTGGCCGTGAAGATCGATGCCGACTCATAAGGGTTCCGCTTCCCGGTGTTCTTGGCCAACCGATCGAAGGCATCCACCACCTCCGCGGACGTTGCGATGAACTCAATGACCGACCTGCTGTAGCGATCACCGCTGCATTGGCACGCATCAGCCTTCTTAGAGCAGACACTGCAGTAGATTTCCGGTACCGTCTTGACCATCCTGATGCCATACTCCGGATGCTCCATGGCAAACACCTTCTCCTCGTAACCCGGCTCGTCCGCAGGGATAAAGTTTGCCCTCCCCTTGAAGTACTGCATGTACTCCCTCACCAGGCCATCGAACAACTGCAGGATATGGTTGCTCCCCAACTCCGTTTCCTTGGCCGATGAGTTCTGATCCTCGATCCATGCCGTGTAGATGTCCTTGTCCCCGCTCTCCACCCCGTACATCAGGTCACCCTCGGGATAGTAGGGAATGTACTTCAGGAGCTTCTCCAGGATGAGCATCAAGAGCGCCAGGTAAGCATTGGTGCGGTCCTTGGCATGGCCCTTGAACTGCTTGTTCAGGATCGTCATGAATTCCTTGCGCTGCTCCAGGTTGGGAAGGATCTCTTTCTGCAGGAACTTGACGATCGCCGACATGATCAGGTCGCGCTTCTTTTTAAGCTGTTCCATCACCTCCGACTCGTGGTAGTTGTCGGACCCATAGACGCGCCGGTCGAACTGGATCTCGAAGGTCCTGGAGATGAGTTCGGACAGAGTGAAGGGCTCTATCGCAGTGATGCAGATCAGCGCCCTGGGTGATTCGTCCACCGTGTCGGTATCGGTCCCCCCCTTGCGCTTCTCTTTCTGGCCCCTCGTCGCCGCCAGGAGGAGGAACTTCGTCATTCCCCTGGTCAAGTCCTTATGCTCCAGGTTGTCGATGACCAGGAGAGGGTTCTGGCTTGCCGCCGAGAAGGCCGCGGCGCCGGAGGGGTCGGAGAGCTGGTCATTGCCATAGATCAGGGTCGTGATCCCCTTCGCTGCCGTCGACTTCCCGGAGCTCGCATAGCCGGCGAACTTCATCAGGAACTGGTAGGGCGCCATGTCAGGGCAGAATCCGGAGATCATCCAGCACAAAATCATGAATTTCTGCTCCCGCTTCACAGCCAGGCCGTCCAGGAGGAGGTCCTTCAGGTAGGTCATGCCCTCCTGTATGTCCGTGTCCGGCAGGAAGTTGAAGGGCTGAATCTTGTTCGAGCTGCTGAGCAGGATATGGTCATCGTTCATGCCGTTCTGGATCTCGTCTATCCTTTCCCTGGATATTTTCAGAATCGTATTGTTTGGGCTGTTCAGATTCATAAAGATGGTGTCGCGCACCACGTCCGTGTGGATCCACTGACACATCTCGATCATGCGGCCGTTGAGATACGCCGTATGCTTCAGGGCGTCCCACACCATGCTCCCCGGAGACTTGCTGATGATCATCCTGGTCAGCTTCAACATCAGCGCGTTGAACGCCGTGTTGTTGTCGACCGTGTAGGTGCGGTTTTGGTAGATGAGATAGACAGTATTCTCCCGGTCATAGTAGAAACGCCCGTGGTGGGTGAAGAACTTGAAGCAGATCTCCGCCACCTGGATCGGGCAGGCGTCCTTCGGGTTGTCCAGGAAGGTGAAGTAATCCGTGATCTGCTTGTAGAGGTCCTGGGAGAAGTCGAGCTCTTGCTCGATCGCCTTCTGAGAGAAGCCGAGCGTCATCAGCTTCTCGGCGTAAACTTGCTGCTGGATGATGGCGTGCCGGCCGATCAGGCGGAACACGTTCAGCGCCTCCTCCCCACCGGGCCCCTGCAGATGATCAAGCCGGAATTCCAGTGAAGAGAGCGCCGAGGCCTGGAGGATCTCCCAGGTGATGTAGTCGAGCGCATCTTGCTGCAGGCGCCGGACCTCCCGCTTGCGGTCCCCCTCGAACGCCTTCAGGAAGGAATCCGGATCATCACCCTCCTTGCCGTACACGATGATGCGCACGTTGATTTCCGGCAGGGCGCGGCAGATTTTGCGCACATACTTGTGGCCGGCCTTGTCGTTGTCCACCCAGAGGTAGAGGTGCTTTCCCCTGCAGCGCGAAGCGAGCGCCTTCAGCTGCTCCTCGGAGATCTGCCCGATCATCGCCATGAAGTAGGCGAGGCCGGTGTTCAGCGCCTGGAGGCGGTCATGCTCCCCCTCGACCAGGATTACCTCGTCGTAGCGCTCCATGACGTCCTGGCCGTAGAAGACCCAGCGCTTGTCCCGCTGCTCGTTCGGCAGCTGGAAGGCCAGCTTCTTTTCCTTCGGAACGTCGCGCGCGTCCTTCATTGTGAAATGAACCACCCGGCCGCGGCTGAAATGGGGGAAGATCGCCAGCCCCTTGCCGAAGAAGTCGAGGACCCTGGTTCCCCCCTCGATCTCCTTTCCCTTGGCGAGCCCGCTCTCCACGATCTCTTTGTCCGTGAACTTCTTGTCTCGCAGGTGGTCCAGGAGACGGCCGTCGCTCCAGCCGAGCTTCTCCTGAGCCATGGTGGCCGGGAGATGCCCGCGGAGTTCCAGGAAGTAACCAGTGCCGAGCTCCAGTGCCCGGGCGTGGTAGTACTCCGCCGCAATCTCCCGGATCTTCTCCGTAGTGGTCAGCGTTGGCTTGCGCTTCGCCTTATCCTCCAGCTTGACCCCGGCGATCTCCGCCGCGCGCTTCAGTGCGCCGGCCTTATCCAGATTGTAAAAGCGCTCGAGGAAGGAGAAGACGTCGCCGTGCGCCTCCGGAGCGCACTGGAAACAGTGGAAGTCCTGCTTGTCCGGCCTGATTGAAAAACAATCCCTCCCCTTGCAAAAAGGGCATTCCGGCAAATGTTTCCCCGGCATATCCTGAGAAGTTTCCGACAAGATGACCGTCTTTATATTCAGCGCCGATTTGACCCGGATAAAATCACTCATTTGTGAATCATGCCCCCTTGTAATTCATGCACCCATAACAAAACAGTTTCAGTTGCCCCTTCCGGCGGATGTAACAGCGCCGGGTGGTAACAGGGCAGGGGGCCTTCTTAGCACCTGTTTGTCCGGCGTTCTCTCTCTCTCTCTCTCTCTCTCTCTCTCTCTCTCTCTCTCTCTCTCTCTCTCTCTTCAAAGGGCACCCCCTTGGGCTGCGGTGGCCAGGATCTGCCCGGCTGCCTCGGCAGGGGTAAGCCCCATCCGGGCGCCGACTGCAACCAGCCAGCGTTGAACCTCATCTGTAATTCGGACGGTGACGGTCTCGGAATCGGAACAAACCAGGCGGTCAAGAGGGCTCCTGGTCGGGATCCGCTTCTGCATGACGTGGGTGTAGACCTCGGTCGTCTTGACGTCCTTGTGGCCCAGGAGCTGTTGAACCGTGCGGATGTCCTCGCCGTCCTCCAGCAAGTGGGTAGCGTAACTGTGGCGCAGTGTGTGCGGGTGTGCGGGTTTGAGTATCCCGGAGGCCTGCCGGGCCAGTCTGAATGCTTCCTGCAGCGCGCTGGCCTGGAGATGGTAGCGTCCCTGGTGGCCGTCCGGCGCGGTGAAGCGATCGGGCGAGGGAAAGAGCCATTGCCATCCGAAAGACTTCGGGTATGCGGGGTATTTTCTCCCCAGCGCGTCGGGCAGCTCCACGGCGCCCCACCCGTCAGCCAGATCGGTTTCGTGCAGCCGCTTCACCTCGGCGATGTGGTTTTTCAGAGGTTCCACCAGCGAAGTCGGCAGGGGGATCGACCGTGAGTTGCCGTGTTTGCTGTCGTGGAGAACTACCTGGCCGGACCCGAAATCAACATCTTTGATGCGAAGTTCCAGGCAGTCCACCTCCACCCGCAGGCCGCACCCGTACATAAGGGCGCTGGCCAACCAGTAGACCCCCTTGCAGCGGGACAGGATGGCCGTGACCTCCTCCCTGGTAAGGACCGCGGGGAGATGTTTGGTTCGCTTCGCCCGGACGGCATTGACGTCGCCCACCTCGATCCGGAGGACCTGTTTGTAAAAGAACAACAGCGCGTTGAACGCCACATTCTGAGTACTGGCAGAGACATGCTTCTCCACGGCAAGATAGGTGAGGTACTGCTTGATTGCGTCTGCGCCGTGTTCCGCGGAATGGCGACGGTGTTTGAATAGGATGAAGTCGACAACATATCCCTGGTAGGACTTGCGGGTTGACTTCTTGAAGTGCCGGATAGCGAACTCGTTCTGGAGGGCGGTCAGCAACTCGGAAATCTGGCGGCTTTTCAGGATTTCATTATCCATGGGGTTCATGCTGTAAGTTCCGGGTATCTTTTGAGTTTCCATGCTTTTCCTCCTTTCGTGATATCCCGCCGATTCACAGATAAGTACTAGTTAAACCGATTTATTGGCGAGCCATCCCGCTTTGAAGTCGAGCCACCTTTTCTGTATGCCGAAGTCAGAAAACCCATGTTGTGGACCCGACCAGTGCTGTTTCAGGGATGACCTAGACCACCGCTCGCAGTCAGCGTTTTCCTCTTTTATCCTCGCGACAAATGCTGATCTGCACATGGCCTCGCTCATGGCCGCACCGCCTCTGCCGTTAGCGGTTCGGGGAGCGGTTGCCAATGAAAAGGCACCGTGACACACGGATCACCACCCTCAGAATCGTGCCAGCCGCCACAAGGCGAGTAGTACACGACCATCATTTCTCCGTTCGGCCAGCAGCCTAGGACATCATCGCTACGGTAATCTCCGCCAATCTGCGGCAACGTCGCGGCGTCCATCCACTCGTCGGATTTCATCGCCAATTCCACAGCCGCTTCCAGCTCGACGATCCTGCTCGACATTGCAACATTGGCATGCAAGGGAATGGCAGGGTCAAGCGTCATGCCGCGCAGCATATTTGCCGTCGACTCCATAATTTCCAACAGTACATTGATCATGTTTCCTCCCAGCGTTTAACCAGCAGGTCGAGGCGACCGAGCTGGCAATAGTTGGGCAGGTGGGCGAGAGTTGATGCGCCTCACCTGCAAATCGTTAGGCGGTCGCCCGCAGCTCGGCCCGAATCTCCATCCAGAGCCTGCCAAGCATGTTTACCCCATCCCGATCTTCGCCCCACCCCCAGAAATCATCACGCCAGGAGTCCTCTACCAGTTCACGGTCACCAGTCGCCAACAGCTTCCGCTTCACGTATTCGTGCCGGCTTGCCTTTGCGCGGAGGATGTCCCGCATGATGCCCACCTTTACATCATCCCAGTCTGGGCGGCGTTCAGCCTTATGCGCTTCAGCAACTTTAAAAGCTTCGTGGGCTGAAATAGCATCTCTGATTTTCATCTGCAGGCTGAAGTTGCCGGGGAACTTCTCGGAATGGTAGGCCGCCTCCGAGGTATCGTAAGTCAGGCCCTTCCATGCCAGCCGAAAAGCCGAGAAATTCGACAGGACATAGAAGTCCTGTTCGTAGAAAAGAACCCTGTCCGGAGTATCCGACTTGTGGCACTCTGCCCAGCGCAGCCCCTCGCGGTACTGTTCCATCGTGAGTTCCGCGCCGCAATCATCGCAGTGCGCCACACCCTTTGCCTGGTCGTGACGGTCGCAGTAAAGAACGTTGCCGAAACAGTAAGGGCAACCTCCCGCCTGCATTCCAGCTGCGACGCGCATAGACCTGACAACGAGAGCAGCCAGTGCCTCATCGGCCTCGCGGCCTTCGCCGGTCGTGATATCCATGATGCTGCGGCACCCTTCGGGATCGTCCAGACAGAACCCGATAACGGTGCACCCGTACCGCTGACTTTCGCCGGGTTCAAGATCCTCCACCGGCTTCAAGTAGTTGCAGTCGCTGTCCAGGGCTTGAACCTGGAGTTCATCAATCGGTTCCCACGCCTTCATATCCATCTACTCCTCCTTGCGCCTAACCCGGCGCTGCTGCTCCGCAGAGCTTGGTTCCGTTATACAACTAGATATTGTTTGTTGATAATGCCTTTTGTGGGGTCACCGACCACGCAGGAATTGACCCAAATATTGCCGTTTTGAAGCCGCCGAATGTGACCCCGGCGAAGATGTTGCTTCGGAGAAGCATGTGTTTGTGGGCTGCTGTCAGATTTGGCATGGCATGCAGTGCGCGAATTAATCACAAGCATTTTGGTTTCATAAAAAGGGAGCTTGCCAGATTTCACCCGTTTAACGTTGGCTGGAGAAGCTTCTTGGAAATTGATAGTGGACACGTTTCGGCAAGAAAGAGCCTCTAATAACTCAAATAAGTTGCACATTGACCCTGCAACCTGAGTATCGAGGGTGATGGTATAATTATTATCTTGTAAAGAAACACAATCCATGTATCTCGTATGAAAGCACGATAAGACATCAGACACTGAAAATGATTTTAGTTTATCAACTATTGCAACTGCGGGGACTATAAACCAGTTTTCGCCTTCTCCATGGATAGTATGCACAAATATCTTTTCATCATCTGAATCAATAAATATCACCTTCTTTATTTTGTATCCAGTCTTTGAAAGAGCCAAAAATTCAATAGTGAACGAAGAAAAAGGGAGTTCCAGCGGCAAATCATTTAGACCTTTGAAATGGTCATCCATAATTTTCCCTGAATCTGGCATAACAAAATGAACAGCTTCCCCGAGCAACTTGCATATAAGTTCAACAGGTTTGGCCATACGGGGTGACACGTTCGGCAAAGTGTTTATCAGCCCCTTTTGTGCCTGTGCCACATAATTTTTTGCTGTTATCATGATGGATCTCCGAAATATGTAACGGTTAACCGTTAAACCGGGCTCAGCCGGCTTTCCTCACATCCAGTTCGTTACCCCACCGTGCGCCAGTCTCTATGCCGAGCCGATCTGCCATTTCAAGCACGCCTCTCATGGCGTGGTCTGCCGGTGTTAGCGGGCCGTCCTGCTCATAACTGTCCAGAGGTAACCCATTGGCAATGCGGATCTGTTTGATTGTGTACGTGACTGACAGGGCGATGAAATTCAGCGCGTCCTGGTCAATGAGAAATCCTTTCGTCGGGGCATGGTATCTCATCGGCGCAGCTCCGAGCGGAACGCACCAAGGATGCCGTAACCTGCGATGTCACGATAAGGCGACTCGCCCAGGGCGTCCCTATCTGTCGCAATACGGAACAGCTTGTCTACGATCCGGACGATGCAAAGCGCGTCGTCAATCTGGTCCGGTCCGATACCCTTAGGGTACAGGATTCGGAGCACGTCGCCGGACCTGCCGAAACTGTCGCCGTATGCAGCCTGTTTTTCTTCCACCAACAGGCCAATCTGCTCACCTATCACCGAATAAGGCATCTGTTCCACTATCCCACCTCCATGGCTTAACCAGTGGTCCCACCCGCCAAGATGTCTAAAAAATGCAAAAATGCCTAAAAAAGTCAGCGGCGGGCGACCCGCCATCCGTTACCCCGCCGTCCCAGCTATCAACCCAGCCAGCCGCCGATCCGCCGCTTGAAGCGGCAGCGGGGGAGGGGAGGGGAGAGCTTGCAACGCGGATTTGATCTCGGCGCGGATGATGTTCAACTCCGTGGCCAGCGGCCGGACCGTGGGCGACAGCGCCCGCAGTAGTATCGTGTCGGTCGGGCAGGATGGTATCCCCAGCCCCTCCGACTCACCGTAGCAATGCATTGTCGCCAAGTTCACAAAACCGGCACTGGTGCAACGTCCCTTTATCTGTGCCGAAAAATCAGCATGGGCGATGTTCCGGCCGAACAGGTAAATATCCAGATGGTCCTTCACGATGTATTTCATCCCCCTTACCCCTCCTTCCAAGTCCCTCAGGTTATCCCTTCACCACGAACAGCATCGGCTGGACCACCGGCTCCTGGATCTGCTTTACAGCTTCGGCATCGACATGAAGCGTGCAGTTCTCAGCCAGATTATCGATGAGCGAGATATCAATCCTTCTCACCCTGAAAACCATCTCCCGGCAAAACGATTTGAGTATTTCGCAGTTGCTGAAGCAATAGCAGTCCTCGCAGGTTTTCATTCACCGGTTCCCCCGACCGTTACCCGGTCATCCTCGCTTCCTTGTCCAGCTGGACCATCTGTACCAGGAGCTGATTCCGCTTCTCGGCGAGCATCTGCAGTCTTGCTTCCCGCGCCCTCACCAGGTTGGTCGCCCCGCTGGCATAGGAGCGATCCTTCTCAAGCGGCGGCACCTCAGGCATGAACACCGGCCTTTCATCCCAGATGTGCATGCCGCAGTTGAGACACCGGTTGCTCCCGACGTCCCCCTCTAAAAAAGGATCCTCGTGAATCATCCGGCCGCTGCACTTAGGACATTCCATCGGCCGCCCCCTCCAAAACGTAGTACCCGCGCAGCTCGTTCTTCCCCTCGACCTCGTTGAAAACCCCCTGGACATAGGACTTCCCGCGCGTCCGCTCCAAGATCCTCCAAAACGTCTCCAGCGAGTGGGTCAGGTCCGCCATCTCGTGGGCGATGTCATCGTAAGGGACGCTCGTATCAAGGCATGCCTCCTGGACCTCTATCACCTCGCTCATCACGTGGTCCAGCTGCTTGCCGCCGGTGTTCTGCAGCGAGAAAATCGTCTGGGGGAAATTGTAAAGCGGCCTCTTGCTCCACCCCCGCTTGATGCGCCCCCCCGGCCGGGCAGGTCTCTTGTTTGTCATGCCGCCTCCCTTTGCCGCAGGTAAGCGGCATACTGTTTAATGATCTGCAGCACCGCAGTGCCCCATTCAGTGCTGATCTTCTTGAATTCCGCTACCTGCCTGTTCAGCCAAAGCTCGTTGGCTTCCTTTTCCAAGGCGTCGTACTGCCGGGCCAGCTCAGGCGCATGCTCCCGCGCCCAGATGAAAGGCGCCGTCCAGTCCAGAAGCGCCTCCGGCCACTTGTCGCCGGCCACAACATTGATCCTGTTGAGCAGCGCCAGGTAATGGGCCTCGCAGCCGACGGCTATCACAGCACCCTCAGTTGGTGCACGTGGGCGCGGATCGGGCCGGAGGAGCCGCCGAACTCGTCTTCCGTCTCCGCCTGGCGGACATATCCCTTCGCCTCGATGAATTGCCCCGGCCTCACCTCGTCCAGGAGCAGCTCCCCCCCGCACCAGAGCTCGAAGACCTCCTCGGGGTTTTCGGGCCGCTTCACCTTCAGCAGCAACCTCTGCCCGCCGTCCTTCGTCCCGGAGGCGATGTCCACCAGGCCACGAAGGATGAACACCGCACGAGGGTCAACCGTCTCCCGGACCTCGAAAGAGAAGACGGTGAAGTTCGACAGCCATTCGTTGCGCTCGTTCTTGTACTGCCCGTAAAACCCCCTCATGTAGAAGGCGGCGCCCGGGCTGGTCCGGTGAGCGGCAAGAAAGTCCACGCAGGCCTCGGCCCCCCAGATCCGGCAGTAGGCGTGCACGCTGCCCGACCTGGAGCCGGAGACGTTGACCTTCAAGGAGAGGAAGTCCTTCCTCCCCTCCGAGACCTTCTTCTCGACCTCCAGCACCCTGCCGAAGACGTTGCCGCTGTTGAAATGCTTCTGTGCCGTCCCGGTCATGGCTTTTTGGCCTCCCATTTTGGAAAGTAACTGTCATGGGAGGATGAGCTCGTGCACTCCCGGCAAGGCTCGTCCTCGGGCTTCGTGGAACCGTGGGCGCACGTGGCGCAGTTATTACCCGGCATCAGCTGTCTCCTCCTCGGGCAAATTCAACTTCCGCTGGAAATCTTCTATCGATGACAGCAGCTTCTGCGCAGCCGAGACCCCCTTCTCAATGGCTTCGGCTACCGCAGCTTCCCTGGTGTCGCCATGCCCTTGGACCAGGCCAATTGATGACGGCTTGTCCAGATCGATGGACGCGTGATAGGTCACCACCCGGCAGTACTCAGTAGGCGGATTGATATACATCCTCCCGACCTTTTCGCCGCAGACGATGATATCTTCCTCGGTCCTTTCTTTAGGTGCGGGGTCTCCAAATTTAAGTCCCATGACGTTTCTCCTTTCCGGGGTGTTTACCCCAGTGCCTCGACCGCGTCGACCATCTCGTCCCAGGTTGCTTCAGTGTAAATCCCGGTCGACGCCAGCGAGGCGTGTCCGGCTATCTTCTGGATCGTGGTGAGAGCCACTCCGCGCTCCTGCATCCGCTTGAAGCACGAATGACGCAGGCTGTGCGCCGAATAGAGCGCCACCACCTCGCCGCCCTTGGTAGTCGTCAATCCTGCCCGGACCAGCCACCCTTCGACCAGGTCCTGCAGGCTCCTTTTGCTAAGCCTCCCGCCGTTGCGGGAAACGAAGAGGGGCGCGTCGTCCCGGATGCTCTCCTTCCAGGACAACTTGTCCCGGAACAATCCCTTGAGCGTCCGCTGCAGGTCCGCGCTCACCGGGATGAAGCGCGCCTTGCCCCGTTTGGCGATCTCCGGCCGGACGTGCAGCTTCTCCTTGCCCCGCAGGTCCCCCACGTTCAGCCCCACCAGCTCCGCGGCGCGCAGGCCGGTACCGAGCAGCAGCTCGATGATCACCCGGTCCCGCTCCGCCTTCTTGCCCTTGATCTCCTTCACCGTCCGGAGCAGGGCCTTCTCCTCTTTGTCCGTCAGATACTTCATGATCGCCTCCATCATGTTTGAGCCCCGTTTAGAAAAATCCCCCTGGCCGCCGGCGGAGCGTTCCGGCAGGATGCCTCCCTGCCAGGGGAAACTGGTGTGACTATCGATACCACCTGGACACAATCTCCTGCCTGGTCTTGGCGGCCGGGTCATGTTGCGCGCCGTAGGCATCCTTGGGCATCTCCAAGCGCCCCTCGCGCAGACCCAGCTGGAGGCCGAGCACGAAGAAAACCAGGCCGAAAACGGAGAGGAGAAACACCTTGGTGAAAAGCTGTAGGTCCGCCTCTTCCTGCCCGTCATCATAGCGATTCGCCTTAAATGAATTCACGCCTTCACCCCCTTTTTGGGTCTGTTCAGTGCATTCCAGCGGTCTACCGCATGTAAAACGTTCTCAGCGGTGACTATCAGCAACAGGTCGTGCTCCGTCATCATCCTGCAGCCGGCTGGCGCTTCATAGGTTGTGGCCGCTTGCTGCGTCAACCGGATATCCCGTAACAGTGCATTCTGCTCCTGCAGCATTTTGTTTTGTGCTTCCAGCAGTAGCAGAGTGTTTCTCATATAGAAGCCTTCTTGACCTGCTTCAGGAAAAGCCCCAGTTGTGTGAAAAGATGCACCGCGTGCTTTTCGATTGCCTTACGCTCGCCCGGCGTAATGATGCCGTCCTCCAGCGCGTCCGCGGCCTCATGGATAACATGACCGAATTCGACAACGACCTTGTGCAATTGTTTTGAAATATCGACGAGATTCAGCGGGGCGTTTGGGAGAAAGAGAGGGACGAACTTGAAACGATCTCCCAGGTAGAAGACGGGCGACAGTGCCATCTCGGGAGGGTTGCCGAGCCGGAGAGACGTTTCCATGATGGTCTCTATCCGATCCACCGGATTGAAGGCGCCCGAGTCGGTGAAGTCAACTGACGGCTCCTGCCATTTGCTGACCGTCGATACCGACAGGCCCAAGCCCTTGGCGTGGGCCGCAGTCTTGCGGTTGATGGCGATTGACAACGCCTCGTAGCTTTCCATCACACCCTCCCCAGTACAAAACACATTAAAAGTCGTAATTTAAAGATTGATCAGTATCAGGCAAACTGCACTAATCAGGCTGCTATCCTGGACTTTTTGACTAAGCCTTCTTTCAACGCCTGTTCTGCGATCGCGACCGACGCAGGGCCGAGATCGCAAGGGGGGCGCAGCCCTGTAGCCAGCCCATACGCGGTTTTATAAGAGAAGCCATGCAACGCGCACCAGGCCCGTAAATTGGTACCCCGGCCTTTCAGAAGCGGGATCCACGATCCCCAGGAGTAAAGTTCATAAGGCTGTTTGGTTTCCATTGGCTTTCCTTTATGGTTGTGCTAGTCTTAAGACCTTTTTTGAGTCCTTCACAGAAGAGGAGACATCACATGGGTCAAGAAGCAAAACAGATGCGCGCCTACTGCCAGCAATTGATGCTGGAACTCCGCGATCCGAAGAACGCCCCCGCCGTCAAGCTTGAAACGATGGTCACGATGCTGGACCAGATTCAGAAGAGGCTGACTCTGTTAGAAGGTGCAACCCTGCAATCGCTTGAAGAAGAAGCGCAGAAATAGCCGCTTCCATTTCCTGGTACTGTTCCGGAGTCAGTTTCTCCAGTTCCGCTTCCAGCGGGCTGAGTACCGGGAAATGCCGAAGGCCTGTGAAGGGGCAGGTATCCGTGGTAACAGCGGACCAGGTGAAAGAGCACCTCGGTGTCGCATCGGGTGTTTCGGTATGGCAGATAGCAATGGGGTGCTCCATATAGAGGCTCCTTTATGCCGCTGAATTGCCTAGACCGGAAAAAGACCCGTCTGGACGGTGTCCGGCAAATTGTATAGAGGCGCCGATTCCTGGAGTAAATCGAGACATGCGCTCTTTGCCTGCCGGACGTTGCGCAACTGGGTCGATAATGTCCGCTCCTGCTTGGTCAGGTAGGCCCACATCGCCCAGGCCTGCTCAGGCTCGGTCGGAATGGCGGCCTTTTTTGCCAGTCCGTAGTGCCCCTGCTTCCGGATCGCCGGCAGTACCTCGCTAGTCACCCACTTGCGAAACGCCTTGGCCTGGGGTTTGTTGGAGCGGAAAACAAGGTTGTACAGGCCTGACTCGTTGATGATGTTGACCTCTTGTTTGCCCCCAGGGGTGTCGGTATAAGCGACCCCCTTTTCGTCTTCATCAAGAGCCGAAACAGCGTCACGACCATTTGCAATTTCCAAGATGTCACAGACATCCTTGGCCACAAACCATGCTTCACCGGACTGGTCCACCATGCTACGCACGGATTGGAACTGCTCTTGAAATCGGAACTGCTGCATCGATTGGAACTTCTTGTCTTGGTTCATATGACCTCCTTTTGGCTGTCGCTAACCCTGTGGCTTAAGATATATATCAGGAATCGCTCAAATGCAAGATAAAAATCGCTCAAGTGCCAAAACTAGATTGTTGGAGTTAGCCTCTTTTTCAAAAGTGAAGGGTATCCGCGGGCTTGCAAATTACTTAGGTGTTCCGGACAGTAGTCTTTACTCTTGGATAAGTAGGGACAGTATTGGGGACAAAAGTGCAATACTCAAAAAAATCCCAAATGTAAGGATTGAGTGGCTGGAGTCAGGCGAAGGGGAGATGTTTTGCAATGATACAGAGCGGCCGCTTGAGGATGATGGCGGGTATATTGCTGCTGTGGCGGCCATGATGAGGGGAATGGATGCTGACACTCAGAAGGATATTTTCCTCAGTGTTCAAAAAGAGAAACTCTTGAGGGAGCTTTTGGAGGAGCGGCAGGAGAAAAAGGCGGGATGAGCACTACCGGATAATTGGGGAAATGGTAAAGGTTCGGCGGGAGATATGAATTCTGGGAGGATACAACTGTTATGAAGGCAATATGGTTACTGCTTCTGTTCACTTTGTGTTCAGGTTGTACTATGGGCGTGGTGACAGTAAAAAAATCGGAATTGGATAATTCGACGCATATTGCGATGACGCCTGCAACGGCAATACCTTATATCGCTTTAGGTTTATCCTGGAATGACAAATTACCAAGGGATGAATTAACACTAGAGGTGATAAAAACCCATGGTGGCAGCGTGTCAGGTGGGGAATCTCTACACTTTAACATCGATGGCGAATTGATTAATTTTACATCTTTTGATTCAACCGCTGAAATAGGGTTTAAACCAGGTCTGTACAATTCCGTTGCTTCAATCCCTGGGCATGCTTGGAGTTCAAGACGCTATACCATCCCCCCTACCTTCCTGAAAAAGCTGCTCAATGCGCGCAAAGTGGTTATTCGGGTAGATTTGGACAGGGAATATGCTGAAGGGATTTTGGTTACAGATCCGACATTCTTTTTATCATATGCACCGGATTTTATGGCAGCATATGAGGATTACCATAGTACAAGATAAGGTGTACAAACGGGACAATGTATGTCAGTAAGGCCGCACAAAAATAAGAAGGGGGAGCCGGTCCCGCACGCTTGGCAGATAGACCGCTACCCGCAAGGGCGCAAGGGCAAGAAAGTGCTGAAGGTTGTACTGAACTGCACCGAGGCCCAAGCGAAGCAGATCGAGCTTGCCCTGATCCGTCAACACGTCCACCAGGTGATGCCGCACGACCCTCTGGTGCGAGATGTCGTTGCGGAGTGGCTCAAGACCTACCGGCTGGATCATTCGGAAGGGACGCTTAAGGACATCGGTTGGGCGTTGCTGAAACTGCTGCCTCACTTCGGCGGCTGGCATATGTCCAGGCTCACGCTCCCCCTATTCGAGCAGTATATGCTGAAGCGGAGCACGGAGACCTGGCGCCCGCCAATCAAGAACCCGGACCCCGAAAAGAAATACGCTCCTGCCAAGCCGGTCGGCAAGCGCCGGATCAACACCGAACTCAAGTACATGGCGCTGATCGTGAAGTACGCCGTCGACAAGCGCTATATCCTGCGGCCGCCGTTCGAGGTGCCCAAGTTCAAGAACATCACCAAAAAGGTGAAGATCCTCCCCGGAGGCGACGAAATAGACCGGCTCCTCCTGCAGTGTCACCCGGACGCCCGGCTTGCCGTTCTCCTCTTCAACGACGCAGGCCTGCGCCGGAACGAGGCGCTGCAACTCCAGGCGGAAAACGTTCTCCTCGAGGATGAAATCCTTCACGTCCTGGGGAAAGGCAACAAAGAGAGATTCGTTCCCATTTCCACGGACCGCCTGTGCGCCGCGTTGACCGAGCGCCTCGCCGAAGTCCCCGCCGGGTACCTGCTGAAGAACCCCCGCACCGGCCAGCCGTACAAAGATCTTCGCAAAGCCATCGAGGCCGCGGCGGATCGCGCCGGTGTCACCAAGGGGATCTACAACCATCTATTCCGGAACGTCTACACCACCACCGCCCTCGAGGCCGGAGTCGACCTGGACACGATCCGGCAGAACCTCGGCCACGCCGACTTGAAGACAACCCAGGTCTACCTCCACTCCAGGCTGAAGCATAGGATCAGCGAGAGCCGGAAAGTCCAGGAATATCAGCAGTCGGAAAGAGCACTGTCTGCAGCCAGTAGGCAGAAGAAGGCAAAAAAGATAGTAAAATAAGCTCGTTGCATCTGTTACCCTGAATACTGGGGGTCTAGTGGTCGCAAGTTCGAATCTTGTCGCACCGACCAAATTAAACAGCCACTTGGGGGATTCCCCTAAGTGGCTGTTTCTGTTTCCGGATGGATTCATGACAAAAATACGCGATTGAAGGAGGAGGACAATCATGACGGCATCACTACCTGAAAGGACTGGAAGTATCTTCGCAGTGTTGAGAAAGCGCTGGTGAACGGGATTGATAGCCCGGGAGAACCGTTGAACCGGTACCGCTGACCCCTGCCGCATCTTCGAATTGCTAGTGGGCCTCGTTCGGAGGCTACATGGTGTAGCCGACCCGGAAGGCGCCCCAGTGCCGACCGTTGACGAATACCGGCGCCGAGATGTCCCATAGCTTCTCTCCGGTGTCCCGGAAGTAGACCTGGACCATCACCTGCTCGCTCGTGTTGCGGGCGGCGGCAAGCTCCACCTGGGTATCGAACATCCGTTTGGCCCGGTTGCCCACCTTGTCTTTTTCCTTATCCCCCGTCAGGGGCTGCTGATAGCGCGAGTTGTGCGTCGGGTTGTAGCCGTTTCGGTCGACCAGTACGGCATAGATGCACTGGTAGTCCTTCTCCAGCGTCGCGTCCTGCATGGCCAGGATGTTTTCGTCCAGATAGCTGTCGTAGCGGGTGTGATACTTCTGCGGGTCCGTGCCTGGAATGGGGCGGTACTTTTCATCGAAGATATCCTCGATGGAGAGCTGTCCGCCGGCTAGGGCTCCGGATAGTACCCTCTCGACGAAGCGTGCGCCGCTTGACGCCTCGGCTTTCCCCTTGGAACGTATCTCCTCCTCCATGAGTTCTTTCAGCTCTTCTGTCAGCACTTTGATCTCGTTTATGGATCGTTCTGTTTCCATCGAGCTCTGGGCTACCTGGTGCGCCACGTCCCGCACCTCATTCATGGTTTCCGCCAGTTGTTCACAGGCCGAGGTCTGTTGCTGGGTCGATAGGCTTATTTCTTTGGCGGCCCACGCGGTTTTATCCACCATGCCGATGATGGTGACGAAGGAGAGCTGCACCTTGTCCACCAAAGAGGCGGCCGCGTCGACCGCCTTGGTTCCCTCCTCGGTCACCACGATGGTCGAATTGGTGGATTTCTGTATCTCGTCCACCAGCCCCTTTATCTGCCGGGTCGCAAGGACGGTGCGCTCCGCGAGACGCCGCACCTGCTGGGCCACGATTGCGAAACGCTTTCCCGCCTCTCCGGCGCCTGCTGCTTCAATGGCCGCGTTCAATGCCAGGAGGTTGGTCTGGTCGCTGATCTCGTCGATGATCTCGACTACTCCTCCGATTTTCTGGCTGTTTTCCCCGAGAACCAGCATGCTGGCGGCGATACCTTGCACCTGATCCTTTAACTGCGTCATCCCGGAGGTGGCGTTGGCCACGTCGCCTCTTCCCAGGGTGCAGCTCAGGCTGGTCTCCTGGGCCATGGTCTCCACGGTCTTGGCGTTGTCCGCGATCTGCTTGGCGGTAACGGCTATCTCCGCCGAGGTGGTGGTCACTTGTTGCACCGCGCTCGCCTGCTGCGCGGAACCGGATGCCTGCTGGGCGCAGAGCGCCATCATGCCTGCAGCAGAGCCGGAGAGGTGCACGATCGCTTCCCTGATGGTGCCGAAAAGCCGGGTGTTCTTCCCTGTCTCGTCTCTCAGGTTCTTCACGATTACGCCGGTCATCTTGTTGATCGCCTCGGCAAGCTCCCGAAGTTCACGGTCCCCCTCCACCGGCACCTTCTCCTCCAACTCGCCGTCGCCGATGCGGTGCGCCGTTTTGGTCAGCCTTCCCAATGGTCCGGTTATGTTCCGGATGAACCAGAAGCTTGCCAGGGACAAAAGGAGCATGATAGTCAGGCCGCAGGTCACGTTCCACTTGAGAAAGCTCTGGTTTATCTGGCTGAAATAGTCATCCTTGCTCACTCCGGGGACAATCCAAAGGCCCCAGGGTTCGATGTAGCGGTAGGCGACAATCTTGTCCTGACCTGTCGTTACAGAGCGATATTCGTAGATCCCGCCGTCGCGGTGGGAGCGGATGTAGTCGATATGCGGCTCTCCTGCCAGGTTTTTCCCTTCTTCCTTGAAGTGCACCGCCAGGGTGCCCTTGTCGTCGAGCATGAACACATAGCCGCTCTTGCCTATCTTCACGCTGTGAATGAACTGCTTGAACTCCTTCTCCCGGTAGGCCGAGGGGCGAGCCGAGGCGATGAAGCTGACGCTCTTTTCCAGATTGTCGGCGGCGGTTGTCACATCCGCCCTCATGATGGCTTTAATCTCGTTCATCGCTATCAGGTAGGATATGCCGATGCTGAGAACTACCGATAGAAATCCGAGGACCGAGAACAGGACCAATTTCGCTTTGATCGTCTTGAGCATGCCGAGTACCTTTTTCAGTTGCTGTCCGAAGGGGACTTTTTTATTGGGAAGGAAGCTATTTTGAAGATATTTGGCCGAAGCAAGCTGGAAATGTCAACAAAAAACCCATCAGGTACATTACAGGATTATCATCCATAGTGTCTCAAGCTTTATCCCTTGCTGCCGATACTGTAGGAAACTGATTGTAATGTCGCAGGATAAACCTATGAGGGTGCTATGGACCAATTAAAGGAGCTGTATTTTTTTCTCGAAAGGAATTTTTTCAATTCCCTGACCAAGAAATTGGCGGGCAACATCCTGCTTCTGGTATTTATCCAGGTTTGCACGGTAGCGGTTTTCTACGTTCAGGGTAGACATCAATACCGGATTCTCCGCGAGATGAATGTCGGCGCAAGCGATCTGCAAAGGTTCGCAGCGATCGGCGAAAACGGTCTGTTTCTGTCCGTTGCCCTGTGTCTGGTCTCAGTGACAGCGTCCTTTCTTTCCATCCTGTTCCTGCGCTACATGCTTGTCAGGCCGCTGAAGCAGATCTCGGCTACCTTCGCTGCGAAGGATCTCTCCGTTGACGCGCCCCTGGTGACTTACGACGAAATCAGAAATCTTTCAGAGAACTACAACCAGTTTTTGGTGGAGCTGAAGGATATCCTTACCGACACCAAGAAAATGGCTATCGGTATCGCGGTGGAAAGCGCCAAGGTTGTTAAAGAGGTGAACGGTTCCCTGGCAAATTCCAAGAGGCAGGGCGAACTGTCGGAAGTCATTCTCAACTCCAGCCGGGAAGCTGGAGAGGCAATCACCGAAATAACCCATAGCACGCATGACATCTCTTCCTCGATCAGCGAGAACCATAAAAATGCCGAAAACTCGATGGAAGACCTGCAGGACGTGACCGGGAAAATAACCAAGATAAGTTCGCGGCTAAGCGATTTCAACAAGACGGTATCGGGTCTCAACGTGAACTCGGAGAAGATCAAGGACATCGTTTCCCTGATAGAGGATATTTCCGATCAGACCAATCTGCTCGCCTTGAACGCGGCCATAGAGGCGGCCCGGGCAGGCGAACACGGACGGGGATTCGCTGTGGTCGCCGATGAAGTGCGCGCTCTGGCGCAACGGGTGAATCGAGCGACCAAGGATATATCCAGCAACATCGATGAAATGTTGAGGAACGTCAAAACCACCCGGAAAGAAACCAGCGAGATCGAGGAATATACCTTTCAGACCTTGGAAGTTGTGGGTAAGGCCTCTCATCATTTCGGGAACATGGTCAAGGATTCGGAAAATAACAGCTCGCAACTGGTGAGGATCGCTTCGGCCTCCGAAGAGATCGCCGTCACCAACGACGAGATAAACAGGCAAATCACGGATATCCATTCCTTGAGCATGGGAACGTCGCTATACCTCGAGGAGTCCAACCGGTTCTCCATGGACCTGAGGGTCATCACCGAGAAGATGCTGGAGATGGTGTCACGGGTCAAAACAGGTAAAGGGAAGGTCGAAGAAATCATCGGCCTCGCCAGAGAGCATCGGGATCAAATCCAGGACAAAATGACTCAAATTAGCAGCGGTGGGGTCAATATCTTCGACAGGAGCTATCAGCCGGTGCCGAAAACCAATCCACAGAAATACACCGTATCCTACAACCTGGCTTTCGACAGGGAGTTGCAGCCCCTTCTCGATCAAGGGCTGGACAAGATACCCGGAGCCGTGTATGCGGTATGCGTGGATGTGAACGGTTACATCAGCACTCATCACAGCAGAAACCAGAAACCGCTCACCGGGAACTATGAGGTGGACATGGTGAACAGCAGGGAAAAAAGGATCTATGCGGGAAATGAGACTGAAAAGAAACGGGCAAATAACACCTCGCCTTTACTGCTGCAGACTTACATGAGAGATACGGGTGAAATCCTCAACGATCTGGCGCTCCCCATCCATGTGAAAGGCTCGCATTGGGGAAACCTTATCCTGGGGTTCAAGGCGGAAGTTCTGCAGCAAGATTAAGCGTGTACTGATGCCGTGAATGTGCACCGGGAGCGAAGAGTTTGCCAGCCGAAGAAGTTAAATGGTTCTTGCCAAAATCAGTCAGATACTGTAATTAACAGCCTTAGCTACTGTCATCAGGCTAGGCATGAGCCGACCCGAACTACTGGGGGCAGGCGGTCGCAGGTTTTGCTTCTTGTCGCACCGACCATTTTTAAAATACAGCCGCTTGGGAGTACCTCCCGAGGGGCTTTTTTACATTGTTCAGACAAGGCCGGTGACGCCTGCAGTTCCACCCCTGACGCCGCAGTGAAATACGGGGTCGATATTAATAGGGGTAACAGTAAACGCTTTGCTGTTTCAGCTCCCTGCGTTCCCCAGCAAACTGGTCCGGATTATTGCAAATTGTGGTATGTTATGATCTGTCATTTTGCTGCCGGACGAGCGCCAGGCGCGGCTTTCGCTTCCGAACGGCAGCGCGAAAGGAGAGATTGCTCCCTATGGCCGATCAACCCGCACAATTTATTGCCTGCCACGATTGCGACCTGCTCCAGCGCGACATACCCCTCCGCCCGGGATGCACGGCGAGTTGCAGGCGCTGCGGCGCGATTTTGTATCGAAACGCCACCGACAGCATCGACCGCACGCTCGCCTATGCGCTGGCCGCGGCCATGCTGTTTCTGGTTGCGAACCTCTTTCCTATCTTCAGCATCGAGATGCAGGGGGACCGCAGTGCCATAACCTTGTTTGGCGCGGTACTCTCCATCTGGGACCAGGATATGAAGAGCATATCCCTACTGGTACTGTCGACGACCATCCTGGCCCCGGCTGTGGAAATCTTGTCCCTGATCTATCTGCTGCTGCCGTTGAAGCTTGGGATCGTCCCACCTAAGAACACCTTGTTCATGCGCACCCTTCAGTTCATTCAACCTTGGGGCATGGTCGAGGTTTTCATGTTGGGCGTACTGGTATCCCTGGTCAAGCTGACCCACTCCTTCAAGGTCATACCTGGCGTCGCCCTCTGGTCGTTCGGGTTTTTGACCCTGCTTATCGCCGCATCCGCCGCCTCATTCAGCGCGCGCGATGTCTGGGCCCGGCTCGACCGAAGGTCCGAAGAGCAGGTGACGCCATGAGCGGCGCAACGCCGTCTGCGGCAGGGCAGGGGTTATGTTCCTGCCATGTATGCAGGCTCGTATCGCGGCGCGGCCGGCCATCTGCGCCAGCGTACTGCCCTCGCTGCGGCAACAGACTTCATTTCCGCAAGCCGGGAAGCGTGCAACGCTGCTGGGCGCTGATCCTCGCCGGCTATATCCTGTACATCCCGGCGAACCTGCTGGTTATGATGGAGACCGGCTCGCTCATCAGTTACCGCAAGGACACCATCGTAAGCGGCGTAGTGCACCTTTGGCAAACCGGCTCCTGGATGATCGCCATTATCGTCTTCATAGCCAGCGTCGTTATACCGCTTCTCAAACTGTTTTCGCTTACCCTGCTGCTGATCTCGGTGCAGCGTCGCTCCACATGGCGCCCCAAGCAACGTACGCGCCTGTACCGTGTCGTGGAACTGGTCGGCCGCTGGTCCATGCTCGACATCTACGTGGTGGCTCTTCTGGCGGCGCTGGTGCAACTGGGGGCCATGGCCACGGTCAAGGCGGGCCCTGCCGCGATCCCCTTTGGCGCCGTCGTCGTGTTGACCATGTTCGCTACCATGCAGTTCGACCCGCGCCTGATCTGGGACCCCCTGCAGAAAGAGGAATTCAATGACTGAAACACCGGAAAATCACGGACCCGAGGATATCCCCGAAGCGGTGAGCGAAAAAAGGCGCCGCTTTTCGATACAACTGGTCTGGATCATACCGATCGTAGCCGCGCTGATCGGGCTCTCCATCGGGGTCAAGGCATATCTGGGTCGCGGCCAGACCATAACCATCACCTTCAAGACCGGCGAGGGACTGGACGCAGGGAAGACCAAGCTCAAGTACAAGGATGTGACCATAGGCGAGGTGAAATCGATCGCCATCTCGCAGGACCGCTCCCACGTGGTGGTGACGGCCGAGGTCAACAAGGAGTCCAGGGGGCTCATGGTGAAGGACACGCGCTTTTGGGTGGTGCGCGCGCGCATATCCGGCGGCAACGTCTCCGGGTTGACCACCCTCCTTGGCGGCTCCTATATCGGTGTGGAGGCCGGAGCCTCCAGCGAGCCGCGGGATGATTTCGTAGGTCTCGAATCCCCGCCGGCCGTCTCCATGGACGTACCGGGCCGGCAGTTTGTCCTGCACGCGGCGGAGGTAGGCTCGCTCGACACCGGCTCTCCGGTTTTCTACCGGCGCATGCAGGTGGGGCAGGTGATCTCCACCGAGCTAGACCGGGATGGCGACGGGGTCACCGTCATGGTGTTCATCAGGGCGCCCTTCGACAAATTCGTGAAGAACAACAGCTATTTCTGGCACTCAAGCGGTATCGACCTGACCCTCAACGCGAGCGGGGTGAAGATCAACACAGAGTCGATGGTGTCCATCCTTCTCGGGGGGATATCGTTCTACGCCCCCGAGGGGAAGGTGGAGGCGCCGACTGCGCGTCCCAATACCAATTTCTCACTTTATGCCACCCGGGACGAGGCGCTGAAAAATTCGGCTCCCGCTGAAAGGTTCCTTCTGGTATTCCGTGAGTCTGTGCGCGGACTCGCGGTTGGTGCCCCAGTTGATCTGCGTGGCGTCACGGTGGGAGAGGTCGCCGACATCGACGTGGTGTTAAATGCCCAGCGTTCGGAATTCTCCATCCCGGTCGAGATCCAGTTCTACCCAGAGCACCTGCTCGCTCTGCCGCGGGGCAATCAGCCGGGAAAAGCGTCGCATGCGAATGCCGTTGAGTTGAGGCGGCTTTTGGACGACATGGTGGCGCAAGGTTTCCGAGCACAGATCAAGAGCGGCAGTCTTCTCACCGGCCAGCTCTACGTGGGGCTTGACTTCGTCCCGAATGCGCTGCCTGCTAGAATCAACTGGAACGCCGTCCCGCCGCGCTTCCCTACGGTGCCGGGGTCCATGGAAAAGCTGCAGAAAAACCTGATCGAGATCGTCCAGAAGATAGAGAAATTGCCGCTGGAGCAGTTGGCCGGCGATGCCAGCAAGACCATGCGCTCGCTCGACACTACCCTGAAGAGCGCAGACCAGTTGTTGAAGAACATGGACAGTGCCCTTATTCCCGAGGCACGCTCGGCGCTGGCAGAATCCAGGCACGCACTTGAGGACGTGAGAAAGACCCTTGCTGACGCGCGCATAACCTTGGGCGGGGCCAACGAGGTGCTGGCCGGCGATGCTCCGGTGCAGATAGATCTGCGCGAGACCCTGCGCGAAGTGTCGCGGGCCGCTAAATCCCTGCGATTCTTGAGCGACTATCTGGAGCAGCACCCTGAATCCCTGATCCGCGGCAAGAAGAAGGAGAAATAACCATGCGCAACCATGTTCTCGTCACGGCAGCCATCACCCTGGCGCTTGTTACCTCCGCCTGCAGCAGATCTCCTGGAGTGAGCTTCTATACCCTGTCGCCGGTCGCCAAGGCCGAGGCGCCGGTTTCAGCTCAAGCGGCCAAGGCTATCGCCGTCGGGCCGGTGTCGCTTCCCGACGTGGTGGACCGGCCCCAGCTCGTGGTGCGCGTTGCAGAAAACAGGGTCCGCATTCTGGAGACGCACCGCTGGGCCGAGCCGCTCAAGAGCGAGATCCCGCGCCTGGTCGCCCGGAACCTGGGGCTCATGCTCGGCTCGAACCGGGTCAGCTACTACGGACAAAACGCCGCTGCCGATGCCGACTATCGCGTGCTCCTTGACATACTCCGCCTGGAAGCGGTGCCGGGCGAGTCGGTAACGGTTGAGGCGAACTGGTCGATGCGTCGCACCGGGAGTGACAAGAGGGTGGGGCATTCGCTTGTGCAAGAGAAGGTGCATGGGGCGGATTATGAGGCACTGGTATCGGCTTACAGCCGCGCACTGGCCGGCGTGAGCGGCGATATAGCGAAGGCGTTGCTCTCCGAGGCAGGCTCCCGGCCCTGAAACCCTCATGGCAAGGCAGATAACCTTATAGGACATTGGACAGCGGGCTCCAATCTGCCCCAACGGGCGACGGAGGAATAATCATGCTGATTTTGGCTGGAGATGTGGGGGGGACCTCCACGCGTTTGGCGTATTTCGAGGCAGATGCCGCAGGCATGGTGGTCTTGGCCGAGGGGCGCTACCAAAGCCGGGAACACAGCAGCCTAATTGAGATCGTGCGGCGTTTTGCAACACAGCATGGCCTGGTTGCGGAAAGGGCCTGCTTCGGCATCGCCGGCCCTATTCTTGAGGGACGGGTTCGAACGCCGAACCTACCCTGGAACATCGAAAGCCTGGAACTAGCCGAGCTTTTGGGGCTAGCGCAGGTGAGGCTCATCAACGACCTGGAGGCCAACACCTACGGCATAGCAGCCCTTAAGCCGCACGACCTGTTCACGCTCAACGCGGGGGAAGTGGATCCTGGCGGCACCATAGCCGTTGTTTCGGCCGGTACCGGCTTGGGAGAATCGCTCGCCTACTGGGACGGCAGCGCTCATCGGCCGCTTCCCAGTGAGGCCGGACACGCCGATTTCGCCGCACGAAACGAACTTGAGGCCGAACTGCTGCTCTATCTGCAGGGCAAGCATGGGCGGGTAAGCTATGAACGGGTGGTGTCCGGTCCGGGTCTTCTGGACATCTACCGCTTTCTGCGGGACAAGCACTATTTTCAGGAAAGTGCAGCCATCATAGCGGCAATGAACGCGGGTGACGCTCCCGCAGTGGTCACCCGGGCTGCACTGGAAGGAAGCTGTCCCATGTGCGGCAAGGCCTTGGACATCTTTGTCGCAGTCTACGGAGCGGAGGCAGGCAATGCAGCGCTCAGATTCCTGGCTACCGGCGGCGTATATTTAGGGGGAGGGATAGCGCCGAAAATAATCGACAAATTGCGAGAAGCCCCCTTTATGGTGGCATTCACCGCGAAAGGTCGGCTCAGCGCCTTGGTGCAAAATACTCCCGTACACGTCATACTCAATGAAAGGACTGCACTGCTTGGAGCCGGCAGAGCTGCATCAATGTTTATCGAATGAGAATGTTTGTATTTACTGTAGCACCGCATTTAATTCGATCAGTCTCCTTTTCGGGCTGTAAACAACTTCATCCAATTCGAGCAGAGCAAGTTGTTGACAAAGAACGTAGAACGCACAGGCCCGATGGTCGGTAAAAAGGCAAAGGCACCTGGGAAAATACCCCTTGAATTCTGTTTCAACATGCCGAGTCACTTCCCATCACTGCTGGAATTGAGTTTGTTTGCTTGGTGACTCACACAGGTCAAGCTCTTTTTTATACTTTATTATTGACAATATTTCTGGCTCTGCTATTAATCAGGCATATATTCATAAAGGAGGATGATTGATGGCGACTTTAGTAGAAATTGCGGCGCAACTCGTGTCTTCGCATGCTTCAAGCACGCCGATGACTTCGGACGAGCTTCTCGCGGAAATCAGTAAAGTACATGCTGCACTGAAAAATCTTGAAGCTGGGCAGACAGTAGAAGGCCAAGAAGATGCAAAACCTGCGCTAACACTTAAAGAGGCATTCAAAAAGAACGAAGTAGTCTGCCTTGTATGTGGCAAAGGCGGCTTCAAGACCCTTGCCAGGCACCTGAGCACAGCCCACGGCATTAAGCCTGGAGCGTACAAGAAGCAGTTCGGTATAGCTAGCAAGCAGGCACTTTCCGCGAAGAGCTATTCAGAGGCACGCAGGAAGATGGCGCAGGACAGAGGTCTCGCCGATAACCTTGCCAAGGCAAGGGAAGTCCGCATGGCGAACATCGAAGCGAAAAAGGAGACCGCAGCAGCCAAGCCCATGAAAGCAGCCAAACCCGCGAAGGCAGCCAAAGCTCCTGCTAAGGCAGTCAAAGCACCCGCTGCTGAGAAGGCTGCCAAGGTTAAGGCCGCTCCGAAAGCTAAAAAATAGATTCCACACAGAAGCGATTTTTTCTTATCAAAGGCATCTCAAACCGAGGTGCCTTTTGTTTTTGAGGATCTTTTTCCCGCAGGCAAAGCGTACCCGAACGACGGACCGCCCGCCGCAAAAAGTTTCCGTCAGATTGGGCGCGATTAATATTTACTGTTATAGTTCTGTCTTGCAAATATTCTAGAATGGAGGTGCTAGCCATGCGCAGACTTATCATGATTTTACTTGTAGCAATTGTTGCCGTCCCCGCCTTTGCCGTAGACGAGAAAAAAGCCGAGGAGCAGAAAACCTTTTACGCTGTGGGGCTGGTAATGGCTCGTCAGTTGGCGATTTTTGACATGACACCTGACGAACTCGCGCAGGTGAAGAGGGGGGTTGAGGACGGGGTTACCGGTAAAGCGCCGCAGGTAGACGTTGACTCTTATAAAGATAAGATCCAGCAACTCGCACTCGAGCGCCGCAATGCCCAAGGTGAGAAGCTTGCAGCACGGTCCAAGGAGTTTATTGATAAGGCGGCCAGGGAGAAGGGGGCGGTGAGGAGCGGATCCGGCCTGGTGTACCGGTCTCTCAAAGAGGGAAGCGGGGCGAGCCCGGCACCGACCGATGAGGTGAAAGTTAACTATCGCGGCACCCTTATTGATGGCAAAGAGTTCGACAGCTCCTACGCTGCGGGAAAGCCGGCCGAATTCCAACTGGACAAGGTCATCCCTTGCTGGACCGAAGGGTTGCAGAAGATGAAACCGGGCGGCAAGGCGCAGCTTGTTTGTCCGCCCGAAATCGCCTACGGCGGGAGCGGTTCCGGCATCATCCCCGCCAACGCCACCCTGGTTTTTGAGGTTGAGCTTCTAGAGGTGATCAAGTAGAACCTGGTCCAAAAATATATCGGCCGCGCATAAATGGATGTGAAACTTTTACCGGAATTTTTTATTGACAAAGAGCGGTCGTTGTTCTATAAAAGAAAACTCTTGAGGCGCTGCGGTTCGGCACCGGAAGAGGTAAAGCAAACAAACAGTTGAGTTTAGCAAATTGGCGGTTTAGCTCAGCTGGCTAGAGCAAGCGACTCATATTCGCTAGGTCCGGGGTTCGAGTCCCTGAACCGCCACCATATGAAAGACCGGCACCGTCCGGCGTAGTAGGAAAGGCCCTGATTCTTCAGGGCCTTTTTCTTTTTTGTTGTCCGGTATAATAGTCTCTGATATGGTTACATCCAGGGGTTATGGGGTAGGCTTAGGGCTTATCCGCCACTTTACATTGCATATACCCCCAAAAGAGGTAGAGCCAATGCCAAAGCAGGTTCAGCCATTATCGGATACCCAGATTCGGAAAGCCAAGCCAACCTCGAAGGAAACCAAACTCTTCGATGGTGGGGGCTCTTCCTTTTGGTTACGGCGCAGAAGTTCGATGCCGACAAAAAGCCTTTGCCTATATCAAAGCTTTGGCGACTAAAGTATCGCTTCGGGGGTAAGGAAAAACTGCTTGCCCTTGGTAGCTACCCCGAAATATCCCTTTCAGATGCACGCCTACGCAGAGAGGACGCCCGCAGGCTCCTTGCGCATGATGTTGACCCCTCCCAGATCAAACGGGCTCAAAAAGCCGCTGATACCTCCAAAAACGAAAATTCTTTTGAAGTGGTCGCTCGCGCCTGGCATCTCGGCAAAGCCGAAGGCTGGTCAGAGAGCCACGCCAAGACCACGATAGAAAGGTTACAGAAAAACATATTTCCTTGGCTCGGTGCAAAGCCAGTCTGTGAAATCAGGCTATTAGATATAAAATCAGTACTCCAAAGAATCGAAGAACGTGCACCTGAATCAGCAAAACGAATGCTTATCGCTCTGAATATGATATTTGGCTACTGCGTGGTAAAGGCGTTTATAGAACGTAGCCCGCTAGAGGGATTAAAACCGAGAGATTTATTGACTAAGGAGCCGATAGAGAAACATTTGCCCGCGATCACAGATCCGAAAGAGCTTGCCCCATTTTTGGCGTCCATAGATGATTTCAAAGGGACATTCACCGTGAAGTGTGCTTTTCAACTTGCGCCCCTTCTGTTTCAGCGGCCGGGAGACCTGCGGTTCATGGAATGGAGTGATGTTGACTTGGAAATCCATGAGTGGAATATTCCCATTGAGAAGATGAAACTTCCCAAAAAGGCGAAGATGCAGCGCAAAGGGGAAATCCATTGCGTGCCGCTAAGCAGGCAGGCAATCGAAATACTATCGAAAATTAACCCACTGACTGGGAGGAGTCAATACGTTTTCCCCGGAGCACGTTCCTATCACCGTCCGATGAGTGAAGCGGCACTTACAGCAGCAATCCACCGGATGGGCTACAAAGGTGAAATGACTTGGCACGGTTTCAGGGCAACAGCGCGTACTATTCTCGATGAGGTCCTTCAATTTCGGCCCGACTTCATTGAGCACCAGATGGCTCATGCAGTTAAGGACCCGAACGGACGCGCCTACAACCGGACGACATACCTCGCTGGTCGTCGGGAAATGATGCAAGCATGGGCTGATTATCTTGATGACCTTAAGGCCGGACGTAGGTGATACCTTAGCGCCTTCAGTGCTGGATTTACTGCAATCCCATAATGCACAGTGAAGCCGATGCAACTTTGCGTGCAAATGATGCCGAAGAAATCTTCTTGAATTTTGACATTTACGTTGAGGTGGCAATATCAATGGAATACTTTAAACTGACTGAAGTGTCTAACATACTTAATGTCACTTCTGAAGATGTCATCAAAATAATCAGTGGGTTGACATCTGAGTTGCTATTCCCGTCAGTTTGTTTCGCTGAGCCAGTGCATGTTAAAAAATTAGTAATGGAAGAAAATGGAAAATTTTTCCCCCCGATGAGTGCCTAACAGGCTTTCTTGAGATAGACGGTGTGTATGACTTAGAGCTTAGAATTGATGATTTTGGTCATCATTATTTCAAGCTGGAATCAAATGTATACTTGCGGAGAGATGATAATATCTATGTTCTCTCAGAACATGTACGCGTTTATAAAAAGGGATCTGTTTTTTTCGTTGGAGGAGATAGAAAGTTATATGTTGATTGTTGGGATTGCTAAACTTGTAGCTCCTCCATTAGAGACACCGGAGATGTTAGTCGAGAGGATGAAGAGAGAAGGCGTATCCGATACCAAGATCGCTGGACATCTGATTGAAAAATATGACCGCATAACAAATTTTAGGCTTGGTGTGTTATTGCCAGCGAATCCAGGTGCGAATATCGAGCCTGGATCACATAAACGACGAGGAAAAAGATTGAGGGCTGGGGTTTAAATTCATATACATACTCTTTTTTCAAAAGCCGGGTGAAATTCTGTCCGGTTTTTTTTGTGCTTATGTTTTTGTAAACAACCATCATTTTCTGCAAATGTCCCTTGACAGTCCCCCTAGGGGGACAAGGCTAAGCTGTCCACCAAGGATAGCAAATGAAAAAAAACAAAGTCGACCCCACCACCGACCACGACACGGATGGTCTATCCGAGGGCTTTATGGCTCCCGGTTTCTGGCAAGGACATGGCACGGCCTGAGCTGATGGCGTTGCTTAAGACCGCCTATGTGGGGGACACCGTTGTCGTGCACAGCATGGACAGGTTAGCTCGTAACCTGAAAGACCTGAAGGACATCGTTACCGGACTCGTGGTAAAAGGCGTGCAGATTCGGTTCCTGAAAGAAAACCTCACCTTCTCTGGCAAGGCTGACCCTTATTCGGAACTCATGCTGAATATGATGGGATCATTTGCTGAGTTCGAGCGGTCGTTGATCAAATCGCGTCAGATGGAGGGGATTGCCATAAGGAAAGCCGCCGGTGGCTACGCTGGGAAAGGTCGTAAGAAAACAATAACGGATGAACAGATAGCAACGATCAAATCGCGGGTGGCGGCGGGTGACAAAAAATCTAAGATTGCCTTTGATATGAAAATCAGTAGAGAATCTATCTATAAGTTTTTGAAAATTTGACTCGGCCACTTTAACGCTGAAGGATTTTTGCCTCCAGTTAAGCGGGCCGACTTGCGATGGCATTATGGCGTTAAGGGTATAGGGATCTAAAATTAATGAAGGATAGGAAAAAAGACAATATACCGTTCCTTCCGTACATGAATAGGGAACCGGAAATTATCGTTCCGGAGGTGCATTTGGAGTGGCATACCTCGCCCACTTCACCGCAACAGGAACCTCTACCACTGAAGCGGCCGCCTGGGCTATGGCGGCGTAGGGGACCTCGCGCAGGAGCTGCTCGAAGGTGCCGGAGAGGAAGTAGCCGCGCCTGGCGCTGACGGCCTGGGGCAGTGCATGCACAAGCGCGGATTTGCCGATGCCGGCGGAGCCCGACACCAGCAGGATTCCGGCCTTCCCGACTCCGTCACCCGTGCCCTCGAGAGTGCCCGCGTCAGGAAGACCTGGAACTTTCCTCATCGTCGATGATCAATATCCTCATCGACTACTCCATTGGGGACGAGCGCTCCGTCGGGATCGTCCCCTGCACTGCCGCCATGCCCTGTTTCAACGCCGCGCCGCCTTATCACCTGCTCTATTTGGGATACCACCACCTTGGTATTGATCGGTTTCTCGATATAGCCGTCGCACCCGGCAGCCAGAAGCCGTTCCCTGTCCCCTGCCATGGCGTAGGAGGTCATGGCGATCACCGGGACGTGGGAACCCGCCTCGGCACGTATCCTGCGCAACACCTCGATGCCGTCGACGTCCGGCAGCTGAATGTCCAGGATGATGAAATCAGGCCGCTCCTTGAGTGCGAGTTCCACCCCAGCCAGACCGCTGGTAGCCTGGATGGTGCTGTAGCCGTACTTCTCCAGCAGCCTGCAGATAAGAACCATGTTGTCGGCTTGGTCTTCGATGACGAGCGCCCGTTTCATATGCCACCCTCCTTGGTGTATTCCGCTGCCAAGCTCATATTCAGGGGGATTCTCAAGGTAAAGACGGATCCTTCCCCCTCCCGGCTTTCCACCGAAACCGTGCCGTGCAGCACATCGCGGGCAAGCTTCCTGGTCAGGTAGAGCCCGAGCCCAGTGCCGCCGGCCCTGACGCGCAGGCGGGACTCCAGCCGCTCGAACGGCTCGAAAAGCTTAGGAAGGTCTTCTCTGGAGATGCCGATGCCGGTGTCGATCACCGAAAGTTCCAGGAACCCTTGGCTCTCCTTGGCAAGCACCGTGATCTTCCCCTGCTCGGTGAACTTCACCGCGTTTCCCAAGAGGTTAATCAGGCACTGCAGAAGCCTTTTCCTATCCGTGGTCAGCTTTATTGCCGCAGGGACCCGGACCTCGAGGTTAAGTCCCTTCTGCCGCGCCACCGTTGCCACGGTGCCGATCGCCTCGTCAACGACCTCTCCGAGGATTAGTACTTCCGGGAAGGTGTCGATCCTTCCTGACTCGATTTTTGAGATATCGATGATGTCCGTGATGAGCTCCAGCAGGTGTTGCGCCGAGTGGTACGCCCTGGAGAGATTGTCCTCCTGCTCGGCGTTGAGTCCCCCCGAAAGCCCGTCCAGCGTCATCCCGGTGAAGCCGATGATGGCATTAAGCGGCGTGCGCAGCTCATGCGACATGGAGGCGATGAACATGGACTTGAGGCGGTCCAAATCCTTAAGACGCAGGTTTGCCTGCTCCAGCTGCCCGGTGCGCTCCCGCACCAGGTGTTCCAGGTGCTCCCGATGCTTGAGCAACTCCTCCTCTGCCGCCTTGTGCGCGCTGACGTCCTCGGCAATCCCCTCGAAACACAGCACCCTTCCGTCATTGTCGCGCACGCTGCGTGCGTTGATCAAGACCCAGATCACGCTGCCGTCTTTGCGGCGCAGACGGGTCTCCATTTCCTGTACCACACCGCGCTCTTCCAAAAGCTGCGCGATCTGGTCTCGCTCTCGCGGCTCCACATAGAGCTGACTTCGTATCTCTGTTACCTGCGCCAACAGTTCCTGAGAAGAGGCGTAACCGAGTATGCGCGCCATGGCGGGATTGGCATCGAGAAAGCGCCCGGCGGGGGTGGTCCGGAAGATCCCCTCCAGCGCGTTTTCGAAGATGGAGCGGTACTTCGCCTCGGCCTCCCGCAGGGCCTCGTAGATGCGGGCGTTCTCCAGGGAAAGCGCCGCCTGCGCCACCAGCACTTCCAGGATGCCGACCCTCTGCGCGGTAAAGGCGCCGCGCACCAGATCGTTTTCGAGGTACAAGACCGCTGCCAGATCCGCCTGCCGCAAGATGGGAATGCACAACACCGACACCGGCTTGTGGCGCACCAGGTACGGATCGGAGGAGAAAGGACTGCGCTCCGAAGCGTCCTCCAGGATCACCCTCTCGCGGGTCCGCCTCACCAGGTTTACCATCGATTGCGGCACAAGCTCGGCTATGGGAATAGGGGCGGGTTCGACCATCCGGATCTCTTCCCCCTCGAGCATGGCGCATGCCTCGACCTTCAGCTCCTCGCCGGCCGGCAGGAGTAGATACCCCTTTCGTGCGCCGGCGTTTTCCAGCGTGATGCGCATCAGCGCATCCATGAGCCTTCGCAGCTCGATTTCTCCCGAGATGGCCATAGAGGCTTTGACCACCGTGATGGCATCCACCTCACCCGCGGTTCCGGCGCCGCACGATTTCTGCAGCAGCGCCTCCTCCTTGAGCCAGGGGTGGCGCCGGTCAAGCTGCCGCACCTTGGCGTCCGCCTTCCACCGCAAGTAGCAGGCCCGCGCCTGCCGCAGATAGGCGTGGGCGATGCTCAGCAAGCCGCGCTCCTGGTAGAAGCCGGCAGCCACCTCGTTGGCGAGCGCCTCGTTCTGCAGGAAACCGTTCTCGCGCGCAGAGGTGACGGCGCGCTCGTAGAGGACCATGGCCTCCTGATCACGCCCCTCCAGGCGCGCCGTCTCTGCCGCGAGCAGCGCATGGCGGTTGAGGAAGTTCTGCGGGGCGTTTTCCGCCCACACCCGGTAGCGTTCCAGCTCTTCCCGCAGGCAGCGAAGGTACTCGTCCCGGTCCCGTTGCGCAGCCCCGCTGTAGAGGGCCGCCAGGGTGAGCGCGAGATAGTAGGAATGCTCACAGCTTTCCCAGTGGTGGGTGGCAGTCCAGAGCAGTTCCTGTCCCCTTCTGGCGGCAGAGAGCGCTTCCCGGTAGTCGCCGAACAGGAAGCGCTCCTGCAGCGTCCTGACGTGGTACCAGAAGACGGCTGTCGGAAAGCGGCCCAGGATGCGCGCGTCCAGATCGTCGCCTGCCGCCTCACCCGCCGGGACGGGGGCAAGGCCGCGGAGGCGCAGAACGAAGCGTCGCAGGATCAGGAGGCTGTCCTCCACGTCGCCGTAACCGACGCTTTCCACGAAGTCGAGCATCGAAGCCGCTTCGGCAGCGGTCTCGTCGAGCGCATCGCCCCGGGCAAGGAGCACCGAGACGATGCAGGCGCAACAGAAGCAGGCGAAGATCAGGTCCCCGGCCTCGCTGCCGGCGCGCACCCCTTTTCTGAGATAGGGAAGGGCGCTGCCCACGTGGCGGGTCCAGGGGAGGATGCCGTAGGCGAACATCCCGCAGCACCTTGCCTCATACGCCACGAGTCCGTCCCTCTCCACCAGGTCGTAGGCGAGCTTGCCGAACCGGTAGCCGTTCAGGTACTCGCCGAGCAGCGGACCTATCTCGGTGCCGAAATGGACGTAGGCGGCCAAGGAGCAGGGGGCGCTGCCGTATTGGATGCTGAGGCGTACCGTCTCGGCTATGATGGCGAAGTGCAGGCGGTGGTCGTAGTTGGTCACGGCGGGTGAGGCGGCCATCAGCGCCTCGCTAAGGGCGCGCACCTCTTCGTCGGACATGGTTGGCAGGGCGGCCAGTTCCTCAATGCTGCGCTTCCCGAGGCTCTGCGCCACCTTGGCGTACGCCTCCTGCACGGTTTCGGCGGCCGGATGCCGCTCCAGCGCGAGGCCGAAAAGCGTTGCACATTCGAGCATGTTCCCGACCGCCTGCTCGACATCCCCTGTGACGGTGTACAATTCGATGCGTGCACGGTAGGCAGCTGCCTTTTCGGCCCGGCTCCTGGCCCGGTGCAGCGCCAGATCGAGGAGCGGTCCTGCCTCCGCAAACCTTCCCCTGAGGTATTCACACTCCGCCCGTTCCAGGCACAGGGCCATGGCGAGCTGATATTCGCTGCGCCACCCCTCCTCCCCCAGGAGCTCGGCTCCCGAGGCCAGGAATGCGCTGGCCTCGGGATAGGCGCTGGATGCCTTGGCCTTCCTCCCGGCCAGCAGGTCGAGTTCCGCGACCCTGCGCCGTTCCTCCTGATCGGAGATCAGTGCCAGCCCTTGGTTGAAGTGGCTGGCCACGTCGAAGAGACGCTCGTCCATCTCGGCGTAGAGTACCCGGCCGATGTGCAGGTGGATCTCGGCCCGCTTTTCCTCGGCAATAAGGGCATAGGCGGCTTCCCGTACCCGGTCGTGCAGAAACTTGTAGCTCCCGTCCAGGCGCAGCAATACCGCTTCGCGCTCCGCGGCGCCCAAAGCCAGCGCCATCGCCTCCGGGGCTTGGTCCTCAACCAGCGCAAGGGTGGAGAGCTCGAAGCTGTCGCCTAGGCAAGCCGCTGTGGCCAACGCCTGCCGGCTTTCTGCCGGCAAGCGCTCGAGCCTGCCGGCAATGAGCTGCGCCACGTTGTCGGTGTAGTTCTTGGAGCGGATTCCTGGGATGTCCCAGCGCCATCTGCGCCTTTCGCTGTCGAAGTAGAGGAGCCCTTCCTGGTCCAGAGTTCCCAGGAATTGGATGGCAAAGAAGGGATTTCCCGCGGTCTTCTCGAAGACCAGCCTGGTCAGCGGCTCGATAGTTGCCAGATCGCTACGGAAGGTATCAGTCATCAGACGTCCCAGGTCCTCGATGGACAAGGCGGAAAGTTTAATGGTGTCCAATGTCGCTCCTCGCCTGCGCACGTCGTTCAACGTCAGCATCAACGGGTGGGACGGGGTCACTTCGTTATCACGATAGGCGCCGATCAGAAGCAGGTACTTCGTGCCGGAGTGGGTGACGACCTCTTCAATGAGCTTGAGGCTCGTCGAGTTCACCCATTGGAGGTCGTCAAGGAAGATCACAAGGGGATGCTCCTGGTCGGCGAACACCCCCATGAAGCGACGGAAAAAGAGGCTGAACCGGTTCTGTGCCTCGGCGGCGGAAAGCTCCGTGACGGGAGGCTGGGGGCCGATGATCAGTTCCAGCTCCGGAATGACCTTCACGATGAGCTGTCCGTTGTTGCCCAACGATTTCTGAATCCGTCCCTTCCATCCGAGGATACGCTCCTCGTTTTCGGTCAGCACCTGCCGGATGAGCTCACGGAAAGCCTCCGCAATGGTGGAGTAGGGAATGGCGCGTTGGTACTGGTCGAACTTTCCCGAGATGAAGTACCCTCGGCTACGGACCACGGGGGGGTACAGTTCTTGAACCAGAGAGGTTTTTCCGCTCCCGGAATACCCGGCCACCATCACCATCCCGGCCTTCCCGGTCTCCGCGACGCGCTTGAACGCGTCCACGAGGGTGGCGATTTCCCTGTCCCTCCCATAGAGCTTGGCAGGAATGGCCAACCGGTCGGGAAGGTCCCCTTCTCCCAGGGGGAATTCCTCTATGGTTCCCTGCTCCTTCCACTGTGCCAGGCATTTTCCAAGGTCAAACTTGACCCCCGAGGCCGTCTGGTACCGCTCTTCGGGGTTCTTGGCCACCAGCCTCATCACTATGTCCGAAATGATCCGGGGGATTTCAGGCACAACCTCCCGGGGGGGTGCCGGCAGGCGGGCGATGTGGTTATACACCAATTCCAGCAGGTCACCCCGCTGAAAGGGCAATCCGCCCGTTAGCATCTGGTAGAAGGTGATACCGAGTGAATAGAAGTCTGTGCGATAGTCGACCGGGCGGTTCAGCCTCCCGGTTTGCTCAGGAGACATGTACTCGGGGGCGACTTTCTGGCTGCTTTCCGGAGGGGGATGTTGGTTAGGAGCAGCAGATACTCCGGTGATGGTGACGGAGCCGCTCTCGGGACCGATGAGAATGCAGCGGGGATTGATGCTTTTGTGGGTGATTTTTTGCTGGTGAAGCCGCGCCAGCTCTGCGGCAATCGCTACGGCGATCTGCAGAAAAGCTCCCACGTCCATCGGCGTGCCCAGAACAGTAAGAAGCTGTCGCATTCCGGCGGCTTCTTGTCCCCTTGCTGTGTTGGCGTTCATGTCAGGGGCCTTGGCATCTTTATCACTCACCGCACTCCTTCCCCCACTAGGGCAGCCGGCGAGAAGTGGTCTTCGGGTATGGGAGGCACCACTTTGACATGTATGGCACCCTCATTGAACAGGTAACGCCCGGCGTAGCGGCCGGCCAGGAGATCGTAGATGGCGTCGGGGAAAGAGATGATTCCGGGTAGCTCCGGCAAGATCAGTGGGAGCGCGTGGGCGGTATGCCACAGGCGCCCCTTGCCGTCCCAGCCGTCGTAGAGCAGCGCAAGCCAGCTGTCCTCGTCCAGGTAGAGGCGCCGCCTGGCGACCGGGTGTCGCTTGTCTCGGGCAAGGCTCGCTTCCACGACCCAAACGCGGTGCAGTTCCCACCGCACATGGTCCGGGTTGAGATGGCTACCCCCCAGCACTTGCGCCACTTTTTCTCTGAAGAATCCGTTGTTGTTATAGGGAACGAACATCTCCTGCTTGCCTAGGAGACGCCAGTCGTAACGGTCCATTGCGCCCCGGAACAGCCACCCCTCGTCAATGAAACTGGCGCCTGAGGTCGGGCCCTCGGGAGTGTCGTAGGCGACCGCAGCGGGACGGACGCGACGCTGGCCCACCAGATATACCCAGCTCCTGGTCTCCCGACGGGCCTTGTCGATCGGTTCGTGGATCAGGTAGATCTGGCCCGCGAGGCTCGGAGGCTTTATTCCGAGGTAGCGCTCCAAGGCGTAGATCCCCCGGAAGCTCTCCAGGTTGCCATTTCGGTAGTAGTAGGGATACTGGAAGTCGGCCCGGCGTTGGACTGCCAGCACTGGCTTAGCGCCGCTCACCAAGTAAATGCCCGCATCGTCGGTAGTGGCTTCCCCTTTCCAGGCGAGCAGGTGGTTCCACATGGCTTCCCGGCCTGTTTTGGGGATCGGGAAGGGAATCCCTCCGTAGGCTCCCTGCACCGCGAGCCCGTCGTCCCGAGTGTCTGCGCGGGTCGCGTTTCTGAAGGTGTTGTCGTAGACCCACTGCGGCGCCGCCGCCGTGCGGTGGGTGGGGTACACGTCGAGCCTGTAGCTGGAAAAACGCCTGAGCAGCTCCTTAACCCCATCCGAGAGTTTGTCGGCGTACTGGTCCATGTTGGCTGCCGTGACACGGAAAAGCGGTTTCTGCCCGGAGAAGGGATCGGGGCGGGGCTCCCCCGACCGGTAGCCGGGCCACACCCGGGTATAACCGCCGTTCCATGCGGGAATTGTGCCTGCCTGATTGCCTGCCTTTTCCGCACCGAAAGGGGTAAGTTCGGACTTGAGCCGGGCCGCTTCCTGTGCGGAGACCACAGCGTGCCCCGTTGCAGTCGTGAGTGCCAATGCGAGGGTAATGAACAGCTGGCTGACGTGTTTGCAGGTCATTTCTTTGCCTCACCTTGATGCTCGTCATAAAAGGACGTGATGGGTGGTCCGCCGGTGTTTGGCGCCTTCAGAACGTCCTTTGTAGCGAAAGGGACAGGAAATCCCGGTCCTTCAGGGTCTGGTAGGCGGCCGGGCCGTAGAAATGGGTGAACTGGAGACTCGCGTACCACACGGTCCGGTACTGTGCCGACACGCCGAGGCTTACGGTTCCCCCTTTGTGCGGGCCGTTGAACACAGGCAGCGGAGACTTTCCCTGGGGCGTGTAGCCGAAAGCGATGGGGAGGTTGATGTCGAGATCGGGCAGTACCTGGAAATAGGTTGGGGTGAAGAGTGTCTGAAAACCCCAGGCGTCGCGGCGCCGACTCCCATCAAAGGCCTCAGGATTTCTGGTGATCTCCGTCAGATGCTGCCAGCCGATCTCTCCCAGTGCTGTGGCGCTGTCCCATACTACCCACGAGGGGAGGATATAGGTGGCAGACACTTGGGCATGAACCGTGTTGCCGATTGCGTACAGGAGGTGCTCCCCGTTGTCCGCCGCCAATCCCGGCGCTACAGTCTGTGGCGTGCTGGCCAGAGGCGTGTCGAAGCGCATGTGCACCTCGCCCGCCAAGCCCACCTCGGCCACTGTGGTGGCGAAGCTCGTTCCCACCAGCCAGATGTCCTGCGGGTAGGCCAGCGAGTACTCGCCGATATTGCCCAGAAAAGCATCGGCGCCCGCCCCGGGCCGCAGATAGAGCTGCGGCAGTTTTTCGTGAAACCGGAGGTAGTAGAGCCCGAAATCTGTGTCCAGCGACTCCACCCGGTAGCGCGCAGAGACGCCCCACTGCCCAAAATTGCGCGCATCGTCATCCCGGCCCCGGAAAAAAGCGGCAGGCGGCGCGATAAAGAGTCGCTCCCCCCCTTCATCCAGCAGGTCGGCGCTGCTAAAGTAGCTGCCGACGGCGGGCAGGCGAGACTTGCGCCACTCGAACTGGTAGTATGCGGCAAAACTCACTACCGTGGTGGGACGCAGTTGGCAGGAGATCTGTCCCACCGGCATGAAAAGTTCCTTGGCCTGGGTGCCGGGGACCGAGCTGGCTTTGATGAAATCAAGGGGCGCCTGGGCGTAGGAGATGCCGTTAGTGGCAAGGAGCAGGCTCTCCCCCCAGAGCACGGTATGCCTTCCCACCCGAATGCTGGCCGGCATGCTGCCCAGTTGGCCGTTGGCGAACACGAAGGCGTCCAGAAGCTCCGCCTGCCTGCCGTGCAGGCGCTCGGTGGCTCCCGTGAAACGGTCGTGGGGCACGGAAAAGGCATTGGCCGTACCTGGAGCATCGTTGTCGTTGGAGCCGTTGTAGACCGTGTCATACCATGCCGCGCCGCTAAAACGGGCGCCCACGTCCCGAAAACCGAGATCCAGTTCGGACAAAAGGTCGCCGCGGTTGGAGATCACTCCCCGCTTGAAGTTGCGATCGCCGTCGTCGCTGTTGGCATCTGCGACAAGGGATGCTGAACGGCCTTTCAGGCGCCAGGCGGCGCTGTACTTTACCGTGGTATCCCAGCGCAGCTTGAGTTCGCTGCCGGTATCTATTTCGAAGCCGAGGGCGTCGGGGGCGCAGATGAGGCAGAGCAAGGTTGCCACGGTGCATCTGTAGATAAAGCGCTGCCTGCTACTTCCGGTGTAAAGATGGTTCATGGAGGGGGGAACCATAAAACAATCTCCTTAGCGCAGCTGTCGGATGCTGGCAGCAGTAACGGAGCATGGCGGGTTTGAGGCCTTTGTTTGCGGGTCCGCGCTTCGAGTACGCGTTCGCCTGGCAAGGGGCACAGAAATGCCGTGGGCAAGCCGCAACTGCAAAAGTATATAGCGGCCCGTGTCGGTGACAAGAATCTCTTATCTTCCTGGTCGCATCGAGCCCGTCAATGCCGGGCAGTGTGATGTTTATGATGTTGGAAAAGACCTCTTCATGAGCGCAGGCTTAATCTGTCCGCCTGTTTCAGCAGGACAACCTCATAGCCGCTTCTCTTGAGCGCGTAAGTGATCAGACTCAGACTGTCTTGGTTCTTTTACCAGGGGTGAAAGCTCGGGTACCTGTCAACACAGATTCCGTTCGATGGCATGAGTTGTAGGTCGAGCGAAGGAACGGTCGATAAATTCATCTAAGTAATCCTCCGGCTATGCCTACCTCTGCTGGGGGATGTCTTCCTGGGGCGGAGGCCTGTCCGAAGCCCTATGTTTGGCTCCAGTTAGAGCGAAACCGCCATAGTCGGTTGTCTGAAAAGGTTTTACGGCGCTTTCTGAAAACATGTACTGCCCCACGAGTTGTTCTCTTCCAATCTTCCAGCCAGATGTTAACATTTATTCACATATCTGCGGTAAGTTGCGTAAACTCAACTATACCGACCTGCCCAACAGCAAACTGTTCATGGCCGCTCTGAACTGGCCCAGGCGCGCCGCGACAGAATTGTGGCTAATGGCGAGGGGAGCAACTTTATCCTGAGCCTGCCGCAGGACGAGCGCCCGCGTCCTGCAACAGCCGCCTGGCCAAGGGACCAAGGAAGAAGGGAACCCATGAAAACCGATCTAGACCGTCCAGGAAACAATCGACGCGGTAAACCGCACGGCCCGCTCGCCGATTGCCGGCAGCGACGAGGCGACCGTCATGGCGCGTGACTTCGACTCCAGGCGGGAGGCCCTGGCGGAGCGGGACGTGGGGCTGCGCGCCAGCGAGGAGAGGTACCGGTCGCTGATCCGGAAGGTCCAGACCGCCATCGTGCTCCATGACGGCCAGGGCCGCATCCTGGACAGCAATCCTATGGCGGAGGAACTGCTGGGACTTTCCGCGGACCAGCTCCTCGGCAAGTCGCTGAGCGATCTGGAATGGCAATTTCTGCGGGAGGACGGATCCGCAATGCCTGTCGCTGAATATCCGGTAAGCCTGGTGCTCTCCACGGGAGAGCCCCTAAGGGGGCAGGTGACGGGGATCATCCGTCCGGGCCGGGACGAGGTCGCCTGGGGGTTGGTGAATGCCGAGCCGGAATACGGCGCTGCCGGGGCCATAGCTCTGGTCATCGTCTCCTTTGTCGACATCACGGAGCGCAAGCGGGGTGAGGAGGCGATGCGCAGGGAAAGGGCGCTGTTGCGCTGTCTCATCGACTCTGCCAGCGACCTTATCTTCGTCAAGGACCGTGACAGCGTCTATTTGGGTTGTAACAAGGCGTCCGAGGCATTTCTGGGAATTCCGGAAGCTGAGCAGGTCGGCAAGACCGACTTTGATTTCTTCGACCCGGAGAGGGCCAGGGGCATTCGGGACAACGACAGGGAAGTGCTTCAGGAGGGTAAACCGTTTCGGATCGAGGAGTGGCTGACCAGTCGGGATGGCGACAGGGTGCTCCTGGATACCCTGAAAGCCCCTTATTATGGCCCCGACGGGGAAGTCCTGGGGCTGGTGGGGATCTGCCGGGACATCACCGAACGCAACAAGGCCGAGGCGCTGTCGAACGGCCAGAAGCTGGTGCTGGAACTGATCGCCAAAGGCGCGCCGTTGCCGGAATCGTTGACCGCGCTGGTGCGGCTCATCGAGGAGCAGGCGCCCGGCATGCTCGGTTCGATTCTGCTCCTGGACGAGGAGGGCGTTCATCTGCGTCACGGTGCGGCGCCCAGTCTCCAGCCGCAATATACGGCGGCGATTGACGGTGCCGCCATCGGGCCGAACGCCGGTTCCTGCGGCACGGCGGCATATCGCCGGGAGGCGGTGTTCGTGGAGGACATCGCCACCGATCCGCTTTGGCATGCATACAAGGCGGTGGCGTTGCCGCACGGGTTGCGTGCCTGCTGGTCCACGCCGGTTTTCGACGCGCAGCGGCGGGTGCTGGGCATCTTCGCGATGTACTACCGCCAGCCGGGACTTCCGCAACCCGACCAGCTACGGCTCGTCGATATGGCCGCGCAAATCGCCGCCATCGCCATCGGCCGCGACCGCGCCGAAACTGCGTTGCGGGAGAGCGAGGAACTGCACCGTCTCACACTGAGTAATATCTCGGATGCCATACTTATAACCGATGATGCGGGCTCGTTCAAATATGTCTGCCTCAATGTGGATACCATCTTCAGTTACTCCGTTCAGGAAGTGCAAGCTATTGGCAACATTTCGTATTTATTGGGTGAAAACCTTTTTTCGCTGGATGAATATGAAGCTTGGCGGGAACTCAGGAACATCGAGCGGGATATCCCTGACAAAACCGGAAAGGTCCACTCCCTGCTGATCAATGTCAAGCAAATAACCATAAAAGGCGGGACGCGACTCTATGTCTGCCGCGATATAACGGAGCTCAAGCGGGCGCAAAATCAGCTGCGGGAGAGCGAAATGCTCTGCAAAACAGAGCTGGAGCGCTTGGTGCGGGAGCGCACCGCGCAGCTGGAGCAGGCCAACGTCCGGCTTATGGACATGGACCGTCTGAAATCGATGTTCATCGCCTCCATGTCCCACGAGCTGCGCACCCCGCTCAATGCCATCATCGGTTTTATCGGCCTGACCCTCCAGGGGCTATCGGGCGCGCTCAACAAGGAGCAGCGGGACAACCTGGGCCGGGCTTACCAGTCGGCCAAGCACCTGTTAGGGCTGATCCTCGACATCATCGACATCTCCAAGATCGAGGCGGGGAAGATCGCCAGCTTTCCGGAGAAGTTCCCCCTGGAGGAGTTGCTGGATGAGGCGATAGCCTCAGTGACGCCCCAGTTGCGGGAGAAGGGGCTCCTCCTGGAACGGGAGCCCGCCGCCGGCCTCACAGTCTATGCGGACCGCAAACGGCTGTTCCAGTGCCTGAGCAATCTGTTGAGCAACGCGGTGAAGTTCACCGAGAAGGGGAGGGTCGCCGTGGCGGCGCGGGAGTCGCAGGGGCGTATCGAGCTGTCGGTGACCGACAGCGGGATCGGGATCGCGGAACAGGACCTGCCCAGGCTGTTCAAGCCGTTTGAAAGGCTGGAATCGCATCTGCGCGTGCAGGCGGGGGGAACCGGGCTGGGGCTCTATCTGACCGCGAAGCTGGTCGCCGATATCCTGCGCGGCACCATCTCGGTGCTGAGCCGCGAGGGGGAGGGGAGCACCTTCACCCTGAGCCTGCCGCTGGACCTGCGCCGCGTCCCCGAGCCGTCCGGGCCGGAGGGAGAGGGGGGAGGGACGCCATGAAACCCGCGCTCAATGCCCTCTGCTCTGGTCGCGACACGAGGAGCGTCTTATGCAAAGAGCACTGCTCGCGATTATGCTCATTCTCGGACGGATATGGACGGAACGGAGGTACTGCGCAGCATCCGGGCAGCACTCGGCCACGGCACGCCGGTCATCGCCATGACCTCCTATGCCATGGCCGGTGACCGAGAGCGGCTCCTGGCCGCCGGCTGCGACGGCTACATAGAGAAACCGATCGATCCGGAACTGGTCTTGTCCCAGATCCGCTGCGTGATAGGGGAAGGGCATGAAGATACTGATTGTTGACGACAACGCGGATGACAGGGTTTTACTGGAGCGGGCACTCATGAGCCTGGGGTATTTTGTCTCCAGTGCCCCGAACGGCGCCCGGGCCCTGGAGAGGGCGCTTGATTCTCCCCCCGACCTGATCGTTTCGGATATCATGATGCCGGAGATGGACGGCTTCGAGCTCTGCCGCCGGGTGAAGTTGGACGACCGTCTGCGCCACGTCGCTTTTATCTTCTACACGGCTACCTACGTCGAGGGGAAGGACGAGCAGCTGGGGCTAAGCCTCGGGGCCTCGAGGTTTCTCATAAAGCCCCTGGAACTCCCCTATTTTCTGGACGCGGTCAAGGCGGTAATCGACGAGTACCGCTCGCAACGGCTGCCGGTGCCGGACCGTCCGCTGGCGCAGGCGGAGACGCTGGACCGCATGCTGGTGGAGGTGCTGGCCCGAAAGCTTGAGCAGAAGGTGAGCGAACTCGAGGCGGAGCGCGATGCTCTGCGCAGGAGCGAGGAAAATTATCGCCGGCTCAACGAAACGCTGGAAGAACGCATCAAAAAGGCGGTGGAAGAGCTTTGCGACAAGGACAGGATACTGATCATCCAGGGGCGCCAGGCGGTCATGGGTGAGCTGATCAGCAACATCGCCCACCAGTGGCGCCAGCCGCTCAACATGCTGGGACTTCTGGCCCAGGAGCTGCCCGCGACCTACAAAATTGGAGGCTTCACCAAGGAGTCGTTGGAGGCGAACGTCGCGAGGACCATGGAAATCATCCAGCAGATGTCCCAGACCATCGAGGACTTTCGCAGCTTTTCCCAGCCGGCCCGGGTAAAGATCGATTTCAAGGTGCTACAGGTGATCGCTAAAACCCTGTCTCTGCTGGAAGATAGCTTCAAGACGCACTGCATCAGGACGGAAGTGAAACAGGAGGGCGATCCCGTCATTAACGGCTACCCCAACGAATACTCCCAGGTGCTGCTCAACATCCTGATCAACGCGCGGGATGCCTTCCTGGCAAGAAATGTGGACAGCCCCAACATCGTGATCAGGGCGTTTAGTGAAAACGGCAGGACGATAGTGACGGTCACCGACAACGCCGGAGGGATCCCTCCCGAGATCATCGACAGGATCTTTCAACCGTACTTCACCACAAAGGGCCCGGAACAGGGGACGGGGATCGGACTGTTCATGTCGAAGACCATCGTCGAGAAGAACATGAAAGGTGTTTTGAGCGCGCGAAATACGGGATGCGGTGCGCAGTTCCGCATCGAGGTTTGAGGAGTGAGAGAGATTGACGGCGCTTAAGAGGAGCCTGTGCCATGGAAGTGCGCTATCAAATCCTCGACAGTATCGGCACGACGGCTGGTTCCCATCTCTTCCGTGCACGCTCTTTGCCGGACGGCACAGCCGCCGTTTTGAAAGTGCTCGATCCGGAAAACGCCACCCCTGCGCAGTCTGCCCGTTTGCAACGTGAGTACGAAATCCTAAAGTCGCTGGACCTGCGGGGAGTCGTGAGACCGGTCGCGCTGATCAGCGACCAGGGACCTCTGATGGTCGTGCTGGATTACCTTGACGGAGAACTGTTGGAAGCGCCCTGACCCGGCGTCGGCTCGACCTGCCGAGCTGCTCGCGATTGGCGTGCCAACTGGCAGAGATTCTGGCGGGGCTGCATGCCGCGCACCTCACCCATCCCGTACAAGAGCCAGTTTTATTGGCAGATAGACGAGCTCGAAGGCGGCAATATATTCCTCACCGGCAGCAGGTGGTTTGCAGGCTCGTGCCGGCTATGCTTTCGGTGAGAAGGCTGGGGCAGCCGGCAGCTCTACCGCCACTGCGTGGGCGCAAAGATACCAACGGGAGCCGCTGGTAAGGTTGTCGTGCTGCTACAGCTAGTGACGCCTGAGAAGCACACGGCAATCCAGATTGGAACTCTGCGCTACACCCACTCGCTGTCCCAGCGGACTGATCTCTATTCCCAGATCAACGTCGCCAACAACGCGGGCGCCAACGCCTACGGGTTGAAAAGCGAAGGGGGGTAGGTTTGGGGGTACGTTAAAAGGTATGATGTGATAAGGTCACCATTTTACAGGATGTTAGTTGATTTAAATGGTGGCCTGAACCCACCATTATAGCCGGATCTATCCGGAACAGCAAAAGGGCCCTGAGCAATCAGGGCCCTTTTGCTTGTTTTTGTAGCTGAATATTCGAAACTTGCCCCTCCGCATTCAAATGATCTTTTGCCTGCCCTTGCTTGCGATTATCCTGTCAGTTTGCCTTCCTTCCATCTCGTGAACCTGATGAACGGGCTGTCGATAAAGCAGATACTGCTGTCGGATAAATTTACGGGAGGAGCCGATTCTAACCAGAAAGTGTCGGCAAATTTTACATTCCTGTCCGATTCTTGAATAAGACTTAAACAATGACGGCGGCTTAGGCGGTGGTACGATAGTTGCTTTTACGATTATAATTTCCAGGAGGACCTATCATGAAAAATAAAATCCTAAATCTTTTTGCCTTTGCTGTCCTAACGCTTTCCGCGTCAGCAGCTTCCGCTGTGACCATTAACTGGACGGACTGGACAGCAGCCACCACCGGGAATTCAGGCACTGCAACCGGCAGCATGACCATAGGGTCTCAAACCATCGGTGTTCAATTCACCGGTCAAATCAGTGGAGCCCAAACAAATGGAACCGGTACTAATTACTGGATTCCCGCAGCACCGTATTTGAGCACGGTGGACAATGCTCCCGGAACCACGGACATAATTAAGATCACGGGGCAGAACTCCAACCCGATCATGAACACGCTCAGCTTTGATACCGCGCTTCTCGATCCCGTGATGGCCCTGGTAAGTCTTGGACAGTACAGTCGCCTTGTTAACTATAGATTCGACCAGGATTTCGACCTGCTTAGTTCGGGTACCGGATATTGGGGCGGTTCGGTCGGGTCGCTTGTAGACCAGGGGTTTACAGGCGGCAGTTACCTTCTGCAAGGCTTGGAGGGACACGGCGCTGTCCAATTCATGGGCGCGGTCAGTTCTATTTCTTGGACTGCCGACCCTTATGAGTACTGGCACGGTTTTACGGTAGGAGCGGCTGAGACTGCCCCTGTGCCCGAACCCGGCACTTTCCTGCTCCTTGGTGCAGGCTTGGGTGGCTTGATGCTCTGGAGAAGAAGGGCCGCTAAGCGCTAATAGTTGAGGAGACGAAACTTTTTCCGCGGTACGAATGGGCTTCCCGAAAAGGGAGCCCATTTTTTTCTATTCATTGAACTTGGCAGCTGCATTCGATTATATAACCTCTCTTGTCCCAAGGACATGAGGGGTTTTTTTTGTGCGCCCGGCAGGGCGCGTGGCGCGCACGCGCCAACGCCATTCTCGCCGGCTCTCCTTGTAAGCTCGTTGCGGGTTTCACATCTGAAGAAAGGTTTGGAAACGCACCCCTGAGCCATTGACAAAATAGAGCGGGTGCTTAGAATTACCGCCTGTTAATGCTTTTCGTGGTGCAAGTGTCAATTACCGTACAGCTTGCGCCCACACCGGTCAAACTCCGAGTTTTCAAGGGAGCCTCATGGACAACCTCATTTCGGCGCGCGCCCTGATGGGCGTTTCTCTCGCTTTTCATATACTTTATGCCACCATAGGCATCGGCCTGCCCCTCATGTTGATGCTCGCCGAAGGGCTCGCCCTTAAAACCGGTGACGATTCCTGGCACGACATCGCCCGTCGCTGGATCCGGCCGGCCGGGGTTCTCTTCGCCATCGGCGCGGTTTCCGGCACCATCCTTTCCTTCGAGCTGGGGCTCCTCTGGCCGCAGTTCATGGCCTTTGGTGGCCCGATGATCGGGCTCGCCTTCTCCATGGAAGGGTTCGCCTTCTTCACGGAGGCTATTTTCCTGGCGCTCTATATCTATGGAGAGCGACGGCTTTCCCGGCGGGCGCTTTTTCTCTGCACCATCCCGCTGACCGTTGCCGCAGCTATTTCCGCAATATTTGTCATCAGCGCCAACGGCTGGATGAACACCCCTTCCGGGTTCAGCATGGTGAACGGGGTCATCTCGGATGTTCGCCCGCTGGAGGCGTTCTTCAATCAAGCTTGGTATCATCAAGCGGTCCATGGGACACTGGCCGCCTATGTCGCAACAGGCTTCGCCGTGGCGGGTTTTTACGCCGCCGATCTTTACCGGGGCAGGGAGACCGCCCATACCAAAAAGGCGCTCGCGCTCTCCCTTGCCGTCGCCACCTTTTTCCTCCCCTTCATGCTTATTTCCGGTGACTGGGCGGCTACTTCCGTAGCCAAGCATCAGAAGCCCAAGTTGGCCGCCATGGAGGCTCATTTCCACACTACTGCAGGTGCTCCCCTCATTGTCGGCGGCTGGCCCGACCCGGCTACTGGAACCGTCGCTTACGCGATCGAAATACCCAAACTGCTGAGCGTTCTGGCACATAAAGATCCCAATGCCGTGGTGCAGGGGCTGGATGCCTTCCCGCCGGGCGATATACCCGATCCTCGCCTGGTGCACCCCTTCTTCGACCTGATGGTGATCTCCTTCTTCATCATGGCCGCAGCAGCAGGATGGTTCTGGTGGCTGCGCTGGCGCCATAAAGAACTCAAGCGCGCGCCGCTGATGCTTCTCATGATCGCCTCTCCCTTCGGTATGATCGCCCTGGAGAGCGGCTGGATGGTCACCGAGTTCGGCCGGCAGCCATGGATCGTCCGGGGGTACCTGCGCACCTCGCAGGCGGTCACCCCTAATGGCGGGCTTTTTCTCGTCTTTGCCACCTTTCTCCTGGTATACCTGGCGCTGACGATAGGCATCCTGAGGCTTTTACTCCGCTCGGGTGGGGCAGGGGAGGCAGGGGGCGGCGGGGAGGTGCATAGTGACTGATCCGGTGACTCTCTCCGCACTGGTTCTTGCTGCGGGGCTCGTCATGTACGCCCTTTTCGGAGGCGCCGATTTCGGCGGCGGCATCTGGACGGCGCTTGCCTTTGGCCCGCGTGCCCGTGAACAGCGTGAGGCTTTATTCCACGCTATCGGTCCTGTCTGGGAGACCAATCACGTCTGGCTCATCTTCGTCGTAGTTGCACTTTTCACGGCCTTTCCAGAGGGGTTCGCCGATCTCTTCATCGTGCTGATGATCCCGCTCGTGATTGCCCTGGTAGGCATCAATTTTCGTGGAGCCGCCTTCGCCTTTCGCCATTTTGGGCGCGAGACCGGGAGAGAAGTCCCTCTGAGCGCCCGAACCTTCGAGATAGCAAGCGTGCTCACCCCGTTCACCCTTGGCATGGCGGTATCCGCGACCGCCGCCGGCAGAATCGTTTTAACCAACGGAGTGCCGATCAACGAAACAGGGGCCTGGGTCAACCCCTTCACCCTCATGGGTGGGGTGGTCGGCATGGCCATCTGTGCCTACCTGGCCCCGGTCTATATGACGGTTCGCGTCACCGGAGATTTGCGGGAGGATTTTCGCAAAGAATCCATCTTGGCCGGTCTCGCCTTGGGCGTCCTCACCGCCCTGATGCTTCCGCTAGCCTATTACCAGGCCCCCCTCTTCGCACAGCGCCTGCTGGGTTCCTGGCCCATATCCTTCGTGGTGTTTGCCGTTTCGTCCGGCATAGCCACCCAGCTTTTGCTCCTGCGAAGACGCTTCTTCTTGGCACAGCTAGCCGCAGCCGGCACCGTCGTCTTCACCTTGGCGGGATTCGCAGCAGCCCTTAACCCCGATCTTCTTATCGGGCAACTGACCCTCAGGGCGGCAGCCGCGCCTCGTCCCACCCTGATAGCGTTTCTCATCGTCCTGCCGATTGGCGCACTCATACTCTTGCCGTCACTTTTCTATCTCTACTGGACCTTCCGCGGCGAGCCCGCTCCCGAGTTACCGCCTGCCGGGAACGAACCGTGATCATGGCACATCCCAGGTCCCTGTGAATGCACACTTGCTTCAATGGGACAATAATTGCGGACTCCAAAATTAAATCACTCGATATGAAAATAAAAGTTGACGCAGGAGAGCGTGTTTGCTATAAAACGGGACTCGGAAGTGCAGCGGCTCTTTCCACCCGGCTCAAAAAGCAGGAACCATTTCCGCAGGCTAATCCCTGCGGATGAGATGCGGGAAGCTGTCGCCGGGCAAGCAGCTTGGTCTTTGAAAACTAAATAGTAGACGAAACAGCATTGTGGGTTTTGTAACAAAAATGTCAGTCGTTTCAAACACTAGAATCGGATTTTCCGTTTTTAA
>Ga0209317_1000336_pt1 | contig 58432 bp, 44 predicted proteins | sample RifGroB2_FD_183994 | JGI IMG/M metagenome (GOLD analysis project Ga0209317, IMG submission 183994) | Soil microbial communities from Rifle, Colorado, USA - Groundwater B2 (SPAdes) (version 2) | ecosystem: Environmental > Terrestrial > Soil > Unclassified | place: Rifle, Colorado | collected...
CCCGGCGGGAAGGGAAGTTATTCACTTGTCAACACCCGGTTCTATCGGTTCGTCAAAGCCGATTGAGTGTTGTAAGGCGGGTCGATATAGATGCACTTCACCTTACCCCTGTAAAACGGTAGCAGGGCTTTAAGTGCTTTAAGATTGTCGCCCTGAATAAGCAGGTTTTCAGAACTGGCGTCTCCTGAGGTAACCTGATGACAATGGACACTCTCGCTTGGTAAACTGCCAAGCAGGAGGAGTCATAAATGAAAAAGCAGCAGCGTTACACGCCAGAGTTTCGTGCCGAGGCGGTGAAGCTCGTCTTCGAGCAAGGGCTATCTCAGGAGGCAGCAGCAAAACGGCTAGCTATCCCGAAAGGAACTCTTGGGAACTGGATGGCCCAAGCCAAGGCCTCAAAGAGCCCATCAGCTCCTGGGGCGCGTTCAGCGGCCGACCTGGAGGCCGAGAACACTCGGCTGCGCAAAGAACTGGCTGAAACGCGCATGGAGCGTGACATATTAAAAAAAGCGACCGCGTACTTCGCCAGGGAATCTCTTCCCGGTACGCGTTCATAAAGCAGTGGCGACGCCATTTCCCGGTCGAAGTTATGAGCCGCCTATTCAACGTATCGCGCAGCGGCTTTTACGCCTGGGTGGGACGAAAACCCTCTCGTCATGCGCAAGAGGATGAACGTCTCAAGGTGGCGATCAAGGCGGCTCATACGCGCACCCGGCAGACGTATGGAGTTCGCCGGTTACAGCCGGAACTCGTTGATGATGGCTTTGTCGCCGGGCGCGACCGCATTGACCGTTTGCGCCGGGAACTGGGACTGCGTTGTAAGCAGAAGCGCAAATTCAAGGGCACCACGAACTCGAATCACAACTTGCCGGTTGCGGAAAACGTGTTAAATCAAACCTTTGCCCCTACCGTGCCGAACCAGGTCTGGGTAACAGATATCACCTACATTCCTACTGCTGAAGGCTGGCTATATCTTGCAGGAGTCAAGGATGTCTTCACCTGTGAAATCGTCGGATACGCGATGGCCGACCGCATGACACAAGAGTTGACCGCCCGGGCACTATCACAGGCGGCGCAACTGAAGCGGCCGATGGCCGGACTGATCCACCACTCGGATCGTGGCAGCCAGTACTGTGCTCACGATTACCGTAAGCTTGTTGATAAATTTGAAATGAAGGCGTCAATGTCGCGCAGAGGAAACTGCTATGACAACGCGCCGATAGAGAGCTTCTGGGGAAGCCTCAAAAATGAGCTGGTGCATCACTACCGTTATGCGACTCGGGCAGAAGCTGAAGCCTCCATAAGAGAGTACATCGAGATCTTCTACAACCGCCAACGGCGCCATTCGCGCCTTGGCAATATATCGCCGGCTGTGTTCGCACAAAATTTCTCTATCCAGCAGGCTGCCGCTTGAGATGCGAGTGTCCACTATTGACAGGACACCTCATCCGTGTGCGGATTCAAATCGAAGCAGGTGGTAGGGGACATCAGCGGCAATATTTACTGCCTGGTTTTTGTTTACCCAATCAAGAAAAGGCATTAATTATCCTTTGTTCCAATTTCAGTTTGTTTGCCCGATTGCAATTACTTGACGGCATTTGGGGTAGCCTGAACACGCCCAGAAGAATTTCCCTGCATTAGGTCCGGTCTTTGCCTGTCGCTTTACCATAGCCGAAGTACATTTAGAGCAGACCGGACCGATTTCTACATACGTTTTTGGAGGTTGGTTGGTTTTTGTCTCAGGGTTGGTCTGTACTGCCGCAGGATCTTCCTTCAAGGTAATTGGCGTAGCGGGGAGAGCTGAAATCTTAAAAGCCGAATAAAGCGTGGTCCGAACCTCCTGAATGGCGTATCCCTTCTTTGCAGAGAAGTGAGCAATAGGGATTTTTGCAGTGGCTAAAGCCTGATCGACAAAGGCATCCCGAGTCGAGCGATCTTCACGCCCGTGCGATTGGTCATCCAGTTCCACCGCGCCAATGACAGCTAGATCGGTTGCAGAGCAAATCACAAAGTCAACATGCTTCTGGCGGACCTTGTTTGAGGCCGTAGTGCGCTGGCTTTTTGATAAGCCCTTTGCCGGCTTCACCAAATCGCCAAGTCGGACCTTACCGAATACACGGTAACGGTTATCGAGGACCTGCTCCAAGACGCCGAGGAAGGACCTCTCAGCCGGCGTAAACAACGGTCCCGTGCTGTCAAAAGAAAGTCCCGCTTCCTTAGCTGGGAGTTTGGATTTTAAGGCCGCGAGGACGCACAGAACTATCACGACGACTACCACTACCACTACAACGACAATATTCATCCCAAGTCACCCCAAGCAAATAACGGTTTAGCCGTGACAGCAGCAATTCCCTGCCTTGGTCCTTTGTATCCCCCGCAGACTAGAGCATACGGGTGCCAAAGTCAAAGGCATTTTAATGTTTGCCGTGCCAGAATGACTCAACAACTTGGACGGCAAGAACCGTATTTGCTGCATTGACGAGGCATCCGTCGGTTCATTAAACCAAAGCATCGTCCATCCAAGAGAGGTTTTCAAAACTGCACTCCTGTCCTCAGCAGCAGCCATTATCCTGTTGCACAACCACCCCGCTGGCGATCCGACACTTAGCAGTGAAGACCTTGAAATTACGAGGCGATTACGGGAAGCAGGGGAGATAATCGACGTGAAGGTATTAGACCACATCATAATCGGTGACGGCTTTTTTTCGTTTGTAACTCAGGGACTAATGTGAAGGTGGACTCTGCGGCAGGTGAAGAAACATCCGGGGACTGGAGCGAAGTCTGCGATGAAGACAGAGAAGCAAATGATTTGGCGCTGCAGGAGGGATGTCGGTTGCTATCGGCCTACCAGAAGGAGGGGCTACCCAAAATCTGGCTGATAACGGAATGGGATCGGTCAGCTACAACGGTACTGTTTCCAGAGGAATATTGACTAGGCAACCGCAGGCGCGCAGTATGAGCCTGAAGGACAAAAAACAGGGAGCAGGGATATTATGCTGAACCGCATTTTTGGAAGTTGTTTCACCCTATAGCACTACCAAATACGGCAACAAAACGGCAACAAAATCCAGACGAGTCAAAAAAAGGGCTACAGCCTAAGCCGTAACCCTCTGTTTATATTGGCGTCCCCGAGACGATTCGAACGTCCGACCCCTTCCTTAGGAGTAAGTGGGTATGGTTATTTACTGACACCTCACACCACCTCATAATATTTCACACCGCACCGTTTTTATATATTTTTTCTAGCTACTTACAACTTTTATTTAGCTATTGCAATTTCAATAAATTTCACGTACAACCGACGCTAAAGGTACAACTAAAGTACAACTTTTAGGAAAGCAAGGTGCCAACATGAAAAAGGTATTTGACGCTCTCACCATTAAAAATCTAGAACCCGCCGACAAGCTGTATGTCTGCATGGCAGACAGGGAACCAGGGTTCGGTATCAGGGTTTACCCTTCTGGCAGTAAGGCTTTTTTTTACCAATATAAAGTTGACGGTCAACGCCGTTTTATGACTATTGGGGATTATCCCGTTACGAGCCTAAAAACTGCGCGAGAAGCGTTTCAGGCAGAAGCAGCAAAAGTTAAGGCGTTACGACGGGGCAGTAAGGACGGGATTGACCCAGTAATGGAAAACAAGCGAGAGCGTGAGCGGCGAATTGCAGAAATGGCCGAGCACCGAAAAGCTCATACCGTGGCCGACCTTGTTAAAGAGTATATTGAGAAGCACGCTTTTAAGTTCAAACGTTCCTGGAAGGAAGATAAGCGCCTGCTGGATGTTGAAATTGTTCCTGTCTGGGGAAAACGCAAAGTTACGGAAATTAGCAAGCGCGACATCACCCTATTGCTAGAAAGAATCGTTGATCGAGGCACCCCAGCCATGAGCAACCAAGTTCTAAAAATTACCCGCAAGATGTTTAACTTCGCAGTAGAGCGTGACATTGCCCAGCACACCCCGTTCACTGGGGTCAAGGCACTAGCCCCCAACACCAGACGCGAGCGCACTTTAACTGCCTCGGAAATCAGAATTTTATGGAAGAACCTCGATAAAGCCGCTATGTCTGATGAGATCAGACGGGCTATGAAGCTAGTTCTAGTGACAGCGCAGAGGCCGGGGGAGATTACAGGGATGCACACCTGCGAAATTGACGGTCAATGGTGGACTATTCCAGCAGCGAGGAGCAAGAACAAAAAAGAACACTGGGTATTTTTGACCCCCACGGCCCTTGAACTCATAGGAGATTTAAATATAACAGACGTGGAAACCGGTGAATGTTCACCGAAAGGATACATTTTTCCCTGCCCTCATAAGAATAAAATTAAAGCAATTGATTCCCATGCATTGCCCGTTGCAGTTCGGCGCAATCTTGCATGGCCGTTGACTGATAAGAAAGGAAAACCGATAATGGGAGCCGACAAAAGACCGACGACAGTGAACCGACTTGAAGTTGACCAGTTCACCCCCCACGACCTGCGTCGGACGGCTGCAACTTTTATGTCACAGCTAGGCACAATGGATGAAGTCATTGACGCAGTATTGAATCATACCAAACAGGGAATTATTCGTACCTACAACATGAATAGATACGACAGGGAGAAGCAGGTCACCCTAGAAGCATGGGAACGCAAGTTTTTGAGTATAATCAATGAGGCAGATAGCAATGTTATACCCTTTCGGCGCGCTGCAAAGTCAAGTGATACGGATAAGTAGTTAATTTACTAGGCTGTGTATAAGCCACTTCAGTGGCTTATACACAGCCTACTTTTAATAGAACAGCCCACCTCTCGCCCCCTCCCCTCTTCAATTGCATTTTCCATCACCAAGATTCTAGTACTAATGAGGCCATAGGCACACAGTGCCCAGTTCCGCCCCGTAGGGTGCAGCTTGGAACTCGCCCCCTATAGGGGGCATCATGGTGTTTCTGTTAGAAACACCATAATTCTCAAGTTTATCGTTGTGTTGTACGATAAGCCTATAGGAGCACAAGTGTCAGCGCGGTTAGTTAAAACTATCCAATTTTGAATGGAGCCAACTATGCCACCTAAATACCGAGATCCCGACTTCTTTACCTTTGCAGAGTTAGCTACTAAATTGGAAACAAGCCAAAGTCGCATAGTTAAGGATATTAAAACTGGGAAAATACAAAGATTTTTGATTGACAATTTGAATGTAGTTGGCCTTACGGGCACGAAGAAATGTGTTATCAAATTGATGCAAATACTAAATTGTTATGCTAGAGAACATCTAAGTGAAGGTCCAGCTAAAATATTAACAATACAATTTGCGGAACCAGTCAGTTTAAATGAAGCTCAACTAAAAATGCTAAGGCAGAATATAAAATCACCTTCATTGTTCAAATTATGGCTTAAAGAATACGGTATTGATATTAGAAAAATCAATTTAGTAATACCGCTAGATGAGGCACTGAGATACGAGAGATTTCTTAAAGAAGACCCCGGGAACAGTTCGGAACCGAATAACTATTCTGAAGATAATGCCGAAACATCTGTGATTGCAGATACCGAGCAAACTCCAGAAGAATATGTTGCCGAGTTGCGGAGAATCGGCAAGTCGGATGCCTTGATTGCAGTATTTCTAAAAGAAAAATTTCCTAAATTGAAAGGTTCTGAATGCATGGAGCTAATAGATCCTATAAGAGTCCAGTGTTGTTGGAAAACAAAGAGAAAAGATGAACCGAGGAAGTTGTTTTTCGCATTACACAAAAAGGGAAAAGAAACTTTAGAAAAGGGTAAAATAATGACGTCGTCGGAAACTTAGGCTGCAGCGTCATATTACTCGTAACAACCTAATATCAGAACACATTGGCCGGGTTTCCCCGGCTATTTTTTTGTCTTGACATCGGACGACGTCATTCGAGTAACCTGAAATCGCATAAGAGGTCCTGGCCAGCCCTGGTTTGCAATTAAAAGCGAAATTTCAGGAGGTACTAATGTCAAAACAAGAGTTGATGAAGCTTTGTGTTGCCCTTTCAGCAACAGAGGGCATAACACCACACGTTGCCCGTAAGACGATTGCGGCAGAGAGGGACCGGATGGTCAGGCCGAAGGAGGCTGCGATTATCACGGGGAGATCCTTGGCATCTCAGCATCGCGATAAAAAAGCTGGCAAGTGGCCGCCGATGTACCGCATCGGTGAAAAAGCGGTAGGGAACCTGCTGTCGGACTTATTGGCTCTCAATTTATCGAGAGAGTTAGTCACCGCTGACAACACTATACCTGTGGCTCCCGGTGTACGCAAAGGGCGCAAACCCAAAAGCCTTTAGGAGGGCGATGTGAATAATAATAACCGTACCACACCGATAAAGTCGGAGAGTTGCCAAAACGCGATAAGTGGGGTGAATGCCCTAGTGCGCGTATACTCGAAAGTCCCTTTAATTAGAAAAAGGCTTACAAGGATTGTTGCTTCAATTAGAGCATTACTGATATTTGCCGTCCCCCCCAAGGTCCCTATCTCCGGGTCGGGCGGTGATGCTGAAAGGACGACTGTTTTTCAACAACCTTCTGGCCCCTCTGCCTTTTTACTGATGGACATCATTAAAATATTCAGGGACCAGAAGACTGAAAAGATGAGCACAACGCAGATATTAAAGGAACTTTGCGATGACGAAGAAGGCATGTGGTTCACTTTTTGTGATGGCAAAAAGTTAAATCCGAGACGCCTCTCAATTTTGCTTGGGGAATTCGGACTCCACAGCGAGAAGATCCGTTTTGATAAGAAGCCTTTTAGCGGATTTGAGAAAGAGTGGTTTATTGATGCGCTTATAACCTATCTCTTAATGATAACTAGTGAGGCTTGGGAAGCATCAAGGGTGAGCAAAAATTCTAAGGGAGATGACGCCAACTCTGACCATGGTGGCAGAGGGATGGGCGTATAACTCACCGTAAACACAACACCTCAGTTGTGACCGTGACCTTTGTTATCCGCAACATGAACTGAGTGTTGCGGGTAGCATAATCCATACCCCCCTTTCCACCTGAGCTTTCTTGGGTTGTTGCGGCTTGGCACTTGAGGTGCTTTCCCGACGAGGTGCTTGTATCTGCTGTACCACATACAGAAGGGCGTGGTTGCCATTTAGAACCACCACGGCTACGACAAGAGAAAGTGAGAACCTGAGACATGGGCGCTACGAAAGAAAACATTAGAGGCTGCTGGATGCTTCAGGGAAGATGGGCGTGGTTGAGAACACGCAAGGAGGCTTAACATGAATCACAAATCTAAATCCCAGAAGGTACATCACGGAGTGAAGCCCCCCTCCTCAACTAAAAAAAAACCTATTAAGACTCCCATACAGGAAACGGGCAAAACTCAAAAAATCCCTATAATTATAGGGGATGGTATCAAGGTTCCCATACTGGAAACGGGGGAAATTCTTAAAATCCCAATTCTACAGCCGTGCGGTACGTCGAAATACTTGCATCGTATTGCCCCATTGACATACGAGACCGCGCGTATGTTGTTGCGCGACATCATACGCATCTTCAGTAAACAAAAATGCGACAAAATGAGAAGCAAAGAGATCATGGCGGCTCTTCGCGCTCTTCCGAACACCCCTTGGAACACGTCCCCAAATGGTAGAAAACTGAGTTATATATGCCTTGCTGCCTTTATGCAGGCTTTCGGTCATGATAGCATTGACATTAAATTTGGTCGCTCAGCACACAAAGGCTACCACAAGGAGTGGTTTATAGAAGTGCGCCAGTTCCTGAAAACCCACAAACCGACATAACTAAAATCCTGTAGGTCCATTCGCCGTTATTATCCAGGCTGGGCGGGGCAAGTTGGTATGGCAACCAGCGTTTCCGCAACTGTTCCAGTGTTGGCCAGCCGGGTAGTGGTCCAAAGCTACATACTGTAACAGAGAGGATCATATGGTACCAACCAAAAAACAAATTTTAGTAATAGCAGACGAGTTGAGCAACAGCGGACAGAAACCGACCTTGGCCCTGATACGCAAGCGTCTGGGAGGGGGAAGCTTCAAACCAATTACTCAGGCGATGGCTGAATGGAAGGCCCGCAAAGCAGCAAAAGATGGCCTGTCACCACATGAACCCGTAATCGGTTGGATTGGCGAAATGGCAACTGCGATTTGGGATCTTTCCCTCGAAACCGCTGAGTTGGCTGACAAATTAACCGCAGAGTTGGAGTTTTTTCAAGAGAGAATCGCAGCTCAGGAGAAAGCTGAGAAGGAAGCTGAGAAGGAAGCTTTGTTGGATTATGCGTTGGACAAATTGGCAGTAATAGGCTCTTGCTAAACAAAACACTGAATGGACCATTACTAGTTGCTACTGCCTTTTTACGTAGCTGCTAGTAATGGTTCAAACAAGGCATTTACTAGTGTTTTTCGTATTGGTACCGCATCAAAGTTGACTCGTAAAATCCACTGGCATACCAAGAACAAAATCCTATCGTAGATCCCTTAATAGCCCCCTTAAATGTAACTGCTACAACTAAGCAAGGGTACCATAACTCGAACGTCAGTTATAACATAAACAATTTATGTCTGTGAGTAGGAATTGGTCCGATAAAATCCAATACTGTAAATAATAAATAAAAGCTGCAACATGGGATGTAGAAAGGCAACCGGTTCAGTGTTCTGCAGCTAATGGTGGTACATCACGGGCCGAATGGCAACCCGGAAGGCGACCATGAGGAAAGGCGACCACGAGGAAAGGCGACCATGTTGAAAAAACCCTGCACAACCAGCGGCTGATTGGTTGCTAGCCAGAACCTGTACTGAGAGTTACGGAGCTAGCAACGGCCTAATAACCAAACCTTTCCTGGCTGCAAAGATTGCCGCCATACATAATCGCACCAGAGCCCCCGCTACCCCTTCAATCAGCTGAATCCTACCGCAGATCCAATAACGCAACTACATCAGCCATGCGCACCAAACCGAATCAATAATTCTTTATTAAGTAATTTAGAGTTGGTAGCAGATTGAATTTGCCAAACATCAATACTGTAAATACCAGGTACAACGTAGGTGTATAGGCAAACTGGATTCTTGTCCCCGATGCAGCTTCCAGGATACACCGACGGAAAAAAGCAACTTTGGATAGAGGCATTTTTGGAGTGCCTCTTGAGTGTATCAATATACCCGTATACATGCAGATATTCATATACATGATAAAGTGATGGACTACAGTGACAAAAGCAACCAGTAAATAAGCAACGCGGTAAGCAATGAGTTGATTGGCCATTGGGCCGAACGGCCAATTTGAATTAAGCCAATAGGCAGTGAGCTACTTGGCCATTGGGCCGAACGGCCAATCAACAGTAACGCAATCAATGGCAAAACGATAGGTAACTCAGGCAATGAGTAACCATGCTGGGAAAGAGATCCTGGTGGAAAGCGACCTCAGGTGGATAAGCAACCATACTGGAAAAGCAACTATAGCCAGAAAAGCAACCATGCTGGAAAAGCTACCCTGCTTGAACAGCTACCCTGCTTGAACAGCTACCCTGCTTGAACAGCTACCCTGTAGGAAAAGCTACCCTGATGGAAAGCGACCCTAGTGGGAAAGCGACTCTGCGTGGAAAGCGACCTCGGCATCCTATGCAAAACAATGAAACTATCTAGAAGGAGGGTAATATGGCATTTAGTAAGAAAAACACTGAACTCTACAGAGAATGGGTTGAAAGCCTCGGGCCGTATGATTATTTCATAACCCTAACTTTTAGATGGAACATCGGTATACGAGTAATTAGTGAATTCACAAACAAGCTATTGAGACAATTTAACAGGATGGTATTCAGTAAAAAGTACAAGAACCGTGAAAGATATTTACAGGGCTTTGCAGTTATTGAACGACACATATCAGGCAATAGCAAATGTGACAATCATGTCCATATTCTGGTGAAATATGATGAAAGATATAGTGATTACGGCATGTGGAAGCTGCATAATGTTTTTTTGAACGCTGCACTGAGAGTAAGAAACCCCTGGGGCATAGATGTTTTTAGAACACGGTGTATTCAGTTTAAGCGTATCGAGCCTCACGAAGACAAAGTATCTTATAGTTTTAAGCACGTACACGACAGAAACTTGGGGCGCGTCAAGCCGCTCACCAAGCATGGATTTGCCGATAGCCTTGATGTTTGTTGAGTTGATGGTCAATGTTGGACAATATGGTCCCACTGCCCCCCTGCCCCCCCCTGGCTTTGCGTCGAGACACGGGTTGGCGTCGTAAGCATTATCAGCGAGTCTCAATAACATCCACCAGTAAACGAGATATGCACGGCCCTGGTTGGCCTGTTAATTTAAGCGAAGGACAACAGCTGTTGAAGGCCGAGTTTGGCGGGTCAAGGACTTGCTGCTGCTGTTGCGGAATACCGTGGTATTCCGCAAGTGACGGTAACCGACTATATGCTCAGCCACTTCCACGAGGCTCTAACTTCAAAAACAATAACCTTCCCCCCCCACAGGAGAAACATATGAAACACCCGACTATCACGTCTTTCTTTGACAGTGTTTCGGAATACAAACATTTTTTCCAAAACAGGGTCGTACAGAGAAAGGCAACCCAAGATTTTACATGTATGGCCATCCTAAGGAAAAAACGGGGTAAGTACCAATATTTTGTGCACTTTAAGGATGTTGGATGTTGGATCAGCGAGAATGTCCGTCCATTCACACCCAACGAAAAGATGCTGAAGCTCTTCAATGATGGGGTAGCCGAGTGTGCGCGTCGCCTTCAGATTTACTTCGACACTGGAGAGAGGATTACGGGCTTGCCGCCCGCTTTCGGTATATTGTCGTGTGAGTCTCCAGACGAACTCGCTCCACCACCGATAGTATTGAAGACAATCCCAACAAAAATTTTGCGCCCTGAACGGTGCGAGTTCAAAAGGCTCTTCCCATATTTCCCCAACATACTGGATTCCAGGGTGGTTAAGCGTTATCAGGCGGGACAGTATAATGTTGTCCTTCTGACCGAAGTAATTTGTTCTAGCTCAGTTCAGAATTCCCACCTACTACTAGCATATCCGAAGGGCAAAAAGGACGCTGACTACGCAATTGCTGCAGAATTCAACGGCCTTTCTCTAATGAACGGGGGAGAAACCCACTCCCTCAGACTATACAATAAATCTGGGCATATAAATCTTGCATGCTCAGATGACTGGAGCAACATCTCTGCCTTCGAGCGTAAAGCACGCGAGCTAATGGAGCTTCAATTGGGGACTCAGCTTGTCGAGGTATGAGGGTAGCGCCATGCGCATACCGGGTACTAATCACCGCGTGCAACTAACTCATGGTCAGGATAGTCCCTAAAGTGACGAATATATCTGTTTAAACTCTGACTGACCGTCAACTAATTGGATTACCCCCAACGTATATTAAGTATATTTCGCAGCCAGCTGGTGTTTTGAGCTGGTTGATTCCACCTAGAAATATACTGCATCCAATTGAATTGCGGGAAAATGGCATTTGGTGTTCGGATCTTATAATGGACTTTCATCCCTTCTAAGGTCCTAACGCAAGCGCGTGGCTTATGCTCAGCCCACGTTGTGACAAGTGACCACCACACGCCCACCCTACCCTAAAGCATTTCACAAAAACTGGAGGATTTTATGACGGTCGATATATTTTTCGCCAACATAGCTGAGTATCAGAGCTTCCTTTTGTTCAGGAATGAACAGAGAAAGAGAGTCTCAGATTTCACCTGTTTGGCCATGTTCAAAAAGGAAGAGGATAGGTTCTTGTATTCTGTCGAATTACGTGACCCTGTTACGAATGAAGCTTTCAGTGCCAGTGAGTATATTCGCCCGTTCGAGCCCAACCAGAAGAATGTAGATATATTCAACGAGGGTGTTGCGGAATGTGCGCGCCGCCTTCAGACATACTTAGCGACCGGACAAATAGATGAAGGATTGCCTGCATTCGGGATATTGTCTTGCGATTCACCGGACGAAACCGCCCCACCACCGCCACCCTATAACTATGTCCCGGCAAAAACTATGATGACCGAGATAAATCAGGGCAGTGCTTGTCCGAAGTATTTTCCAGCTATACTCGAATCAAGGCTGGTAAAAAGGTATAAGGCAGGACAGTATGCGGTCGATTTGCTCACGGATGTAATCTGTGCCGGGTTGGTGCAGTGCTCGCATCTACTGGTCGCCTATGATAAGAATCTGAAACGAGCATTCGTCATTGCCGCAGAATACAACAACCTCTCACTAATCCATAAAGGGAGTGGAACTCATTTTCTGGGCCAATGGAACGGTGAAGGGCATCACAATCTAGGGGCCTCAGACAAGTGGGGGGATATATCTGAATTCGAGAAAAAGGCGTGTGAGCTTATGAATGCTAAATTAGAGACTCCGGTGGTCGAAATATAACGATCAAGCCTCTTAATACTTGCAATTCACCAATGGTCAAGATGGTCCTGTAATGTCAAATATATCGGATATAAGGCTGACTGGCCGCCTTCTTGGATTAACCACAGAATATATTGAGTATATTTTAGGCCAAATCAGGCTTTGGGCGGTTCCCCCAGCCTGGGAATATACTATGTTTATGAAAATGCAGCCAAATGGCCTTTTTTTCTGAGGTCGCAGTGTCACCCTAGCACAAATAGCAGTATATTTGCACATAGGGCATTCAAACAAATTCAGGGCTGTGTTTTCCCAGCATACCTTACAACTGGACGAGTATACGGGGATGTAATCCGCTGGTCCGTCGTAGTCGGACCATTACGTAAACAATACAAATACCCCGCCAAATTTACGTTTTGGCAGGGTATTTTTGCGTCCTGTGGTGGCAATCTTCGGCGTGCCGAAGAAAAGGGGTTAACTCTCTGGGTTAGTTAGCCTTTTCACCAATTAACTTCGCGAGGGCTAAAAGTTGTCCCTTGATATCATTGCCGTTTTCGGCTGGAAGGCTGTTCAAATCAATTTCATTTAGTTTGGCGGTTAGTCCATTAATCATGGTCTTGAGAGTAGCCTCGACAGCCCTGGTGCGCTTTGCTCTTAATTGATCCCTAGACGAATTATCCTTCAGAAGAGCTTTAAAGAGTTTATTCTTTTCTTTGTCATCTTTCCCCTTAGCTACCTCCAAAAGCTGGCTCCTTGAGAACTCCTGATTGTCCCTTATTTGATCTTTAATTTTATCGGTAAGTTTGTTCAAGGACAGAATCTCTGAAGTGGTGGATTCAGATTTACCGATTACTGCAGCCAGAGCTTTGCTGCTGCACTTTGATTCATTCTGGAGCCTCTGAAGGCTCTCGGCCTGTTCTAGCGGTGTCAAATCAACCCGTAATAGGTTCTCTATAAGAGCGATCTCGGTCGCATTGCCTTCAGTGAATATGGCAGGTATGGTGTCCAACTTTGCAAGTTTAGTCGCTCTATAGCGTCTCTCACCTGCTACGATGATGCGGGTCCCGTCTTCAGCTTGCCTAAACAATATAGGCTGGAGAACCCCGTACTTTTTGATGGACTCTGCAAGGCTGATTAGCTCGCTTTGATCGAAAGACTTCCGTGGCTGAGTAGGATCGGGATTAAGGCTCTTAATATCGAGGGGATAAAGTTGTAGAGGGACATACTGTTCTTTCTGCTCAAGAACTACAGCCTCGACTTTGCCAGTCATATTGTCTCCACTTGGGTGCGCAAGGTTATATAAAAGTTAGGCAAAATATACCGAAATCATGACAATAAAACAACAAGAAGATTTCTATCGTAACCGGTGCTCGAAACGATCCCGACAATTTTGACTTTGTAACATTTGGGCAGGCGGGTTTCATCCAGCGTGTAAAATCATTTTGATGGAGTAAATGCGCCATTAATCAAAATAATTTCGTTGTTTGAGAAGATTATTTGGCGTACATTACCGCTAATAAATTTACCAGTCGTGGTGTTTCGACTGTGGGAGGGGGAAGCTCCCCTGGGATTATTTTTATGACATGGCATTACATCTATATGCAATTAAATTGCTAGTTCCTGACTGGTCACTACCATATGCATGGAGGAACTTGAAGCGTAGTGTATTTAGGCCGATAGGGGTAATAGGTGGGGGATTGACAAACCTCGTGACGCTTGTTGGCTCCATAGCCCTTCCGCTTGTTTTGTTGCGTTATTTCAGTATCCGCTTGATTTCTTCGGATCAAGCCAACATCAAGGAGGGCCAAATGGTAAAAACATTAACTGCTCGTACTCGTATTTTTTTAAGCTCTGCATTTGAAACAATATGGGCTATCGGAGTCGGCAGCGTTGTAGGACACCTATCGACCTAAATACACTACAGCGAGGGCTCAGAAACCCGGAATGGAATATAGCGGGGGTAACCAGTGCTGACAGCCAATGGTTTAAAAGAAATAGGATATGAACTAATCGATGTTATATCAGAATATTTCAAAGGGAATAAGTCAGATAGTGTAGATAATAGTGAATGTTACGAGCAAATTAATTTAAAGAATGGCTTTTTCATTCAATCTACTAAATGGCGTAGAGGCGCAATGCCCTTTTACATTGTTACCTTTAATCCAAAAGGACATTATATTTTTGAATTGGATTTGTCGATGATTATTGAGAACTCCGAGGATAACTATTCTTGGAATTTGAAAAATCCATCAAATACTGTCAATAGAAACGTATGTCAAAATATGTTTGGAAATATCGTAAAATTCAATCCGGATTATATAAAAGCAGTTATGGACCAAAAAAAGTCAATCAATTCAGGCATAAACACTCCGCGGAATGGGTTTACGTTTATCAACCAAGTCACGTGGGACATTTTATGCAAATCTTTGTGTCAACTTATGCTGGCTATATTAAAAGCACATTCGACTTCCCAAAGTGATGAAATAATCAATCAAGCGGAAGATGATGATATTAATTTATTTGGAACTAGCAAAGCACGAATAAGACATGACCAGCGAGTTTTCAGACGAAATTTGATTGACTTGTATGAAGGTAAGTGCGCAATAAGTGGATGGTCACCAACAGAAGCTTTGGACGCTGTACACATAGTTGAACACTGTATTAGTGGTATCAATCATACCGATAATGGACTTTTGCTTCGAGCAGATATCCATAGACTATTTGATAAGCACCTGTTAAAAATAAATCCTAAAACTCTTAAAGTCCATGTTACTAATGATTTGAAAAATACCGAATATTGGTATTTCAATAACATGAAAATTTCAAAGAGAAAAGACGGAAAATATCCATCAATAAACCATCTAACAACAAAATGGGGTTGATCGTTATAGAATACAGCTAGTATCGCAGCTATCATCAAAACCTAACATCCTTAACAATATACCTTAAAACATAAACAGAGGATATTTAATAATATGATTATTGATAAGGTTGTTATAATCAATTTCAAAGGTTTTAGGAGTAAATTCTCCATAGATTTGAACTCAGGGTTGAACATTGTCGTGGGCAATAATGAGGCGGGTAAATCTACTATTCTAGAGGCTATAAATTTAGCACTGACAGGTTTATACAATGGACGGTACCTTCAAAACGAACTATCTCAGTATTTGTTCAATGAACCTTCAGTAAGTGAATACATAGCCAGTTTAGCAAATGGCCAACCACTGCCTCCTCCTGCAATTCTTATTGAGCTGTATATAAGTGGCGGAGAGGAAATCGCTTTTATGCAGGGTGATAAGAATAGCGATAAGAAATTTTGTACTGGAGTATTTTTAAAAATAGAATTCAACGAAGACTACAAGGCGGCATACGAAGTTTTAATAAAAGGTGGAGATGTCAAAACTATTCCGATGGAATATTACCATATAATTTGGAAAACTTTCGCACGACAATCAATAACCGCACGAAATATCCCGCTTAAATCTGCATTTATAGATTCTTCGTCTGTTCGCCACCAAAACGGCTCTGACATCTATATCAGCAGAATTATAAAAGAATTATTGTCGCAGGAAGAAATTGTTAGTGTTTCTCAGTCTCACAGGAAAATGAAAGAATACTTTATGGGTGATGCCTCTATTGAGGCTATCAATAAAAAAATAAACACATTGAGTAAAATCACCGAAAAAGAGGTGAAAATTTCTGTAGAACTGTCGTCTAAGAATGCTTGGGAAAGTGGGTTGACAACTTACCTTGACGACATTCCGTTTCATTATATTGGCAAGGGCGAGCAAAGTATTGTGAAAACTAATTTAGCTCTGGCACACAATAAGGCTCAAGAAGCAAATGTTATCCTCATAGAGGAGCCAGAAAATCATTTATCCCATACTAAATTAAACCAGTTAATAAAAACGGTGAAGGACAGCTGTGAAAACAAGCAAATCATAGTAACTACTCATAGTAGTTTTGTCGCTAATAAACTGGGGCTTAGTGATTTAATATTACTCAACGACAAAAAGACTTTAAAGCTTAATGAATTGTCACCAGGAACTAAAGTTTTCTTTGAAAAAATAGCAGGTTACGACACCTTACGTTTGATGCTTTGTGACAAAGCCATTTTGGTAGAGGGTGATTCAGATGAATTATTAGTTCAAAAGGCTTATCAAATTCAAAATGGGGGTAAACTTCCAATTGAAGATTGTATTGAGGTTATCTCTGTCGGTGTATCTTTTCTTAGATTTTTAGAGATTGCAAACAAACTCAATAAAACGGTTTGTGTCGTCACCGACAATGATGGTGATGTGGCAGCTCTTAAAAATAAATATGAGATATATTTAGGCGAAAATAAAAAACCAAATATCAGAATATGTTTTGACGAAACAGTAGACGAGGGCGAGCTAAAAATAGGCGGCAAGGATTTTAATTACAACACGCTAGAACCAAAATTTTTAAAAGAAAATAACCTGCCGATATTGAATAAAGTGTTCGGAGTAGACTATGAGGAAGCTGATGGTATGCACAAATACATGAGAAACAACAAGACAGATTGTGCTTTAAAAGTGTTTGAAACAAATCACAAAATGAATTACCCTCAGTACATACTGGATGCTATAAAATGAACAAGCTTATTATAGCTTCAGCTGGTTCCGGTAAAACTAGACTAATAGTTAATGATGCTATCGACAAAGCAAGCCAAGGCATTAGTGTTTTGATTACAACCTTCACTGATGCTTGTGAGCAAGAAATTAGGGATAGAATCATAGGCAAAATAGGCTGCATCCCTGAAAAGATCGCTATACAAACTTGGTTTTTATTTTTAATATCTCACGGTGTAAAGCCATTCCAAGGACTATTGTTTGAATATGATATTAGCGGCATGTTGTTAGTTAATGGTAAATCTGGATTGCGATACATGGCTAAAAACGGTTTCCCAGTTTATTGGGGTGAAGATAGTTTTGATAAATTTTACTTTACAGACTGCAAAAAGGTTTATTCGGATAAATTGGCACAACTAGCTGTGAGATGTAATACTGCTTCTGGTGGTATGGTTTTTGACCGTATTTCTCGCTGTTTCAGATGTATATACATCGATGAGATCCAGGATTTAGCTGGATATGACTTGGAGATATTAGATTGTTTTTTCAAATCAAAGTCTGACGTTGTGCTAGTTGGGGATCCAAGGCAAGCAACTTATTCCACAAATAATTCCAGAAAAAATAAAAAGTACGTTAAATCAGAAATAGTAAATTTTTTTGAAGATAGTAAACTATCTATTGAAACTGACACTACATCACTAACTATCAACCATCGTTGTTTCCAAAGTATTTGTATTCTTTCAAACAAACTATATCCAGACTTACCTTCCGCAACTTCAGGGAACATTGAATTTACTGGCCATGACGGTGTCTTTGCTTTATCCGTAGATAATGTGGACGAATACCTTAGTAGATTCAATGCAATTCAGCTCAGAGATAGCATTAAAACTCCAGTCAATGATGATTTTGAAGTATTTAATTTTGGTAAATCAAAAGGGCGAACTCTAGATAGAGTTGTGATTTACCCTTCGGAGCCCATGGTTAAATGGTTTAAGGATAATAAATTTGAATTGACTCAAGCGGCACGATCTAAGCTTTATGTAGCTCTAACTAGGGCAAAAAATAGTGTCGCAATAGTATTGAAAAATAATGATGTCAAAAAAATAGACGGGATTGCCGTTTACCACTCCATTTCGTAACGAAATGGAGTGGTTGCACAGCCGACATGAGCCATAACACATCAATTATTTTATTTCATACCACTCCGGTCAACCTCCGGTCGTCAATAGCCGAGCTTGGCTTTATCGCTATTAGTGCACAACATCTCCTGAACTACTCATATCCCAAATTGTCCCGCGCCAATTGCTGATTAAGCCTTTGTCCTTGCACACCGGGCAAATCCACACGACATCATCGGTGTCAGGGTCAAGCCATCCGGCAATCTCCTTATGGCAAGGTTTACGATTCGGTCTCCTCCGGCACAGTACCCGATACTCAGGTGGATATTCCGGCTCTGGATAGCTGGCCATGACAATAATCGCCGCCAAATACTCCCCCAGCTTCCGGGCCTGGGGTGGCTCCGAAATCAGCTCGCCGTTCTCATCAAGGAAATGGGTAATGTCTGTAATCCAAGTGTCTGCCATGTCAACAACCTTTTCAGTTCGGGTGAATCCTCATCTGCCATCAACGATTATGACCCGCTTGTGGGACAGCCCTTACCTTAAAGACCTGACAACTAACTAATATCGCTGCCATTATTTCTCACCTCTTCAGCTTTCACCGATATCCTTATCGCCAGCTTTGAAGCCTTCCATTTGTCTTCCGGTTCTTCACCGCCATAGCCAACGCTTTAGGCTGGGCGTTGATGGTCATCAGCTTCTTCCCCCTGGTCACAGCGGTATAAATCAGGTTCCGCTCCAGCAGAGTATGGTGTTGCATGGCCAACGGGATGACACCACCGCAGGGTATTCCGATCCTGGCTCTTATGGATGCTGGTCGCATAGGCAAGTGACACCTCGTCCAACTCGCCGAACTCAGATAGCCGAGGAGAACCTGATTCAGGAGGACATGGAAGGGATACCCGAAGCCTAACGAGAGAACTATCACGCCGCTATCACAGAATCAATAATTTTCGTCTTGATGCACCAACCGGATTCAGGCCAGTCGCGAAGGTCGTGAAATGAGGTTCGCAACAATTGACCTTTATACTTTTCATGTTGCGCAAATTGTCGGTAATGTGCATGGTGGGGCGTTTCTGCGTCCAAATGACGCGATCTTCGGCGCGCCGAAGAAACCTGGTTGACCCGCTCGTTTAGCGAGCCTTTTCACCAATCAACTTCGCGAGCGCCAGAAGGTGTCCCTAGCTTTCATAGTCGCTTTGTCGTGACATGACAGATGGTGTCAGTTTCACCAATGTTCCAAGGATCTTGCAAGAACCGGTTGAGAATATTCTCATTGACCTAAAGGTGTTGGAGGGTGTATTTGATTGGTGTAATTTATGCGGACTTTCGAGGATTCTGAGGGAAGTGAAGAGTAATAATTGATCAGATTACCTGTAAATTCCGTCAACTGTTCCAGTAGTGAGTGAGGTTACTTTTTTCGAGCCAGCCAAGATAAGTACACTCCCATGAATGTGGCGCTTTAAGGCCGCACCATCGACATACAACTCGCACAATACAGGGAAACGCCATGATATCAAACACCCACCCTCCTGCATCAGGCTCATATTCAGCAAGTCTTCTCGGTACGATTCGATCTCACCTTGAGGGCCTGCAGGGCTATGATGTAATGGCGTTGGAGCTTATCCAAAATGCAGATGATGCCAAGGCTGAGGAAATCTTGTTTGACATCACGGACCATGGACTCCTGGTCACCAACAGCGGTACATTCACCTACTGCGGTGATCTCAACTCACGCCCATGCAGTTTTCACCATAGCCAGGAGTACAGCTGTGATTACCATCGAATAACGGAAGTCGCTAGCGGGGGGAAATTGTCGCGTGGTGAAAATATTGGTCGTTTTGGTATCGGCTTTGTATCGACCTATCAGATTACGGACCATCCTGAAATCCGTTCCGCAGGAATCAAACTTACGCTCCACCCTGAATCAGGTCAGTGGTTCGTCGAGCCTTACAATCAGCAAAATGGTACCACATTTTTTTTACCGTGGGCTAGCGATCCAAACACTGAAGCCCGCTGTGCACTCGGAGTTTCCCATGTAAGTACCGCTCATATAGATCAGCTTGTAATTGACTTTCAAACCGTCCTCCGGAAAAGCCTGCTTTTTCTCCGGCATGTACGAAAAGCCGAGGTCAGGAGAAATGGTCACCGTATATTAGCGTGCGATTTGAACCGTAACGAAGGCTCGGACCTTAAGGTCACATTCCATCCTAGTGAGAAGGTGGAACATTGGCATATTCTCCGCGCTGACGCAAAAGTCGAGGCTGAAGTACTTTACAAAACTCACCCCCGACTTGAGCTCCTGGGGCGCTGCACTGAAATCAGTATAGGGCTGCGCATAGCCCCGGAACCGTTAGACCATGGATATTTATACGCCTTTCTGCCGACCGAGCAGTCGACAGGGCTTCCGTTGCACATCAATGCTGATTTTTTCCCCGAAGCTGACCGAAAAGCTTTGATTTTCTCTGGCCATCAGCATCAGGAAGCATGGAACGCAATGTTGGTCGGAGTAGCCGCGAATGAACTTGCACGTGACCTGGAGGCACTTCTACAGAAGTTGGGTCACACTCATCTATGGCAGATTCTCAGCTCGGCATTCGTGTTATCGAAGTCTTCGCACTATCATGCTAGTTTTGCAAAATTCTGGGAACGTTTAAAAGCCACAGGAACAAGGTCTCGCATAGCTCTCGATCAGGACGGGAGCCCCCAATATCCCAAGGACGTGCTGCTAACTGATAAACTCAACAAATTGCAAGTAGCTACATTGCATGAAATTGGTGGCAAGGTACTTATTGAGGAACTGCGTCCATTCAGGAACACGTTAATACAACTTGATGCCCCGGTGCTTACACTTGATCGTCTTGTGACTCTGATAGCACAAGCGTTCTCAACCGTGGTTGGTGGCACCAGTAAAGTTACTGAACAGAGAGTCGAAAATTTCTATCGTCCGCTTTGGAGTGTCGTCGACAATCTTTTGCCGGATAACACCACGATCCCCAACGTGTCGGTCACTAAATTAAAGACTCTGCCTTTTGTTGTGACCGAACACTTATTTAATGTGACGATTAATCAATCATACGTTGCGAATCCACCGCTTCAGGCGAGCAAAGTCGTTTCATTGCTACCAAGGCTAGCGGTCCTATCTAATAAGTTACCAGATTATCCAAGGATCCTGCGTCTTGTCGCAGCCCTTGACCTCAGCAAGGTTGCCTTACATCTGAAAAATCAAATTGCTTCTGCTGAATCCTCTGAAATGGTAATTGGTGCCGAAAAAACAAAACTGCGTGATCTTTATAATCTTTTTGCTGACCTTGACAGGCAAAGCCCTACAGACAGATCAGTTTACCAGACCCTGCGAACCATGCCCATATGGTTATCTAGAAAAGGTTTGGTGACGGCAGAGAAGGTTTTATTGCCAGGTAACTTTATTGATCCAACGGGATATGTAAATCTGCTTGATCCCAATGTGTTCACAAGCTTCGCACGAGAGTTCGTCATAAACAAACTTGATGTGCACAGTCAAACAATCAAAGCCTTCGTACAAACGGTGTTACCCGATTTTTTTACCAAAGATGGACCCGCAGAGCCACCAAAATACCTGCAGTTAATAAGTGAGTTGGCTAGCCACCCAGAACTGATAAACGACGACGAAAGTAGGCACCTACTGGCTTCTCTTCCTCTTATCCCAACACAAGACGGGCACTGGCGCACGCCTCTGAATGTGTATAGGCGTACCGAAGAGTTAGTACAGATTTTGGGTGATTCAGGGTCTCTGTGGCTGGACGATACAAAGGTGCCCAAATCGAGGTCGGTTCTCAGCTTCCTCAATGATCTTGGAATTCTTAAATCACCAATTGCTCGTCACCTCGTCGAGCGAATATGTAACATCGCTCAACACTACAAGCCGACAGCTAGTGCAAGGCGCGCTAGCGGTGAGGCGTTTTATGTGCTTTGCGATAACTACGTTGAATGGAAAGATAAAAAAGCGTTTAAGGTCGCTATATCTGGTTTTAAGGGACTTGATTGTTTCCCCGCAGATAATGATGAAGAAAAATGGTACAACGCCACTGAGTTGTTTACCCCTATTCGAGCAGAAGCGTTCAAATCTCAGGTGCGCGTTCTCGACTTTAAAAATAATAAACGGCTAAAAGTGGAATTTCTTGAAGAGCTTGGCGTTTCCACAATACCGGGGACTCAGCTTGTAATCGACCACCTTTTGCACTGCGTTGAGCATGGCATTCAGCCGCACATATATACTTATCAGGTCTTGAATGAACGTGCCCAAAAAGGCGATAAACTCATAGACCAACTAAAGAACAAACGCTCCATATATGTCGAAAGACAGAAATTATTTGCTCGTCCAAACCAACTCTACTGGATTCCTCAGCAACTCGGGCGTTACGCGTTCACCATTCCCGGCAATCAAGAGACTTTTAGACCCTTATTTAATACCATCGGCGTAAGGAATGAACCAGAGCCCAAGGATTATATTGATTTTCTTCTAGACATTGTCGGAGAGCACTTTGAGCAGGGACGAGTAATCGAGGGTGCCGATCGCTCTGTGTATGAGGCATGCCTAACCGCAATCTCAAAAACGGATACTGAGGAGGAATTAGAGCAATCAGAGCTAACTCGCCTTAAAGAGGCGCCGACCATACTGAACCTACTTTGTCGACCAACGCATCCAGATGAACTGCTTTTGCACGACAGTGAGTGGCACGCTGCATTTTTCGAGGGAGAGCTAAATCAGGCACTTTGTAAGCCAGCACCTGAATTTTGGCCTTTGCTAAAAAGGATTGGGGTTGAGCGTTTAAGCGAGTGCGCTGAAGTATCCTGTGAGTTCGTTGACGGGGTACAACAGCCTGAGGCGCTCCTTGCGGGAAGGCTGGTTGAAAGGGCTGTCGTGCTTTTAAGACTGTTGCATGATAAACCTACATGTATCAAAGAAAAAATAGCTAAGGCACTTACAGAATTGTCGGCATTCAGCTATGATCTTGTCCGCATCCAGGCAACGGTCAACATAGGTGACAACCTGATATGCGCTCCCCCAACACCGGTTCAAGCTTTTTATGACATAGATAAAAACGAGCTTATTCTTGCTCGCCCTGTCAACGAACGAATTTGGTCCCACTTGTTCAATGCTCTGCTCCATCAGTTGATGCCAGAAGAGTCAGGGAGTGAAATTTCAAAGCTGACACTGATTCTTCGTCCCCTCATGGCAATTCCCGTGGAAGAGGCCAATCGTGAACTTAGCGAAGCAGGTGTTCCTCCCTTATACGTCGAGACCCACATATCACAAGAGGACCTTACTTCGCCTGAGCTAAACGACATTGGCACCACAGATGAGCCCGACAATGACACAAGCACGACTCAAGAAATTTCAACTGAGGTTGCGCTCGAACAGAGCTTTGGGGCAACGACTACAGAAACGGCTAAGGTTTACCATTTCGGTCATATTTCTGAGGCTGCCCACGTGCAGCCGACAAGCTCAGCCTCGTCTTTTGCCAAGCCGTCTATTAACATCGGAGGTACGACTGTAAAAAGCAACGCTCAAAGTTCCGCGACGGTTGTCCCCCCTCGACCAGGCGAACTGGTCACGCCCACGCAGAAGCAAAGTCATTATGAAGGACCTGCGCACCAGGGATATACCTCTGGTGGTGGAACGCAAGGATTGGCTGGTTCAACGAATAGCCGGCAAAACGAGGGAGACCATAGAAGACCTCGCAGCAAACACAAGGAGCTGTGGGATCGGCGACTTCTGTCATATGTGCGCATGAAGGTAGTCGGTAATCCTGATTCCGAACCTCATGCGTATGAGCATAATCTCGCGGTGGAAGTTGTGGCGCGTGCAGCGGTGACCGCCTATGAGAAAAAAAGGGGGCGTGTCCCAGAACAGATGCCGCAGACACACCCTGGGTATGACATAATAAGCAGGGATCCGTTAAGTGGCGAGGAACGATTCATCGAGGTGAAGGGTGTTAACGGCGAATGGAATAAGACCGGGGTGGGTTTGTCAAAGCTCCAATTCTACAATGCTCAAGACTACGGCCAACGGTACTGGCTCTATGTAGTCGAACTTGTGTCAAGCCCTCAACTTGCAAGGGTGCATCCTATTTGTAGCCCGGCTTCACAAGTAACCGGGTTTATGTTTGATGGCAGTTGGCGGGCCGCAGTTACGGAGGAGTGCGCCGATCCCACTCTTGCTTTCATTGCAGGGAGAAATGTTAAACACAAATCCTTCGGTAATGGACACATTAAATCCATGGACTTAAGGGGCTCCACCCGAGTAATGTCGATAGATTTCGAGAAACTTGGCAATCGGACTGTCACGCTAAATTTGCAACAAATGGAAATAGTCGAGGACGATTGTGGCAACTTTGATTCCTAATTTATCTGAAACTCAGCTTTCGGGCCTACCTTCACAGGCAGAGGCCAAGGTTTATAGAGCTTTTAGAGATGGTTTACCGCAAGAGTATGTCGTTTTCTTTCAAGTTGGATGGATTTTACGGAGAGAGGATGAGCAGGCTAAAGACGGTGAAACTGATTTTATTGTCTGCCACCCTGATCTGGGTTACATGGTCATTGAAGTAAAAGGTGGGGGAGTCAGTTTTGAAGCGCAGAGTGGTGAGTGGTTTTCAATTGACCGTCATCATCAAAAACACGCAATCAACAATCCAATAAGCCAGGCCCTGAGGGCGAAATATTCGATACGGTCAAAACTTAGCGAACACCCCCGTTGGCGCGACCTCTCGCTCAGTAACGTGTTGCGAGGGCACTCCGTATTTTTCCCGGACATCGGAAACTCTGCAGCTTTGGGTCGTGCCGACATGCCGGCTATCCTCATCGGTTGTGCGCAGGATCTGCAAAATCCAAGATCGTGGATCGAGGCCGCCTTTGCCTACTGGGGTAACGATGGCTCAAATAGTACGCAGCTCGGGCGACGAGGATTAGATGTCCTTCGCGAAGTTTTCGCCAGATCGTTTGTAGCAACTCCGCTGCTTTCTGCGCAACTGGCAGAGCAGGAAACTCGTCGACTAATTCTCACTAAGGATCAGGTTAGGGGTCTTGACTTCTTACGGTCCCATCGTCGAGTTGCAGTGAGTGGTGGCGCTGGTACGGGGAAAACTGTTCTTGCTGTTGAAAAAGCACGTCGCCTGGCGTCCGAAGGGTTCCAGACGCTGCTTACGTGTTACAATCGTCAACTAGCAGACTATCTCGCTACTGTCTGTAAATCTGTGACAAATTTAGAAGTGATGGGCTTCCATCAACTATGCCACCGCCGGGTTGAAAGAGCCAATCTTGTTTCTGGCCGGGATTTGGTCGCTGAAGCCAAACTAACCTATCCGGGTAAGGGCCTTTACGAAGTCCAGCTACCGAATGCTCTGACATACTCACTTGATATATTGCCAGAACGCTATGATGCTATCGTTTGCGATGAGGGGCAAGACTTTCGCGAGGAGTTCTGGGTTCCGATCGAGCTACTGCTCTCTGATTATGACAAAAGTCCACTTTATGTCTTTTATGACGACAACCAAAACCTTTATGCGCGTACAGGCACCTTTCCGATTCAGGACGAGCCCTTTTCGCTGACGACCAACTGTCGTAACACAACTCCAATTCATATAGCTGCATACAAATATTACAAAGGTTTGCCGGTCAGCCCACCTGACAATAAAGGTGATGATGTTGAGTACAAGGAGGCCACGGGCAGGGATCAGCAGGCTGTGAAAATTAACGCGAGAATAATCGACCTCATAACCAGGCATGGAGTTGCACCTGGGGACATTACGGTGCTCATAGCAGATGCATTACACAAGACAGAGTACTATTCGGCGCTTATGCGGCTTCCGCTTCCAAAGCCTGCCATCTGGCTTGAGGAGGGAGTTAGGGGGGACAAGACCGTGCTGTTAGATACGATTCAGCGTTTTAAGGGTCTCGAATCGCCGATCGTAATCTTGTGGGGCCTTGATACTGTCGATCATTCCCGGAATCAAGAACTGCTTTACGTCGGCACAAGCCGAGCAAAGTCGCTTCTCATCGTGGTTGGAAAACCCGAGACCTGTGCATCCTTCAAGTAAGCAGACGTCTTTACCCTGGTCAAAATTTGATGTCGCATTAGAACACTTATAAATCATTGATGGCATAAATTCCACGCGATGCGGGGCATATTTGGAATCCGGTCCACGGCAAATGTCGAACGAGTTGATAATATTATTTTTTAGAAGGGCTTCGGGGGACGTTCTTAATATTTTGATATTTGGCCCAAACTGAAGCCAAATGTGTGAATATCAAGAACGTCCCCTCCGGAATTGAAAAGAAACAAGAATGAACACTTGGCCCTTCTCCCCCAGAAAGTCAACAAACAAACAATGTTGATCACGCGCCGCAGCCTAGACCCAAATCTTTAAATTATTCAGTTGTTCTTTTCTTATAAATGCTTCAGATAAATCTATGTCTAGTTTATTTGCAATCGATACTAATACAAAAAACACATCTGCTATTTCCTCATGCACATCGGTGGTTCTGGAATTTACATCTATTTTTTCTTTGTTGAGCTTACGTATTGATTTCGCCAATTCGCCAACCTCTTCAACTAACAGAGTAAATCTGGTGTCTACATTTTGACTAATAAATCCACGCTTTGTTAGTACATCTCGGATATAGGTCTGATAGTCAGAGATAGTTCCATTTTTAGGGATTTGCGCTGATTCTGTCATTGTTAAGTTCTCCATTTGTTAGTAAGTTGACAATATCATTGGATACTTCTTCTAATTCATTAAATGAGCTTGATCTATATACTATAGAATTTACATAAGCACAAGATTCAATAAACTTATCATTGATTTTGTTAAAATCAGTCACGGATATAACCTGATATTTACGTGTTTCTTGATATCGTGAAATGAAATCATCATATGACGGAGTGGCTAATACGGTCACGAACTCAGAGCTAACTATTTCGTTTAATATTTTAATCTGAAAGGATGAAAATGGTATAGTGTTTCGCAAGATGCTGCCGAACACAATTTCTGATATGTGCGATCTGTCGAACAGTGTGTGGCTGACTGAAAGGTATTCAAGTGCATATCTGGAAAATTGATTACTAATATCTTTGTGCTCCAATTCCTTAACATCATAGCCTCCATATTTCTTAAGCTTATATTTTAAAGCTTTTATTAGAGAGCTTTTGCCGCTGCAGTCAATTCCTTCTACGATGACGCTTTTCATAGTTATATATCCTCTTTTAACATGTCGTGATTTGGCATATATTTCCGCACGTATGCGAATATTTTTGCGATTTCTAACGTTTCCATGTATTCCTCAGCAGAAACATATTCAATCGTATCTTTGCACAAGTCGTGAATAATGTCATTAGTAGCTAGAAAAGGCATCCCGAACTTGCAGTTATACAACGTTTTATCATAACAAATATTGTCACACAACCATACAAGGGCTGTCTGAAAAGCATGACGTAGATTCATGACAATAAGGCGCTCACGTTTTGCCTTGTCCCCGTCAACGAGATATAAATTGTACTGCTTAGTTAACGATGCCTTGTCAAGTTCAAATTGTATGGCGAAAATATTCAATCGCAAGGAAACGTTTCTAAGTTTTTCATCCCCTATCACGCGACTGGGTATATCGTATCTTGTGTCGGCAACTCTAAATGAACCAGAATTAGTTTTCCTTCTGTTTTTGAATTCCGTTATTAGAGTTTCAACGCTATCTAAGTGTTCATTTGATAGATTTTTAAGTGAAAATAAGTCGCTTGTAAGTTGATGCCCGACGACTGTTGTATTATCCGAGGCAAGATATTTTCCGATCATACTATTGACGTTGTTTAAATACGTAGCAGTATCATGCGTTTCGTCGCGAAAATATATCTCGCACTCAACATATAGGTCATCAATGTTTAATTGTTTATCAGTATTCATCGGGTCGTAATATATGGAGAAAAAACTAGCGCAAAATGGTATGAACTTATTTTCAGCTCGCCAGTTTTTAGCTGTTTCAGTATCTATAGCAATTATCCTGCAAGTTCCCTTCTGCACTCCTTTACTAAATTTATAATAATACTTGCCGTTCATTTCATACCTCGTTATAGGTTCAAGCTTTATACATAGTAAGTCCAGTATATTTTTTAATATGATTATATTTATATGGGTACCTTGCCCATATTGCTTCAATAGACTCTTCCTTAAGGCTGCCTATGTGCAATACGGCGTCTGGTTGATCGAAGACAGGCCATGCATATACGTTAAAGTCTGGATATATGATCAGAGCGTAGCCTTCTGTGTCGCTGTTCCAAAAAGTAACCTTCACGCGAGGGCGCAATCCCACAGTTTCTTTCAGATGACTTATTTCGTGAAATTTATTTAAAATATCTTTATTACTTGCAAAGTCATCTTCTGTAAGTGCTGCAGCCCGCCCTCGCAATACGGGCACAACCATTTTGACTTTAGTAATGCCAAGCACATCAGCTATTTGAACTACGTGTTGAAGAAATGGAAGTGTATATTTAAGAATTACGGTTGAAAGTGAAACCTCTATGCCATTATCCCTTAGTATATAAAGCCCTTTGATAATGTCGTCATACCCCCCCCTGACTAGATTATTTATGTCTCTCGGCCCATCCAGGCCAGCGTTAATATAACTAATTTTACCATAAAGTTTATTGCAAACCTCTTTTGTGATTATAGTGGTATTTGTCGGTAGGCCAAGAACTGGAAACCGCTTTCCAAACTCATCGATGATATCGAAAATATCATTTCGAAGCAGCGGTTCGCCACCAGACAAATATACCCGTTGAACACCAGACAATAGTGGGATTAGATGAAGGAGATCGTCAATGTGTGGGTCTGCAAAATATTGAGATTCACTGCAGAAATTACATTTCAAATTACAGCGTCGTGTCACTTGGAGAATAACAGATAACGGAGCGTATACTTTATCAAGGTCAGAATCGGAATTGTATTGAGCCATTTTAAATTCGTGATTTGACAAATCAAACGAAATTTTTTTATTCATGGCGTTCCTTTTGATATATATTTTTTATTTCTCCAACCTGGCATTACCGATCAACTCACCATTAACAAGTTCTTACCATCCTTCTATTCAAACTGGAATGCAAAAGTGCTCGTCTAACTGGGAATACCATACCTACCTGAATCTGCGAGTTTATTGCGGGTGAAATATTTCAGTATGGTGAGTGATCGGTTTTTTGAACAACATCTCAAATGCCCTCGAAAAGGTCTATACGCCCAACCATGTGAGGCACATTAAAACGCAGAAATATAAGCTTGTATTGTTAAACCATTTCTGCTTACCGTGCAAGTGAATAATGCTTGATTACTTTCAGAGGCAGCGGCTTGGGCCTGCCTTTTGACACTTTGCTGTCAAGCTGCGGTTCACCCCAAACTGACAGCCATGTGGTGTGATGAGGTTTGATTCCAAGGTTGGGGCAGGTTTGGATAGGGAAAGAAAGGTGGCGCTGGCCTGGCCGCCGTCCTCGATGCCGACGAACAGCCAGTTTTTGCGCCCAATGGTCAGCCACATTTGTTGAAACACGGCGATTGAAGGTCGGCACGGAGTCGAATCCTCTGGAGACATGGATCAGGGACTGAGATTATCGAGATATGACAATCAAGCTCTTGCCCCAGCAGCTGAAGAATTGCAACTCACCCATGGTCATGGTGGTCCTGCCACCAATGACACTGTTTTTTCACCTCATCAAATTTATTTTTAATTTAGGGTTGACTTCTGACAGGGGCATCCATATCTTGTGGTATAAAATAAACCGACACTAGATATGGCACAACACCCCTACTATTTTCTCTCCCCATATCCGTTCGGAGTTAAACTCTTTTTTCTTTGCCAAGAAGTGTTACGACTTATTCTGTCACGGGCTTATGCTATGTTTCATTTTAATTTTATCCTATCGGAGGGCAGAGCATGCCATTCAGAGTATTGAGTATTGACGGCGGAGGGATGCGCGGAATCTATGCTGCTGCATACCTTGGAGCACTGGAACGCGGATTCGTCTCCCGTCATGCGGTGGATTCGCTGGATATCGGGAAAGGTTTCGACCTTATCACCGGTACCAGCACTGGGGCGATAATTGGCTGTGCCTTGGCAAAAGGGGTACCCCCACCGGAAATAGTCAAACTCTACAAGGAACACGGCCCCAATATATTCCCGGTCAAGGTGCCCGGTTCCTTTGGGTTTGACCTACTGAGCCAACTGCGTAACAGGAAGAAGCACCTGCAAAACGGCGAACAGGCTCTTCGCGATGCTCTGACCGCAGTATTCGGTACCACCACTCTCGGGCAGATGTGGTCGTCGCGGGGCATCCCCATGGCGATTCCTGCAGTCAAGATGAGCAACTACAAGCCCTACCTGTTTAAAACTCCCCACAACCACAAGTCTGACGGACGCGATAGCGATTACACCCTGGTTGATGTATGCCTCGCCAGCAGCGCCGCACCTATATACCGCTCCTTGGCGGCCATTGACCATCCATCGGGTGAAGGGCACAACGTTTTTGCCGATGGTGGTTTGTGGGCCAACAACCCCGTTGTTGTGGCTCTCATAGAAGCTCTTAGGATATTGAAGGAAAGAGATACCCTGGACAGGGAAATCGAAATCTTCTGTCTGGGAAGTTGCAGCAAGCCAGAAGGGGACACTGTTAAGAAGGGAGAAACCGCCAGGGGTCTTGCCGAGTGGAAATTCGGTGGCGAGGCTGCGAGTCTTGCGTTGGTAACTCAGGGGCATGCCTATGATTTGATGATTAATTTCTTACTCCCCCATCTGAAAACGAAGGTCAGGGTTATCCCCTTTCCTACGGAACCGATACCAAAGTCTCTGATGAAATACCTGGACCTTGATGAGACAAGCACCGAAGGTCTCGATGCCCTGGTCGAGAAGGCGCGAACCGACGCAAGTAAAGCTAACAGTGATATCCAACACGGGACCGGTCACGGCCCTTTAATTGAAGCTCTGTTCACCTCAATGCTTCCACCTGCACAATGACCCGAAAAGGAGAGTACTCGTGAAAGACTGCTCCAAAGATGTACTGGCGTACCATAACGACGAGGTCACCCTTCCGCAAACCGAACGCACCAGCATGTGCAACCGGCGAAACGCCAACCGCGACCGGCTCAGGAAGAGCCTGAAAGATGATGAAAAATCGCTGCCGCAAGAGTTCATCAAGCAAGGCAGCTACGCCATGCTCACCATGGTACAGGATGCCAACAACGACTATGACATCGATGACGGGGTTTACTTCACCCAGGCGGCCCTTAAGGGGGCGAACGGCGGAGACAAGGCAGCCAGAGACGCCCGGCAGATGGTCTGTGACGCCTTGCAGCATAGCGGATTCACCACCCCGCCAGAGGTCAGGAAGAACTGCGTCAGGGTCTTCTACACAGCTGGGTACCATGTCGATATGCCCGTCTACCGAATCCGGGAAAGCGACGGAGATTACGAACTCGCCTCCGGGTCGGACTGGGTCCATTCCCGTGCCGCCGATGTTGAGGATTGGTTCAACAACGCAAACCATACCAAAAGCCCCGACGAGAACAACGGACGTCAGTTTCGCCGCATCGTCCGCGACCTGAAAAAATTCGCAAAGAGCCGCGATGCCTGGAAAGACAAGATTACCAGCGGATTCGCCATCAGCGTACTTGTCGAAGAAAAGTATGTGGCCAACAAGGACCGTGAGGATATGTCCCTGCGTGATACCATGCGTGCCATTTACAACCGGTTGGTTCTTAACCTCGAAGTGGACCACCCCGTCACGTCGGGGGCAAAGATAACCAAGGGGACTGACGACAGCAAAATGAAGTTCTTCCGGGACAAGCTCAAAGTGGCGCTGGATGACCTGGCTGTGCTTGACGAGGCGGATTGCACACAGGAAAAGGCGCTGAAGGCGTGGGATAAGGTCTTCAATACCGACTATTTCATCGGTCGCTACAAGGAAGACGAAAAGAAGGCTTCTGAGAACTCCGCATTCTTATCAAGCCTGATTGCCACCAAGAGCGAGCCCTCTGCGGTTAACAAGAACGGGGGAGGCCGTTTTGCTTAAAGCTCACCACACTCAGGGGGTTGAGCGGCTGGAAGCCTTGGTCGCTCGATTCCCCGAGTGGCGACGACTAACGCCTACGGACCTGAAGCTATACGAGTCGAGATTCACGTCTGGCTGGGAGTTGCCGCGCCTATGTGACGACCCATCCGCCAATCTGCGCATCCTGGTCGATTCAGGATTCCCCTTCCGGCCCCCACGGGCAGCCGTTTTCCCTGCGCCCCCGGTACTCACCTGGCCGAACCTGGAGGAGCAGGGAATCCTTTGCCTTCTTGCGGAAGGAGCATTGACCTCAGTTGAACGGGTCGAGTCTGTCACCATGGAACTGCTTGCCGAGGCACGAGACCTCATAAACGGGTGGCATTCGGGGACCGGATTGGAAAGATTCGAGGATGAGTTCCAGAGCTACTGGAACCACTGGCCGCAGAATACCGCGAAGTTCGTCTCGCTCTGTTCAATCGATGGGGCTTCCCGGTGGGTGTGCGCCTTCCATGAACGTAACTTCACTATCGTGGCGGAGGACGAGCAAACCTTGAAGTCATGGGTTTACAACTACTTCACGCCCGATTCAGGGGTTACCCTTCAGTTCATTCCCTTAATAAGACTCCCCAGACCACCCAGGCCGAGAGAGTACCCCCGCTCCGTGGCGCATTTGTTCACCCTTCTGAAAGGGGATGCCGAGGCAGTGGCGATGCTGAAGGAACTCATTCGGGCGAACCCGGACCAAAGCAAGGGCGTGCTGCTGTCATTTCCCGGACGCCGTGGGTCCGGTTTTGCAGGACTCATCCTGCCTCGCAATGGGAAGAAAAAGGTGAACGGTTTCCGCAAGGGGAACTTTCCGACTCATCACAGTTTAAACCCTGTCACCGGGGCATCCGTCACTCGCTACGACGCTTCCTGGGTCCATGGGCGCGACCAGAATCCCGATACTGCTATCCTTTCCGACAAGACGGCTGTGCTGCTCGGAGTCGGTTCCCTAGGGAGCGGAGTCGCCGAACTCCTGGCGAAAATGGGAATAGCCAAGCTGATACTGGTTGACCCGGAGCTAATGGCAACGGAGAATGCCAGTCGACACACCCTCGGTGTCCGCTCTGCGCCAAGATGGAAAGCCTCAGAACAGGGGCTCAACCTCTCCAAACGGTTCCCCCATTTAAAGTTCGAGGCACATTGTGAACGGTGGGAACATTGCTACCAAAAGAACCCGTCCGTTCTTACCTCTGCGAACCTTGTCATTTCAACGATTGGGGGATGGGCCGCCGAAAGCAGCCTGAACTCCCTTGCCCGCACCTCACAACCGTTCCCGCCGGTACTATTCGGCTGGCTTGAAGAACACGCGGCGGCAGGACACGCTGTCGCCTTCTTCGGGGACAAGGGGTGTCTCCGCTGTATGACCGATGACATGGGACAGTCTCGGATGCCTGTCACAAAATGGCCGGAGGGCGGTACCCAGCGGATGGTCCCCATGTGCGGTGGGATGTTTCAGCCCTACGGGGCCACAGAACTGGCTTTTTCTCAGGGCCTCGTGACGGACCTCGCAGCCGATATCCTTCTCAGTCGGGTAGGCTCTTCGGCACACCGCGTCTGGATTGGCCAGAAAAAGCTCTTGGAAGCTGGGAAAGGAGAGTGGCACCCGGCCTGGATTGCCAACCATGGTTATCCGGGGAATGGGGGCTGCATCCTGGAAGTAGCCGTAAGCGATGACGCCGGTTGCCCCATCTGCGGGGAATTACCGTGAGTCTTGTCTACGGAAAGGAATCCGGCGGACCAACGGTAATACTTACCGACGCTGCTGTCGCCTCCATGGTTCGCCACCGCCAAGTGAGTGCGAAGAGCAAGGAGGCGGGCGGGCAGCTTTTCGCCAGATTCGAAGGGAATGATACTTTCGTCGTTGAAGCGACCGAACCGAAGCCACTCGATTCGAGGACTCGGTGTCTGTTCATTCCAAATCGGTGGCTTCAACGGCAGGAAATAAAGGCTTTGCACCTAGAAGGGAAACATTTCGTGGGAGACTGGCATACCCATCCGCAGTCGGTACCGTCCCCTTCCGGGGAGGATATAAACAGCATGGTTGAGTGCTTTCGCAAGTCACACCATGACCTCAAAGCCTTCCTCATGGTGATAGTTGGCACTGCGGAACTACCGGAAGGTCTTTACGTATGCTTGGTTGATGGAAATGGTGTAACGAGGTTGGCGTTAACCGATGCTCGCTGACGCCTTAGGACCGCCAGTGATGGGGTTCCCCCCCGCAGTCACCAGCTATCAGAAACTGAATGTTATACCTATATTGCCTTGATATTAGATACGATTTAGGATAGATAAAGACCAGGTTTCTGTTACTCAACCGAGATGGTCAGGTTTTGGAGGGGATATGGATTTTGTCCAAAATATGCTTGTCACCTGCGATGCATTGCAGTTGTTGGAAAGAATCCCCACTAGAATCGTGAACCTTGGTTATTTAGACCCGCCCTGGGTCACTACTGCGGATACTCATAGGAATACTAACTCAGTCGAGGAACAGGCAAGGTACCTCGGCAAGGTGGCACAACAATTTTTCCGGGTGCTGAACGACACCGGCTCTCTCGTTGTACATTGGTCCCAACGGGCACCTACCGACATCAGGCTTCTTATTAATCAGGTATTTGGACACTCGCCACAATATGAAATAACCTGGCGAAGAAATCCGTTAAGCAGTGCCATCAATGCTCCAACAGTTGACAGCGATTTTCTTTTATTTTACTCAAAGTCTCCCTTTCCCACGCATAACATCATTTATCTGCCGCTACCTGAATCAAAAGTCAAACTCTATAATCATTCGGATGCTCGCGGGAAATTTAGGTGTGCCAGCCTTATCAACAACCAGGCTCGCTCTTCGTTTTGTTTTGATTGGCAGGGGTTCACTCCCCCTCCAGGCAAATCTTGGTGTTACAAACGGGACAAGTTGGACATCCTCGCCTCGGAAGACCGGATATATTTTCAGCCTGACAAAGCACCTCAGTTAAAAAGGTATCTACATGAACACCCGGGAGTCCCTTGCAGTACCACATGGGACGACATTCCGCAGTTATCGCCAACTGAGCGATTTTCTTTCCCAGCCCAAACGCCTCTTCGTTTGATGGAACGTATCGTTCAGATAGCTTCGAATGATGACGGCTTGATTTTGGACCCCTTCTGTGGTTCCGGAACAACGATTATTGCTGCGCAAAAATCACATCGCCGATGGTTGTGTGGAGATAGCAACCCAGAGGCCATAGAAATCACCTATGAACGTCTCACGAAATCATGTAACCTTGTGGCTTATCAAGATTTTCTACCCTATGGCCAAACGGACCTAGACAATCACCCCCCCTATCATATTGAATACAGGGATATTATCATTAATGTGGTTGAAATTGCCAAACTTCAGAAAGATTTAAACTCGTTGTCTAAACATCTGTTGACATTGAAAAAATTGATGGGAATCGATGAAAGCGACGACAAGAGAATTGATGGTTTCATTGAAGAAATGAGTAATTGGATATCAGAGTCTATGGCTAAACAATTTTCATCGGTCGATAACTACATCCAAACGGTTTGTTCATGGTTAACTGGCTGGGAAAAGCTTGATTCTACAAGCCAAGCTTTTTTACCTCAGGCCGAATTATTATATGAAAACATTGAACTAACTGATAGTAAGGACTATTCTCCGTTTATAATTCAGTACTGCAGAGCTTTAGAAAATGAACTTTTGATTAAATTATTTTCAAACTATTCATTTGATTTCCACACGCGTGTAGATAAACCAGAAACATTTTTATCAAAGGATTTCCAGAACGAAAAGACCGCAAAATTTGCAAACTTACTAAAGGCAAAGAAGAACACCTATACCTTGGGTGATATGAATTTTATCTTAGGACTTACCAAATCTGGGGGTAAAACCCTGCAAGAAAGCCAACTATTACAAGATTTTCGTAGATTTACAGTAAAATATTTTGACGAAAAGATAGTAGAGGCAAAATACCTTAATCAAATCAACAAAATAAACACAGATTTTCGAATAAAATCAGCACATCCCTATATTCTTGATGCTGAAACGGCAAAAAGTTGTCGTGAGATGGTCAGGTCGTGCTTGAACGAATTAATTCTGAACTACCATGGCATAGAATGAAGCCCACAAATATCCTGATTGTTGGAGAGTTCTGCAAATACCTTCAGAGCTTTATTACGAACAGGACGGTTTCTGAGAAATTCACGTATCAGCACCAGAATAGTATAAATGTCAAAAGCGTTACCTTTCTTAACTTCGAGGCCACCTCTCCTTTATTAGCACGCTATTCCTTGTCTCCAAACTCGCAGACCTTAACTTACTTACCTACTGGAATTAGGAATGAATTAAATTCCGTATATTTCTTTTCGCCTGACGAATGCAATTTTGCCACCTTCCAAGATGTCGCAGCATAAATCCCTTGTCGCAGGTCTATCAATAGACCCTCGTTCCCTTATATGCGATTTCAGGCTGGTACTTTTAAGAGGTATTATCAACTCAGCATCTCCTAGAATAGCAATATTAGGATTATGTGTTACTATTATCACCTGTCTATTTTCTTTAATTCTTCTCAGATTAGCCACAATAGTTTTATATATGAACTCGCTATCTAGATTATCTTCGGGTTGGTCAATTATAAGTGGTGTAGTGCTTTTAGATTGTAGCAAAATCGCAAGCAAAATGGACTGTTGTTGTCCTAACGATAATTGTGACAATGACCTGGTTATATTTACAGTTTTTCCGGTATCGTCTACTACGGTCTTTGTTACACTAATTCTGGGTAGATCATCGTAAATAAGGGTTTCAAAATCCTCATAAGCATGATGTTCAAAAACTCTGGCTATAATTCTGGTTATTTCCGAGTCAGTGAATATCCTAGCTCCCTCGGAGTCCTTTATCTCTTTTAGTAAATCAAGATTCTTTTTCTTTATACCATTTACAAAATCAACAGGTGAAATACTTCTTGCAAGGATTTTGGATTTTGGAACCTGTGAAGTCCTCCATTCCATTGCTGTTTTGATTGCTTCTTCAAATTGGTCCGAATATTTACCCTGTTCATATTTAATATTTACAAAAAAACCATCTACAGCATTTTTAAGATTTTCATTTACAGATGCAGCGAATGAATGCCGCTGATAAAAAATCCTGTTTTTTATTTCATTACGCCTTTTTATTTGCTCAAGCCTTGTCTTCTGAAGCCCCCCGAGCTCAATTCTCTTAGCTTTAAGTTTCTTCAACCTATCAGTGTGATAGATTACATCTTTGGCAATTTGATTGATTTTACCAATATCAAATGGAATACCTTTTGCCTCTAATTCCTTCTTTTTTTCGTCAATTGTTGTTTGTATATTTTTTTCTTTTTCTGACCAATCTTTGATTTGGGCGCTTAGTTCAGAAATTTTTTCATTGAGAGATATATTTAACTCACTTGCTTTTTCACCAACAATAACAGAAAATTCTGAAACAATTTCTTTAACACGTGCAAAGTTATCTTTACCTATGATTATTTCCTCATCTGTGAATTCACCGAAAGCTTCAAAAACTGTTTTGTCTGCAAGAAGCTCACGGTAATTGGTGATTAAGTCTTTAAGTTCTTTTACAATCCCACTTCTTATTTCGCGCTCCTTTAGTAAGGCGGTTTGATACGTTACAAGGTCCCCCACATTATCCTTTTTAAGTTGTTCTAGTTTTCCTTCTAAATTCAATTTGAGTCTTTCAGTTTCAGGAATTGCCGCTACTTCTATTCTAAGCGCAGCTTGTAAACTTTGATTTTCAATCAACAGCCCCCGGACTTCTGTCTCTTCAACCATAAGCGCATGTACGTCAATAAAGCTATCTAGCAAGTCTACTAATATTTTCGGATTGCTATCACTATGTTGAATGGTCTCAGCAGTTGCACCTTGGCCATAACTTTCAATATCAATTTTGTTAATTCCGTTTGCAGGGTCTTTAACGTTTGTTACATTTGAGTTTTTTTCCCTTGATAAACAGATAGTTTGCCCTGCATCATCTTCGTAAATTAAGGTAATTTTTTCCGGCCACACCTCGCTGTCAACAACCTTTGAACCGGATGAATTCCCAGATGTTTCTCGAACAGCTTCTAAAAGTGTAGATTTGCCAGCCCCTCTGCCTCCGATGATGCATGTTAAATTGTTACTAAAGTTCACAACTTGCTTGTCAAGCAGTCCACCTTCTATTTGAATACTAACAAATCTATTTATTTTCTCAGGTATTAATTCTTCGAGTCTAATTCTAGACTTTTGACACACAAGGGCATTTTTGAAGGCTTGGAAATTTAAATCATCAGTTTTTATTCTTGTCAATTTATTCTGTTTATCCGCATTAGTCCCGAGCCTGTCTAATGTATGAGAATCAGAGGACATCAGTTTAGGAAAATCATAATCGGTTGGCAGTTGAAGCCGTTCCTTTCTAAGATTGAATAACCTTCTTCTTTCAGGGTTGTCATCTTTGTCTGTATAACAATCTATTTCCGATTTATTACTAATTTCCATACCCACAACATTTTTATGAGTTACTACGTCTTCCATCTGTGGCCCAAACCTGCCTATGGTTTCTTCGAAGCCAGAGGTAAGTCCAATGTGAGCTAATACCCCTATTCCGCCAAAAGTATCGGCAAAATTTAGGCAATCTACGATACCTTGAGTACATCTATCTTTCTCAGGCGATATATTTAGCTTACTATAAAAACTTTTAAGGTCAGTATATTCCGGAAAGTAAACCAACAGGTGCCCCTGAGTAGTTGACACTTCAATTCCAGGAATAACGTATAGTCCTTTCTCTCTTGCGTAATCAATTGCCTTCTTTGAATTCCCAATTTCATTGTGGTCTGTTATTGCTATAATCTGGAGTTGCTTTCCTATTGCGGTATCAACAATATTTTCTGGTGTCATTGTTTCATCAGTGACATCAAAAGAGCCTTCGGCACCAAATGAATGTATATGCATGTCAGCACGTAAGAATTTTGCACCAGAACTACTGTCCATAATTCCTCCTATATGATTTATAATTTTGTGCCACCCCACTTCCATGCTCTCTGCAACTCCAGATGTAGCCCTACACTCTATCGCACGTTGCTTGCCCATAGCTGGGATTCAAGCTCCTTCCGTTCCTGTTCCCTGCCTACAGTTACCGAAGAACGGGTATGCTTGTCCTCTGCAGCTCAAATATTCCCGGCAGCATCTATTCTCCCTGAATTGGAATAAACGCCTAATCCCCTTTATACACCAACGTCTGCTTGCACCTCGGGTAGTTAATGCATCCCCAAAAATACCCGCCAGCACTCCGACCTTTCGATGACTCCCTCTTCACCAGCTTTACATCGCACTGGGGACAGGTCGGTGTGCTGTAATCGCCATCCAGGGCAACATTCAATAGGTGCTGCTTCTTCTCTTCGGGGAGCTTTCTGATTAGTTCAAGGAACTGCCTCCCGGATACCAGCTTCAATTTGTTGCTGTTTCCGAATTCTACTGCCTCCGCTGTAAAATCCCCGGAAGTGATGACCATCCCCATCTTAATCCGCTCTGCGGCCATAATACCGAAGAGTTCCCGCACAATTTTGATATTGACCTTGTACGTGTGCCAGGCTTTACATTGAATGATACCGATAGATTCCGGGTTGCCCGCTTTGTGGACGCGGATGTCAACTCCTCCATCTGCACCGGTTTTTGTCTCGGTAGCAACGAAACCGGTCATGCTTAGAAACTCCTTGGTGACCTTCTCGAAACGCCGCCACTCGATTATCCTGAGAACCGTCTCGTCCCATTGCCGGGGTGGAGTCGGCTGTGCAGGCTGCGGGGTGATTGGGCCTCCGGTATCGAAGTCTCTGGTGTTTGGCACATACATGTGAGAGGAACTGTGGTTACTAACCGACTCACCATGAGCAAGTGGGGGTGCTGAAGTCGGCTGACTCCTTACCGGTTCTACACGATTCTCAGGGGGTGGTTGAGTCCATACAGGCTCCGGTCGTGTCTTCAAGGGAGCTGGATTCACCTGCGGCTCTCGTCGGGGGACGCTGGGTGACGCGGAACGCTTAAAGGCATAGCTCGGCGGCTCGTCTTCCTTCGATTTAAGGAAAAGGTAGACCACCAGCGCGGCCAGGCCGATGAGCACGAGAAAAGATAGTCCTATAACTACGGCTGAAGACAGCTGACTCCGAAATTGCGGACTCAGAAGAGCCAAGAAGATGATAATTCCAATGACTCCCGCCAGTGCCTCCCCAGGCGACTGTTGATTACGCCGTCTCGCCATCAGGCGTTAATGCTTTCTTTGAGCATGTTGCTGGGCTTGAAAGTGAGGATTTTACGGGCCTGGATGGTGATTTCCTCCCCGGTCTGTGGATTCCTGCCGCGACGATCGGCCTTCTGCTTGACCTCGAAGTTACCGAACCCGGTAATTTTCAATTTCTCACCTGATTCGAGGGTACTCTTCATCACGTTAAAAAGCAGTTCAACCATTTCCACTGACTCTTTTTTGCCAAATCCGGTCTTCTCCGCTACCCGCTCAAAAATGTCTGCTTTGGTCATTTTGCCTTGCTCCTTTTGGTACCTGTATTATTATTTGCTGGGGACTATCATAGAATTAATGCCAGCGGTTTCAATTGTTCAATAAATCTATAAAATTAGGATCTTGGGCCAACGCTGTCCACAATACGACCCTCCAATGGTTCACACCAAAAACCTGACCATTTCGTTCAGACATGTTTAAAAGGAATTGCGGAATATTACCTCCACCATCCTCGATATGAGAACAGCAGGTATCATATATATCAGAAACCTCATTATTCACTTCTTCCTTGTACCTGTTAAGTAAATCAAGCTCTCGGTAATGTGAATCAATCAGGTTCCACATTTGGTCATCAACGATATTAGGATGTCGCACAAGTGAGAAAACTGCGCCAACGGCTAAAGACCTCGGGGCAGTTTGAATTTGAACCTGCAGATATTGCACATCAGGTATAGGGTCCAGATAATAATTAATAAAAATACGGGTATTGCCAACACGCCAACGCTCTTTTTTTGAGGAATTACAGATACCGCAGCATGGAATCAAATTAAGTGCATGTGCAGAAAATTCTGGAAAACGCCCTTCTGGGACATAATGATCATATGTTTTTGGTAGGGTCATCCCACAATATGGACAGAACTTCAAAATTCTAGTAGGTTGTGCTTTTATAGCTTGGAAAATTGATCTCAAAGGTATGGTACTGTTCTTATAACAACTCTGGAGCTCGGCCTTATAGGCTTGCAAAGCTGTCGATTCTGTCAAGGCATGCAAGGTGTTATTTTCAAAAGCTTCATTATATACCTGAAATCGTGCTGTAACTAAGTTATCTAAGGTCTCCAAAGTAGTCTTTATCGGACCAATATTCTTTGCTTCGACAACTAATTTGTGTCTGTCTATATAGGTTGGAGGGGTGGCTACCTTTTGTAAAGACTTCATTCCGGCCTACCCATATAACGCGTCATTAAATATGACTGCGCGTTAATACTTAAATTGTTGTCAAAGAGTGCCATGACCTCATCAAAAGTTTTGCGATGCGACAAACGGTCCAAAACAGTCCTGTAATATGTAGGGATTTCAATTGTCTCAAAAACATGTCGTGTAAGCTCAGAAATATTTGAACCGAAGGTCTCTAAAGGTAATTGCTCAGCTGTAGTAATATTTTCGTTCCGCTGGAATAATATTACCCGTTTGCTGGGAATTTCTTGGATGACTAACGGTGAGTGGGTGGCCACAACAGCGAAGGAATTAAACTCTTTAAGAGCACTGTTGAAAACATTAAACAGGTTAGCAACTGCATTGGGATGAAGGTGCGTTTCCGGCTCATCAAAAAGCACAAGAGAATTCGGCTCAATCCACGCAACAAGTGAAGTTATAAAATTCGCGAGAATAGCCTGACCAGAACTAAGTAGAGAAAGAGTCTCATCTTCTAACTCATTTGAAGATATTTCTGCATCAAGATGCTCCCTTAACCCTTGGCTTTGGTCGCCCAAAATTTCTTGCATGAATTCAATCCATCTGTATTGCCTGTTATATAGACGTATGCGCTGTAGATTGCTTTTATAGGTTGAAACCAAGCTGCGGCGTGACAGCCCTCCTTTTTCATCCCTAATACCACAGTATACGTAGCTCACCTGCTGAGACTTTGGCCGAACAAACTTGTCAAATGCACTATACGATATAGTTATTATGCGATTAAAAATCGGCTTTTGCCCCCTAAATTTTTCATCTCGCTCCATTGCCTTTAGGACTGATATCGGCCTATTTTGAACTAAATCTTCGGCCAACTGCGCTAGGAATTTTGTCTTTCCAACAGCATTGCGGCCAATGATTCCTATAATACGACCTGGCACAAGATCCGTTTCGTCAAAATCAAAAGTACACTCAGTTGGCGCGTCTGCGCCCGGAATTCGAGCTGAATAGGTGAAAGAGAATCTTTCGTCAATATCATCCCCGCGAATCACTGCCTGCCCAAATCGCCTAGCCTTATGAGCGGAGTTGGCTCTTAACAGGGAGTTCCTGAACGGAGCCAAGGGTTCAAATGGAGCTGCCAGTGGCGGCTGCCAGGAAATCTCTCGCAGCGACTCTAATGCATCAATGGCTACTTCTCGGCCACAGTAGTCTAGGAGATTCGAAAAAAAAGCTATATCCTGGGCAAGTGATATACAATCTTCATCCAAAATTGGAAATGATTGAGGAAGTATTGTGTCTAGTTCGCCTGTTTGAAGCTTATTGATAGTTGTTTGTTCGTCTTTTTTAATTATCTTTATCGAGCCTATCTCATGATTGGTGTTATTGGTAGGGTGATATATCAGGTGAAAGGTACTTTTTGTGTTGTAATCGTCCCATCCATCAAGATTTAAAGAAAATGCAGGAAATTCAGAAATTAATGGCCTAAATCTATAGTTTTTATTGGTATAAAAGAGCATGAAAACCCCGCTTTTACTACGATTAAAATCGGACCAAAAGAACCAAGTGTGGAAGCTAAATCGACACTGTCTCATAAGCAAGGGGCATTCGGAATTCGTTTTTTAGATAATTCAAATACAGCAGTGTTTTTGCATCTATAACATGCTCACCAACTATAACAATCCTCTCGGCCTGCTTCCTGCCAGGCCAATATGCATATTCCATTATCTGACCGAGGGCTTCCCTTAGGCATGCTTTAGCGGAACCGCATGTTTTGACCTCGTAGAAGACATAACTGGCGCTCTGCCTGAGTACCACGTCTATGCTTTTGCCAAAGCAGTAATTTTCGACACCGACGTTGCCTTCGCCATATTCGGCAACCAGCTTAGCAAATAGCTTTTCCTGGATTAGCGAATGCCTTACATCCAAATCAACTGATATTTCTTTTGTGGAATGTGTTCTTCTATGTACCAAGTTCCTTTTACCCGCACGGAACTCAAACGCTTCCCGTTCTTTCCATTCGGACTCAATTATCCCGCTGGCTCGACCTTTTTCTACGTAAATATAGGGTGTTAGAAGTTCGTCAAAAGTCTTCAGAATTCCTTGGTAGTTTATTCCATCACTTTTAGTGAGCTTCCCGATAAAAATGAATGTACCTGTGACCAGAAGGTTTGAGCCTATCTCCGTTACAGGTTGAATATCACTCCTGCCCTTTTGCCAGTACCACATCCGATACTCTTTAAAAAAGCCCAGGTTTTCACGAAAAAAACAATTAAAACTCGTAATTTTTGGGAACAGCAATTCAATATCGGGAAGGGTATGACTCGGCTCCAGAGAAAATGCGATTCCATAGCGAATGCCTTCTTCCTCTTTGCCAATGTTGAACTGAAGCTCCGTTCTGCCCCCATAATGATAAGCCCATCCTTCAGCATCATTAATTGTCTCTTCACGAAAAATAGTGGAACCTGCTTTCTTAGCCCCGTTCTTGAGTTTCTTTCTGATCCCTTGAAGGTCACCTATTAAGTAGGGGGATGAAAGCTGATCTATTTTATGCGCAATTTCGCTTATAGCTGGCATCTGATAATTTCCCTTATGTGGACTACTGTCTTTTGCAACCTTAATCCAACCGAATAATAAAGCTGATCGCCATAAAACTACTTTAGCAGTTTATCTGGGATTTCGTATAATACTGCATCTAACAACGCTACTCTTGCTTTCCAAACACGTAGTTCGTTTTTATTAATTGGCTCTGGAGACTTAAACCAAGGGTAGCTCCAAAGCTTGTCATGAAATTTAATGTAACCGCTTACAGTTGATGGAGCTGGGCCAAAAACATCTCTAATTCTCTTCTTGTTCCCGTCATTTATAGACAGAAAATAATCTGGCCGCTTCATCGCAAGTAGTCGGGTCGCCGTTCCCAAATTGATCCCGTTAATCTTCAACATATTGACAAGATAGGTTTTTGCCTGTTCAGTGGAAACTATATGTTTACGGGGGATAACATCTAGGTGTTGTGCGATAATTTCAGGGTTTTGCTTAACAATGTTTTTGAAGTTGCCCGCACCGTCCATACTCCCAAAAAGCCCGGTTATCCCCCCGCCCCACCCGGACACCAATTTACGTTTTCCTTCTGGCATTTCTGAAAAAGAGCTGAAACGTTTGAATGCCTTCTGACAATTTTCAACTACTTCGAGATATGAACCATCTTCATGATCAAAAACGTGGATTTCATATCCGTTCGCAAGAGTTCTTCGCTCCTGCTCTATAATCAAATCATAGTAATCTCTCCATGGGATATTAATCTCATCAGATGTTTTGATAATAGGACCATTGGATTGAACCTTTTTCGGTACACGTGGAGGTTTTGGACGATTCTTATAAGCCACTTCGTACCTTTCAAGCCATTCAGGATCAGGAACAAAAGCTCTAGGGCTATCCCACTGCTCATCCATAAAACCACACAGACTCGTCATGATCTCAGATTCTTTATTCCCTTCCATCAGAATATTTATTTCAGTATTGCCAAAAAAACCACCCGTAGTCAGATTGCTAGACCCTAATATAGCGGACATCGAGTTACCCTTAATTCCGATAATTAATTTCGGATGGTAAACTCCAGTGGTATCCTCAATTACTTTAAGGGATTTTGGCGTTTTAGATAATACTCTCAATATAAATGGTTCTGTTTGAGCGAAGTGAATTCCGATGACTGATCTCTTGATTTTACTTAAGGGAATTGATTGCCAATGTTCAGCTTTACCATTTTTGGAAGTAACCCAAGCATATGCCATGTGAATTTCATCTGCCCACGTAGCAAGTCTTTTCAACGCAGCCAGTGAGTCTTCTGGACAAGATAATATACTGGTTTTAGGCTCTTTTCCCATAATTGTTCCTTATCCCTGGCAAACTCCATCGGGATTTTTTTATATTACCCGTCTCAGCATTTTCCTGATATACCCGATCCCGTCTTCCTGAAACAACACATGGCAATCCTCAAACTCCACCTTGGTCATTTTCTGCTTCCATAGGCCGTCATCCTCATAGGGTGTCGTCGAGACAATGAAGGAGTTGAGTACAATTGCCGGGTCTCCCAGTCGGGCTTCTATCTCCTTGACCACCCTAGCGAACTCGATCTTCTTCCAGCTATAGCTGGTCATGTTCCGTAAGCCTTTCGGGTCAATAAATGTCACGTACTGCTTACCAGGTGTGACAAGCCACATGATGAAGTCGGGGTAGAAATTGTTCGCCTCGAAAAAGCCGATGCCGCGCCCTTTGCTCTGATTTCTCAGCAGGTACAATTCCTTATCTTTGAAGAATTCCTTGTTATTCTCGGCGTACTCCTGCAAGTGAAGAACGAAATCTCGTTCTCCTTCGTTCAGTTGTACCGGCGTTACCTCTATGGTGGTCGTCCCCTTGGCGATGTGAATCAGCGGGCCATATATGTGCCTGTCGAAGTTGAAGGGGGTGAATCTGCCATGGGCAAATTTGGCAAAGTTTAGCTCCTTCAGTTTTCCAGCGTTTATGGCCTCTTTGAGGTGCTCCAACTTGCTGACAACCTCCTCTTCGGACTTGTCCAACATGAACCTGTACTCGGTGACTATGTTGGGGTCGTCCTCCCGCAGTTCCTGGTACTCCAGGTGCGGCAATTCCCATTCGCTTTTCCGGTACTTGTAATAAGTGTCGCAGTACTTCTTCACCAGGGCTACGGCTATTTCCTGCCAGCGGCGAACCTTGCTGAAGCTGCTGAGAGCCAACTCGTCAGCTGGGATATACAGCTCGTACCATAAAGGATTCTTCAAAAGTTCTGTAACGTCTTCCAAGGACAGATTCAGGTTATACCAAGCCCTCTCGTTTTTGAACTTCTGCAAGGCAAAGTAAACCTCCTCCATGTCCATGAATGCGATGTGGTCGCCGGTGAGTGAATGCTTTTGAATAATCGCGGCATCGGCGCTTATCCGTGTGCCTTCGCTCTGCATCGCCTGCACTTTTGGATACCAGTCCAACACGACCTTATTATGCTTGATGTATTCCGGCGGGATATCAAGGCTCGGCCTTTTCCCCTGTTTCTTGAAGTCCATTCCTTCCTTTAGCCGCAGTATTTTCAGCTTTTTAAAGGTCAGATTCGTAAGGACGGGAAGAATGAACTCGTCCCGGTCGTCGTTCGTAGGTAAGCCCTCCTCTTCGAGGTAAGCTTTGAATTGTTGCATGTAATCTGCTCGGACACCGAAGATGTTTAGAGTTTCAAGTATCTCAATATGCGCGGGTGCCGCATTACCGAACACCGGGCGGCTCCGCTTCAGGCTGAATCCGTACCCCTTTAGACGCACTCCTCGGCCAAAGAGTTGAATTATCTCAGAGCCTTCCTTTTTCCCCACATTCATAAGCCCCATAGTGCTGACCCGCCAACTGCTCCAGCCCTCAGTGAATTTCTTGGAACCGATGAGAATGTTGACGACGGAATGCTTCTCGTTCAGCTTGTGGAAAAGAGAGGTGGAAAAGTCCCTATCGGACGTCGAAAGCCCGCTTGCTTCGCAAAGCTTCACCAAAGCGGTATCGTCACCAACGTTGATAACGCCGAAGTGTTCGTTGTCCCCGGCTCTAAGGCCGATTTCGCCACCGATGCCCTTTAGATTCTCGACATGGAGAACCGGTTCTGACGTTGGACAGTTGAAAAGCATATTCAAGATGTCGCGATAAAGGTCTTCCCCTTTCTGGGACTTCTTGGATAGATAGAGAAAGCTCTTCTCGAATATCTCGTGCTGCTTCTGGTCAAGAACCCCCGGCTTGCCTCCTAGAAGCTTCTCTAGGTTGGCGGTACTCTGGGCTTTCTTGCCAATGAACTCGGAAAGAAAAAGGAGGATGTCAACTACGTCTGAGACAGTTTGGCCCTTTTCCTTCCTGACGGCATTTACACTGCCGCCAACAAATACCCAAAGCGGCTTTTCGATTAGGTAAGGGGCAAATACTTGCTCTTTGTCATTAAAGAGACATTGCTGTTGATAGAATGACAGCAGGCAAGCAGTTAAGTAAAGACGCCGTACATCATTGTCTTTGTCGTCAACCAAGTTAAGAATCCGGTAATCCTTGCCGTAGCCGTCATGATAGAAGTACTTGTAGGAATAATCGAACAGAATGCATTTGGCATATTCCTGAACAAGGGCGGCTTTCCCTGTGGTCTTCATTGCCTGGCCAAAGGTCGCGGAATACTCGAAGGAGAAACCATTTTCACAGAGCTTATCCCGCTTTGACTTCCATTCCTCTCCGCTGGAACCCCGGTGGCCTTCATCAACCAAAACCAGATTGTCCCCCTCAAAGGCGTCAATGGCCACGGTCTTGTCGCCCATTTCGTCCTTCAACTTATGGATGTCTATAATCTCGATCTGCTTACCAGCAAACAGGGTCCCGCCGCTCTTGTTAAACAACTCGGCAGGAAGCCCAGAGATGGCAAACTCCTGCAGGTGCTGCCTGGAAAGCCCTTCGTTCGGAGTGAGGAGAATGATGCGATTCAGCTCACGTTCCTTGCAATGGACTTGCAGGTAGTGGCGAAATTGCAGGATGTTGACGTGCATGAGTAGGGTTTTCCCTGAACCGGTTGCATTCCAGAATGCCAGTTTTTTCAGGTCCTCAATCTTGTAATGGTCAACTTTGTCATGCGTAGGTTTATCAGCGTTAAATAGTGCTACATGGACATTCAAAGCATTGAGCAGGCCCTCCTGGTCGCGGAAGTAGCGGTCAAGGTAAATTTCAGTAAACAGAAGGGAGAGATACTGAAAATACTTCCAAGAGACGGTTGGCTCACGTTTGCCGCTCATCCTCAGAGTGTGGCCAACTATATTCTGGTCATATTGGAGGAGAACATCCCTGCTCAGCTCTTTTCGGTCAAAGAGCCTGCCGGAAAGGAAGTGGTAAAAACGAGAGATGTTATCCTCGTCCAGGCCCTCAAGGCGGGTGTCCTTCATCCCCTCGGCAAGCTCTTCGAGGCATTTAACCTCAAAGAGTGAAAGTAGCCATTGGTTAAGCACCAACCGTTTGTCAAACTTCAAGGGTGCTGATGCTCCCCGTGGTTGTCGTCCGCGTGGTGGCATTCTATATGTCCTCCATGCTGAACATCAACCGCTTGAATTCATCCTCAATGAGCGCCACTTTCCAGCGTTCTTCACCAATTTTTAAGTTTTCAAGGTTGTTGTTGCCGTTCACGTAGATACGGCCAAACTCGAAATCAATGGTGTTATAATTACGTTTGCTGAAGTACGCTTCTAGCATTAGGTTGTCTTCCTCGGCAAGGTCAGTCTGGGTGCGCCAAATAATGAGCACTTTTTCCCCATCTAAGGTAGCCCCTTCAACCTCGCGGAACGTCCAGCCCTCCCCTGCGGAGCAAGAGCGGGGCTTCCCCTTAATCCATAACCTTCCTTCACCGTCCTGTTCAAACTCCGCAGCACGCCTTTCAGGGGCGCTGATTCGTAGCACTTTGATTCCTAGCAGATAATTGAAGGTTTCCATCAGGTCAATAGCTGTTATTTTTGTTTCGCTGCCGTTGGCGATTTTCATCTGATAACCGAAAGGGTCTTTGAACTGGTCCACGTTCAGCAACGAAGTGCTTCCCCGGCTTTCCACGTCTAACATATAGGTAAGCATGTAGCTTTCCCGTAGTTGGTCATGATGCTCAAGCAGGCTCTGTTGCTCCTCAGAACGTTTCATCTGCAGGTTATTGAGCGCGTCCTCATAGCTCTCAAGGCGGATATACTTGAACAACTGGCTTAAACCGTCGCGGGAAATTGGCTTACCATTGCTCCAGTCTTTGGAATAGATGGCTTTCTGGATACGAGGCTTCAGGACGGTATCGAAATGGTCCCCCATGTCAACGAGGACACATTTACGTGCTCCCTTGTCTTCTCGGTTAATGTTGATGAGCGCGTGGCCCGTTGTGCCAGAACCACCGAAAAAGTCAAGGACGATAGCCCTCTCTTCCCCAGCGCCACATGCCAAAAGGGCATCTTCTACAAGCTTTCCTGCCTTTGGGAAATCAAACGGTTTTTCACCAAACAGATTTTTTAGTTCCGATGCCCCATAGTTGGCAGAGGCATACTCATTCTTATCCCACCATGTTACAGGTAAGGCTTCTTCGTCCATTCTTGTTTTGAAATCAATGCTGATTTCTCCATTTCCATTTCTTCTTACGCGGTACTCATCATACTCACTTGCCACCCGAATATGTCCTCGCTGCCAATTTTTTTCAATATTATTTCCATCAGAGCATTTAATCGGATATACCGGCACCTCGTCTGGTTTTATATCTTCGAGTAATTTGTATTCCTGGCGGATTCCATCCCATTCCATACTAAGTATTCGTATTTTATTATCGTTGTTTACTGCGATTGGATAAAACAATTTGGGCCTATCTTCTCGAAGGTCGTTATTTCCTGCGCGGATAAAGTTCATCCAAGAATATCTACCGTTGTCATCAACGAGTGGGTACCTTGCAGCTTTGGCAGCACTATAACCAATCGAATATGGGGATGATTTGTCCGTCTTCCCATAGAATAGGGCATATTCATGAACAGGTGAAAATTTACCTTTTGTTTTTCTGCTTTGTGGGTTCGACCTTACAACTGCAATACCAGCCTGTTTGTCAAATATACTATCTAATATCAACCGTAATGGTGCTACTTCTTCATCATCAATGGCGACGCAGATTAATGCATCATCACGCATAAGTGACTTGGACAGGTTCAGTCTGTCCTGCATCAAACTTAACCAAGAGGAATCCTTATAGTCATTTTTGTAGGCTATTGCGGATGCATCGGTATTATATGGAGGATCAATATATATGCAATTAATCTGATCTCCATATCGCTTTTGCATCAGATTTAGGGCATGGAAATTGTCCCCATGTACCAGAAGTGCATTTGACGCCTCATCCAAATTATCAATTGATGCTAAGAGTTTTTCGGTGAAATCTTGTTTGAAAAAAGCAGTATCCAGCACAAGGAATGGATTGGCCTTCAAAAATTCCAGGGAAAGCGGTTCCGAGAACTTCGGGGTGTGTAAATCCCCCTCAATCTCCTGAATAGCAAAGAGCTTTTTCCACTCTTCAATCTGTGGAGTGTTTGCGATTATCACTGGATAGAGTTCTTCAGGAACCCTGTCGAGGGTGACGCAGTATCCTGTTTCCACAACAAATTTCTTCTTCAACCAAAGTTTCTTCTGGAAGTTCTCCAACTGCTCTAGGAAAGCAATTACCTTGTGCCCGATACTCTTAATGACTTTCGCCTTGGAAAGGCTTTTCTGGACGGTCTCCACGTCAAGGTCGTCCAAAAAGAGAACTTCATTTTTGATGAAGAAATCCATTTCACGGCGCAAAAACCCGCCGAGGTCTTTATGGATGAAATAATCAAAAGAGTAACGTGCTGTGTAGCCTGCCAAATGCTTTTCTAACAGGGTACGGTTAGGATTTTTTTCGGTGGGGGTAAATGCAGTAAGCTCTCGCTTCCAATCGTCACTAACAGCTGTCAATATGGTTTTTACAGCCTCTTCATTAAGTACTGACTGCTTACATCCATCATCACAAATCCGGAATTCAAAGTTGATTATCAGCTCGCTTTTTTGAACCACTAAAGGATTGTCAGTAGATAATATGAAGCGGCGCTCCTTGCCGGCCTGTTCCTTCTTGTTGTTCTGCTCCGTTGACGCCGCCACCAGCTTGAAATGAACACGTTTGTCCGAAAAAACTTTAAACGTGTAATCCCGGAAATTTTCCGTGGACTTAATGTAGTACTGGTCGGCATTTGCCCAATGGAGTTTAAGCTCCTCCCCTTCATAAGGTATTGCGTAAACACCAGCCTTGTACCGGCGCAAGGAAAGAAAGTCTCCCCCCTCGTAGTAACGTCGGAAGAAATTTGCCAAATTTGAAAAAACCTCATTCTCCAGCGCGGTCACGTCAACAGCGTTGAGCAGTTGGGCTTTCTTTTCCCTATAACGTGGATTTTCTTCAGCGATATATCCAAGACGCTCAATTTCGGCCTTCATCTTGTCGAGTTCTTCTCGTAAAGAAGATAACGCGGCGGAACCAAATTCCGAGAATGCGGCCTCCACCTGCGGCAGGAGGTCCTTTTCCATGAACTTCTCTATCTCATCCCGCTTCTGATTCATGATGCGGTAGATTCCAAAATCCAACTCAGCTTGGTCAAGCTGGAACATCTCCCGCAGTATAGTCCTTAGCTTATCCGTATTAGCACTCACGCTTTCCCCCTTAAATGACTGCCCAACGGATGGTAAACAGCTCTTCTCGTTCCGTCTTTTGGGCCATTTGGCTTTCTAGTTTTATTATCAAGTCGTCCCGCTTCTCAATAATCTCATCTTCTACCTCGAAAATACGTTGTCGCTGCCGGCGTTGTTTCTTTTCCAACTCCACTATCTGTTTCTGCAATTCGTGCTGTTCGATAGTAGCGGTTGCCTGCCGGGCCTGTCGGTTGAGGAGCTTGATTTTAGCCTTTATGTCGCTCAGCTCTTTTTCTGCCGCTATGATAAGGTCCTCGGCCCACTTATCCAGTTTGTCCCGTTCGTCCTGAAACAGCCGGGTGTTCTCCTCTAGGGACCGACTAATGGTAGCGGCTGCATGGCGCTCCACTTCCCCGCTCAGCACATTTCTTGTCGGGCCTGCGGTGGATTGAAATGGCGATACCATGGCGCGACACTGAAAGAGCTTTTCACATTGTTCCTGGTCGAGCACCTGCCCGGTATCAGCAACGGCGCAGAATAGCAAATGTTCCTCAGTGTCGAAAGAAGTTATGGTCAGTCGTGAAAGGGTAAGTTGTCCTTTTTGCCCCTTTAGGGCTTCTACTATGGAGACTTTCACCGGGTGGTGGGATATGTCAAAAGAAAGCTCTGCCTCGGGTGTGGCCAACTCCCGCGCCTGGTTCAGGACGTACTCCCCCAGCGGATGGGAAAGTCGGTAGAGGAATTGGCCCTCCACATTCTGCCTTGTCTTGGAGATAAGGTGGTATCGTCCGGCTGGGGATACGGCAACCGGAGAGTTTTGGAGGTCAAAGCTCAAGTCCAAATCATCAAATGTGGCTTTGTCTGCAAGGATGTACCGCGTTACGGACCAAAACAGCTTGCTGAACCTATCGACCTGGTGTTGGGTCTGGTTAAGCTGGACCTTCAAGCGGCTATGAACGTCCTCATCAAAGTTGTCCAGTAAAGCCTTTCTGGTCTCCAGCATCCGGCTAGCAATGCTCTGCTCCATCTCCTCCTGCAAAGCACGAAACGCAGCTTCAATTTCATCTGGTGACCGGCAACTTTGGTAGATATTCAGGATTCGGCGTTCAAAATCAACTCCGCTCTCAATAGATCCCAAAACCTCGTCGGATGCGCCAAAAACGCCGTTGAACAGGTTGAATTTCTCGGTTAGCAGTTCATAAACTCGCCGATCCGCGTCGTTGCGTTCGTTGAGGAAATTGATTACCACTACGTCATGTTTTTGTCCATACCGGTGGCAACGTCCGATTCGCTGTTCAATTCGTTGCGGGTTCCATGGCAGGTCATAGTTGATAACCAAGGAACAAAATTGGAGATTGACGCCTTCGGCTGCCGCTTCGGTAGCAATCATGATATCGGCGGTGTCGCGGAAATACTCGATAAGGGCAATGCGCTTGTCTGCGGTACGGGAACCGCTAATTCGCCCGGTATCGGCATTGTCCACAAGCCATTGTTGGAATATCCGATTGGATTCGGGATCGCTGTTGGTACCGTTGAAAATAACAATGTGACCAGCATGACCATTGGCTTCCAAAAAGCCTTTTAGATAATCCTGGGTTCGGCGGCTTTCGGTGAAAATAAGAGCCTTACGTCGTGCTCCCATTTTATCCATTTCAGTAAAGCCGATTTCCAAGGCGGTGTTAAGGGTGCGACTCTTGTTGTCTACCGTAATTGAACGCGCCCACTCGATTGCTCGTTCCAGCTCAGCAATTTCGGAATCCAGCCTCTGCCTGTCCATGATAGCTTCATCTGTCGGTACCAATCTCAAATCGGACGGGGATTCTCCCTGTCCATCCTCGCCCTCCTCAAGGATGTCATCGGCAAGCTCGTCTTCATCCACCAACTCTTCAATAAGGTTTTCCGATACCGGCAATCCGGACCGTATGGCCTCAAGACGGTTCTTAATTGTTTCAAGAGTTCCCGCAACTGCTTGGGTGGATGAAGCGAGAAGCTTACGGATTATAAGAGTGGTCAAGGTCCGCTGACTTGATGGAATGGCAAAAGAATCTGAGCGTTGCAGGAACGCGGAAACGGCTTCGTAAAGTTCCTGTTCCCGGTCGGAGGGCCGGAACGGGCGGGTAATTGGACGGCGCTCAGTGTAACGAATATATTCAAGAACTTGGCTCCTGAGCGTTCGCTTGCAGAATCCAGCCAAACGACGCTTCAGCATGTCCAAATCGCCGTCACTGTTGACGTACTGGTCCCTGTAAGAAGCAAGGTCGCCGAAAATAAAATCGTCGATGATGGTGGATAGTCCGTACAACTCCAGCAAAGAATTTTGTAACGGGGTGGCCGTCAATAGAAGCTTCTTCCGGCCCTCAAATGCGAACTTCAGCCCTTGGCCCATTTTATTGCTGGGACGATAAGCATTACGCAGCTTATGGGCCTCGTCCATCACAACTAGATCCCACGACACAAGCCGGGCAATGTCCTTTTTGCCGGTAGCAAAATTCATTGAGGTGATGATAATCCCGTCATGCTGAAAGGGATTATCATGGCCTGCCTTCATGGCCTCGCGGAAACTCTTTGCCTCCATGATGACGCTTGGCAGATTGAATTTTTCCTCCAGTTCAAGGCTCCATTGCTTCCGCAATGACGCCGGGCAAACGACGATGAGTTTCCGTTTGCGCTCGGCCCAGTACTGGCAAAGGACCAGTCCCGCCTCTATGGTCTTCCCCAAGCCAACTTCGTCCGCTAAGAGCACACCCTTGGAAAGGGGAGAGCGAAAGGCAAACAGAGCCGCCTCAATCTGGTGCGGATTCAGGTCAACGCTGGCATCAAATAACGACATGGAAAGCTTCTCGGTGCTGCTTGACGCAGACCTCCGCAAAAGTTCACTGGCGTAATATTTGGCATGGTAGGGAGTGTTCATAATGGCAATGGGTATCTCAGTAAAATTCAATATACTTAGCAGAAAACGCCGCCGCATACCATTAAAATGTATATAATTTTGCTTCTAGCCGAGGTAGGTGCGCTCTATCAAGTCCACATTGGACCAAGCGGGGAGAGGGGAGTCGGAAGTCGTCGGAGGGTATTTATTTTCTGGAGGAAAGGAGGAACCGAAGGAGTTTTGGTAACAGAGTAAAATTCAGGGGATATAAAAAAAAGCTTTACCAGCACATTCTAGGTATCTTAATGCTTGGCTAGCCACCTCAGCGCGAACAACCGAGGTTTTAATTCAAGAAGCCACAAATAGTGTTCAATTCATCATGCCCATTTTTGGATACATACAAAAAGCTTTGTGGCGGATGAAAGTTGTATTTATTGTTTAATTCTACGTAACTTATGTGTTTTTTACATTTTTCATATTTCCCTACATCAAATACATAAAGTGACAAATAACCGATAGCATATTTTTTCAGTTCAGAATATTCAATAGCTCCATCTAAAGCTAGATTTAAAGCATCTTTTATACTCAATTTTTGTACACTGGACACAGGCAGCCTACCAACGAGAGCCTTTATGGGAGACCCCATGTAAACATATATCCATTTGACATCTAAGTTAGCAGGTCCACGTTTTCTGAAGACATGGTGGACGGCATCCGTGTTCAATAAAGGTTCCCACGTTGCATCAAAAGAAACAACAATTGCACTAGATTTTTCTTCGTTCAAAGCGGCTTTGATATTCATTTGCGATCTCACTCCAAAACGGTTCACACCTTGGCTTAGTAGCTGCGTAGCTTAAAGTATAACCAGAGCAAAGTCAAAGACATTTTAATGTGCGCGGTGGCTCCACGAAACTATGTAGACAAGGCAGAACCGCTTAAGGTTCATTGGGACAAATTCATGATCTTATGACAAACAAGTGCTTGGAGATGTTCACCGCGAGCGCAATTCACTTGAGGCACTTGAGGTAAAAAAGTTGGAAATTTTGACGTTATTGAAAAAGTTGGCGTAGACAGGCTCAAGGCACAAAAAACGTAACCACTTGACATTACAAGCTTATTACGATATACTGTACTTGTGGAAAAGTAGGAAAGGTAAGCCAGGAAGACCCTCAATCAACGAAACAAAGTATTAGGCTGTGGCGGGTTCAATCCCTCTACAGCTTTTTTTTATTCGGAAAAGTTGGGGCGGTGCATAAAACAGAAGAAGGGAGGCCCATGGAACTGATTCAGTATTTAATGTGTGTAGCCGCGCGGCACGATGTGGCAAAGGATGAACATAAAGAAGAGTCTGAAGAAATATGGGCAAAAATAAAAAAAAGCAAGAGCAAGACCGCACCAACTAGCTATACGCTGACCTACCAAGATGAACATGAACTACTAATGGAAATCGTTGCATCAGTAGGCAGAAAACCCGCTTGTTTAAAGAAGCTTACCTTACCGGCAGTCGGAGCCCTTGCATACATTATCACGGCGAAAATTGCTAATGATCCTTGCATCGAGGGGCATGAAATTATCAATAGTTTGGTTTATGACCCTGAAGAAACCATTGTTTACCTCAAGGGCCTTACGGAATTGAAAGAGAAAGGATGGGTGCAAATAATTGAAGCGCCAGGAATGGCCTTTGTCGATCAGCCGCCCTTCAGCTATTTGGGATCGAAAATAGAGTTGGGCGAAAAATTTCACATTGAGATGAACGTGGCTCAGCCAAGTACCCGTTCTTTCAAGTCGAATGATGCCTACCTTGACGCCGTGTTTTTATATTTACAGGCGTTTATCAAAGACGACAGTAACCGTTACCGAGTGCAAGACCCCGAAACCGAGCTATCAACTTTTCAGCCAGAGGGCTGGTTTAGAAAAATTGTCACGGCTGTGCAATCCTCAACCTGCGAGTTGCCAACAGCAGAGGCACAGGGAAAGTATGGCTTGAGTGTCTTCCAGTACCTTACGCTTGTGGGAATTCTCGGAACGCGTGAAAAGGATTTGCGCCACGATTTCAGTGACCCGGCTGAGGTGACTGCTATATTCGCCAGAGGACGAGTCTGTAGAAAGCGAATGAAGGAACACTTGTTCGGGGAGAAAAGCCCTCTGAAGCGGCACAGACTCATTGAAGGAACAAATGGCGAATTTGGAGAATCTGTCCAACTTTCTCAGCTTGGCCTAACCGCCCTCCTCGGCAAGCATGGCAAGACCACTGCTCAAGAGCTGAAAAGGCGGGTTAAGAAAAACACACTCTTTGATTTTGAGGAACCTAAAATTCAAAGGGATTCGCTTCAACTGCCGGTCATGGTCATGGAGGCAATAAAGTCTTTGATTTACAGCGAATCGAAGGAAGGGAAACAAATCAGAAAAAGTTGGCACAGTTCGCTACCCGCCGCTTGGGGGTCTCCGACAGGTAGCACTGTACTTTTGTTTGGTCCGCCCGGCACCGGCAAGAGCCTGACCGCACAATATCTGGCCAGCGAGTTAAAGTTGCCGTTACTCAAGATCGACGCTTCGCGAGTGTTGAGCTGTTGGATCGGGGAGAGTGAACAAAATGTGCGACGAATTTTCGATGATTATTCGACGCTTGAAAAGGATTTGGGGTATTCCCCGGTGCTGCTACTCAATGAGGCTGACCAACTTTTAGGTGCTCGTGGAGAGGGGAGTCATTCCGTAGACCGCATGAACAACAACATGCAGAATCTCTTTCTCGAAGGGCTGGAGCGGTTCACCGGCATTTTGGTGGCAACCACGAACCGCCGCGATTTGCTAGATGAGGCGTTTAGCAGACGGTTTACCTATAAGTTGGAATTGCCGCAGCCTGACAAGGAGCTACGAATGGCCTTATGGCAGAGTCACTTGCCGATGGAGCGGCTCGCAGATGATTTAAAAATTTCAGAGATGGCTGACCTAGGGTTGACCGGTGGCGAAATTCGGTTGGTTATTGAACGGGCGGTGCGTTTGCTCGCCTACCGGGGGATTACAACTATTGACCGGGCGACCCTCATTTTGATCGCAAGAGAAGAGTTGACTAGCCGGATGAAGCGTTATGGCGGCAACAAGATGGGGTTTCTCACTGACAATGCCTAACAATATAGCGGCCCTTGATGGCCGAAAAGGAGTCAATCATGAGAAACAAGTTTAAGTCAGGGCTGGTAGTCATGACCAGAGGCGTCAACGATTTGGTGGCTGACAACGGAAAGTTTGCTTTGCATGTGTTCCAGTCCCTTAACAGACACTTGGCGGGTGACTGGGGCGATGTCTGCAAGGAAGACAGTGCTGCAAATGAATCGGCACTTCGGGACGGCGACCGTCTTTTTTCGGTCTACAAAAAAGTTGGCCTGCCTGACATATGGGTGATTACTGAGTGGGATCGGTCGGTCACGACAACTTTATTTCCAGACGAATATTGACCGGCAGCCGGTGCTGTCGAACCCAGGCGTAATGTTGCAGATGAGAATAGGAGAGTACGCTAAAACATATCTGGCTGTTTTTGTGGGGTGTTATTTCATGCTGTTTCACCCTATGCTAGGCACAAAAGGTACAACTAAAGTACAACTTTAATGGAATGTACAAAAAAGGGTTACAGCTTGTAGGCTGTAACCCTTTAATTTTATTGGCGTCCCCGAGACGATTCGAACGTCCGACCCCTTCCTTAGGAGTAATCGTATAACCCATCGTAAACAGACCCCCTCCCCTTTCAAAATATTTCCGCGCGTTTCAAAT